>Ga0206128_1002801_pt1 | contig 15233 bp, 10 predicted proteins | sample Helgoland_Spring_7_FD_148601 | JGI IMG/M metagenome (GOLD analysis project Ga0206128, IMG submission 148601) | Pelagic subsurface seawater microbial communities from Kabeltonne, Helgoland, North Sea - Helgoland_Spring_Bloom_20160426_1 | ecosystem: Environmental > Aquatic > Marine > Epipelagic ... | reverse complement strand
TTGTCTGATAGAGATCCGCTACCCCATCCTCATCTTCATCAATCAGCTGAGTGATCTCCGGCCGCTGGGAAACAAACACCTCCCCCTTGTTACCGATCACCAAACCCATCGGCTCATGCAAACCCTGAGCAAATCGTCGCCACTTACCATTCTTCTGCGTCCAGACATCACCACGCCGCGTCGCCAGATAGAGAACCCCATCCGCGGAGTAATCCATGCCCGAGACCTCCATGACGATTCCCCCTGGCACATCGACCGGCTCTACACGGTAGTGCTCATCAGCCCGCAGCAAGGCAGCCGCGAACAGAACAAAGCTGAGGATATGGATGGTGATACGTTTCACGGCTTGAGATTGATGGAGATGGAAAAGCCAGATCGCTTGTCCGGGTGCACCAGTAAGACTCCGGAGGACCAAGTAGCATCCTCTGTTTGATAGTGCAGATGCTCTTTGGCTGGCAAAAACGAAACCTCATCAGTGACCCCCGGAAGGGAAAAATGATGCGTAATCTGGCCGGTATTACTCGCCGACTTATTGCCCGCCCTCGCTTGATAAGTAATACGGTGAGCTACCTCCTGACCATGAACCTGGTAGAGAAACTCGGGCTGCCCCTCCACTATTCGATAGCCTTTGAAAACAAGCTCGGGTTTTTCAGGCCATTCGTTAGGCTTGCCAATCCTTAGCGGAAAATGTGAGGGCGCCTGATAGATTTTCTCACCCAGCAGTCTGGCATACCATCCACCGTGACCAGTCCAGGCTCTCTCCATGTCGATAAAGCCGCCACTCCAGAAGTAGAGCAGACGGCACTCGGCGGCATCAAAGGCGTAGGAAATCCCGCCCTGTTTCTCGGGCAAGCCCACGGCAATGGCACGTGACGAGGCGCCTTCCAAGTAGACGCGGCAGACAACAGGCGTGTCCCCCACTTCCACCACCGTGCCCACCCGCTTTTCTGAAAGCAAGGGGTTGTGGAAAGCAGACTCGGATGTATGCCCGCCTGACTTGGCTCCCCCACCTGGCTCCTCCTGCTTCCTCAGCGTGAGAATCCATTCTGCGAGTTGTTCGGCGTTCTCTATAGTCAGGTGAGACTGGGGCGGCATCTCGTTCTGCCCCCACTTGCCCTTGGCTCCCATCTTTAAGGAACTCAAAATCGTTTCCAAGCCTCTCGGGTCATTGGCGTAGTGACTTCCTACCGCGGCCAAAGGCGGACCAACCATGACCTTGTTGGGATCAACAGGCTGATTGATCTGATGACACGCCGCACATCCCTGGCTGATGTAGAGCTGCTCAGCCCGCTGCGTCTCCCCCAGCACAGGCTGGAGCAGAGAAAACAGGAGAATAAAAATGGAAGACCTCATAGCGCTAGACCTTGGCAGGTTAAAACTTGGAGAAGCCAGAGGGAAGTCTTATCCTTCAATCCGTAGACAGGTATTGGAGATTAGGGGTTGTTTTGTGTCGCGTAGTGACCACTTATATTAGCCGTGGGTTTCAACCCACGGAAGGTAGTTAAGAAAGGATTATCGTCGCGTAGCGACCGATCACATGCTCGTTGTCAGGCTATTGAGTGCTGTCTCGGTTTAAGCGGTCGCTGACGCGACGCTAGACATGTTGACCAATGTCCGTGGGTTAAAACCCACGGCTATGATGATTAGTCGCTACGCGACACATGCCACTATGCCTCCCAACTTCAACTTAAACTTCCAACTTAAACTGCCATCATCCGCAGCTGCAGATGATAGATTAAAGCGCATACTGTGGAATCTTCATCCACTCACCATCCTTGAGCGCGGACTTGTGAGCAATGACGCCGGAGAGCGTGATGTTGAGTGCGTCGCATACGTCGACAATAGGTTTTTTATCCAGCAAGATCGACTCAATAAAATTGTTGGTCAGTTGACCGTGTGAACCACCGTGGCCACCGCCACCCACACCCGGGGGCAGAGCCGGGCGAGCGCCACTAATGTTCGGGTTGTGCGGTTTCTCGCCATAGACCCTGCCTTTTTCACCGTGGGCGTTTTTCATGTCCCAGCTGACCGCCATGCGCGATATGCCACCTTCGCTGGTTTTATACATCGCGACCTCGGTGCCGAAGGGGTTCTTATAGGCATTGTTTTCCGCCTGGAATTCCGCATAGCGCCCGGCAGTGCCAAGTCCTGAGACCTCGGTGAACCGCCCACCGGTGATGGACACATAATAAGCCGCCGAGTGAGTCGGATACCACATAGGAACCAGTCCCCTTCTCCATCCCATTTTGTCCACCTTGCCCGTCTTCGGGTTGTATCCAGCCAGACCATTCGGGCCAAAGTCATGGTAATACTCTCCCTCTGAGTAGATGATCTTTCCGAGGGCACCCGCCTGATACTGCATCCGCTTGTCGTAGAGATCTGCGTGGAAGGTCGAGGTCTCATTCATCATGTATTTCATGCCGCTCTTTTTGACCGCGTTGAAAAGTTCTTCCGCCTCACCCTCCGCCTCAAAGCCGAACACCGCAGGTACCGCCGAGCAGACATGCTTGCCGTGATTGAGTGCCATGATCGCGAGACGTGCGTGGCTCGGTGCATCGGTGGCGATGTAGATGGCCTCGATCTCCTTGTCCTTGATCATCTCCTCACAGGAAGGGTAGGTCTTCTTGGCTCCCACTCGCTGGGCCAGTTGGGCACAACGGTTCGGGTCGAGATCGGTGGCCGCGACCACATCCACGTTCGGGTGGTTCTGGTAGAAAAAGGCAGCTCCAAACTGGCACAGACCAAAGCCGGCAATACCGACCTTGATTTTGCGATCTGACACCGGCTGCCATCCTTGGGCAGAGGAGGTCTCCTGCTGGTCTTTTTCAAAGCCCGGGATGATGTTTCCCTGGGCATCGCGGGGGGCGTCTTCCGCATGAGCCTTGCCAGCAAAGGCTCCCAGACCAGCCATGCCCAGGAACGATCCCGCCCCGGTCAAACCCTGGATAAATCCCCTGCGGGAAAGTTGCGATGATGCGGATGGGTCGATGCTGCTGCCTTGTTCTTCCTTATTCATGATGTTTGATGATATTTGAATCTAAACGGTGGTTTTCGCATTAGCAATGGACCGTTCCAGCTAAATACATAGATAAATCCGACTTTCTTGCAGGCCAAGCCGCGATGCGGCCAACAAAGAACGAGGAACCAAGAACCAGGAACAGCCGCCTCCGGCGGCCTACTTCCAAATTCCAAATTCAAGCCAACGGCATGCCCCCTCAATTTTATGGGTATCTATCCCACCCAAGAATATGCTATGGGATATCTCATACTTACGATGAAAAAAACCTTCATCCTAATAGATGAGAATTGATGCTAAGAAACATGACAGTAGGGTCAATTTCAGGATTTATTCGTTATCAGAAAGCAATCGCTCTTTGATTTCACTCAAGGTGAATCGTTCTTTTTTAAGTTCTTGGATTTTCTTGATACGAGATAGCGTTTCCGGGGCATAGAGAGCGTAGTTGGATGCCGTAAGATCTGCAACGGTAAGCAAGCCTTCCTTCGTCCAATAGCGGATGGTGGGCACGGTTTCTTCAGACGCTTTAGCGATAGCACCTATTTTGAAGAGTTCTTGATGATCATCCACAGGGGCAAGATCCTCTCCCTTGATGGCCTTGAGGTAGATGTCCAGCGAGCGGTCCACAGCCTTGGCGATGATCTTAAGATAGTCATCCAGTTCTCCTCCTAGCTGGGCTTTCTCCAGAGACTTGATGTAAGCCAAGCGATCTCTCTTGCTGATGATGGCAGGAGGATAACCATGACTGATGAGGATCAAGTTCATCAGCAGTCTTGCTGTTCTTCCATTACCATCAATAAACGGGTGGATGGTAACGAAACGATAGTGCGCCTGTGCCGCCAATTCCACAGGATGGAGGTTTGTGCTGCTAGCAAGCCATTGGATGAACTCCTCCATCAGCTCTGGCACTTTGAAGGGATTGGGCAGCAGCACACTGGATCCGGAAATCATCACGGTGACATCCCGGTAACGTCCCGCATGCTGGTCATCGATGCCTCGTAAAATAAGCGCGTGAAGCTGTAGTAGTTCATTTTCTGAAGGAACCGCATCAGGCTGCGCTGCAAGCTCTCTGACCCAATCCAATGCGTATGCGTGGTTACTTGCTTCAAGGTGCTCCTGAAGGCTCTTACCACCCACAGTAAGACCTTTCTCAACGACAAGCGCCGTCTCGCTCCGGGTCAAGGTATTACCCTCAATGGCATTACTCGTGTAAGTAAGCTCTACGCGAAACCAATCCTCCAGGTTCTTTACCAACGCAGACGGCAAGCCTTCACCATCATTACGGTAATTTTCTAGCTCGGTCTTTTTCTCTGTCAAGTGGCTGAAGTTCATGCTATTGCCACAAAGCATAAAGTGTAACGTAACGCTTTGCAAGAGTGAAATTGCATCCTCTATCCTAGTTCCTAGTTCCTAGTTCTTGGTTCTTGGTTCTTGGTTCTTGGTTCTTGGTTCTTGGTTCTTGGTTCTTGTGTCTTACAGTCTCCGCCTCCGGCGGCTGTGCTGGATTTCACTATTCACTATTCCGCCACCGCCACCGCCTCCTCAATTTTACGGCTGTCACACCCGCTTGAGAATGTGGTAATCAATACACACAACCTATCTACGATGAAAACATTCCGACTTTTTCTTTATCTCTGCCTGTTAATGACGCTGGGCATCGCATCCGCATTAGACAAACCCAACATCATCATCTTTTACGTCGATGACTTGGGCTGGCAAGATGTCGGGCTCAATGACCTCGATGATAAGTGCCCCTATGAGACGCCCAATCTAGACAAGCTCGCTGCCATGGGCATGAATTTCACCCAAGCGTATTCACCCGCGCCGAGTTGCTCCCCCTCACGCGCAGGCATCATCACCGGTCAGCACCCGGCACAGCTCGGGATCACGCATGTCTATATGGGGAAAGTTACCGAGGGCAGACCCAAGGATCAGTTTCTCTCGCCCTACCTTGATCAACACCTCAACTTCGATCACCTGACCTTGGCCGATGCCATGAAAGACAACGGCTACAAAACCGGCCACGTTGGCAAATGGCATATCGGACCCAGTGCCGACAACTATGGCTTTGAGTTTGTCGATCATAGCCGCGGCGTGCACCGGGGTATGAAGGATCGCACTAAGGATTTCCCCACCGCCAAAGACAAACAGTATCCCTTGAGTCAGGAAAAATACTTCCCCTTCAGCGACAAGAAACCTGACGGAATCTCCTACCCCTATGATCAGCTCACCGAGTCCGCACTACAGTTCATGACTGACAACAAGAGCGAGCCCTTCTTCCTCAACATGTGGCACTGGATGGTGCACTGGCCCGTGCTCACCCGTAATGGTGAACTGCTCGAGTATTACTGTGATAAAATGGGCCAGCCCTTCCCCCCAACATCTACAGCGGGAGACATGACCTTACCGGGTCAGCAAAACCCCTACTTCGCCTCCATGGTCACCACCATCGACTGGAGTCTGGGTCGTGTGATGGACTACCTGCAAAACACCGACGACCCGCGCAACCCGGGCAAGAAACTGATCGAAACCACCTACATCTTCTTCAGTTCTGATAACGGAGGTGCGGAGCGAAAAGCCGCCGAGATCATCTCTGACAACTTCCCCCTCAAGTATGGCAAAACCCACACCGAGGAAGGTGGCGTGCGTGTGCCGATGGTCGTCGCAGGCCCCGGAGTCACCAAGAGCAGCCGCTTTGACGGACTGGTCAACCAGCTCGACTACTTCCCCACTATCCTCAAGGTCACTGCATCGAGCATCGCTGCTGATCAAAAAAAGCGACTCAGCGGCCTGGACATCTCCGGCGTTCTCACCGGGACGAGTGAAAAGATCGTCAATACTGAAGGCAAAGAGCGAACCCACCTGTTCTGGCACTATCCACACGGCGGAGGAAACATGAAGTCCGCCATTCGCGAGGGAGACTTCAAACTCTACCAACACGCTCAAGCGGGCAGCTACGAACTTTACCGCCTCTCCAAAGATGGCGCACGGCAAGACATCGAAGAGAACATCAACCTGATTAACGATCCTCAATACGCAGAGCTCGCCAAAGGGCTCACATCCAAACTCAATGCCGAGCTCCAAGCCCACAACGCGCAAGGCCCTTATCTGAACCCCACCTACAAAGACAACACCCTGCAAGCTGCCAGCATCAGCCAGTCTACCCTCTCCGGCCAGCAAGCGAGCCTCACCCTTGACCCACAAGGCACAGCCATTGCCAAAGCCTATGTCATCTATCTGCCAAGCACTGATGCGCCGCAGAAGAAACACAGAAATGAAACTGGCATTGACACCACAGCACCCCAGATCGGTGTCAAATACCCTGCCGAAATCAAAGACAAAGGCTACTTCGTCTCAGCCACCATCCCCAAGGGCGTCAGCGGCTACCGCTTCATCCTCGTCGATGAAAACAACTTCCTCATCTACGGGGAAGAGCAAGCCGTAGGCGATGAGGGCTCGGAAGCCTCGCCCTGATAAGCGATGAGCGATGAGCGATAGCCGCGATGCGGCAGTTCTAGTTGAGAGTTCGAGTTGCAAGCGGAGGCGTGTTACATGGTAGGGCACGTTGGCCTCAACGCGCCGAATAGCTGGATGGGGCTAGGCTTAGCCGCGAGGCGGCAGTTGAAGTTGGAAGTTGAAGTTTAAGTAAACCCGTCGTGCTGGAATTATTCAACATTCACTATTCAACATTCACCATTCCGCCGCAGGCGGCCCGGCGGCTAATACCTTCCAAAGCGAAACTTCTCAATACTCGGCATAGTGCGTTGCTCGAGCATGATGTTTTCCATCTGTTCGGCGATGTCTGCATGTTTCTCCACCACATTTCTTTTCTCCCCTATATCCTCTTCCAGATTATACAGCTTAAGAGCCGCGTTGGGATTCTTCTTTAAATTCTGTTTGATTCCTTTCCATTTCCCCATGCGAACGGCGAGCTGGCCGCCATAACCGGCAAAATCCCAGAAGAGGAAGTCATGCTTTTTCTGGCTGTCGTCCTGGCCGAGCAAGGAGGGCAGCATACTGATGCCATCGCTTTGAGCATCAAACTCAGTACCAGCGATCTCTGCCAGGGTCGCCGGTAAATCATAATGCGCTGCAACAAGATCATTACTGGTGCCCGCCGTGATTCGGCCAGGCCAGCGCACGATCATCGGCACGCGGATGCCGCCCTCGTGGAGCTGCCCTTTCAGGCCGCGTAGTGGACCCACGCTATTAAAGAAGGTGTAGTCAACCTGTGGCTTGATAAAGCTGGTGCCATTATCGGAAGTGAACAGGATCACGGTATTGTCATCGATCTTGAGCTCCTTCAGTAAGGCCGTCAGTCGGCCGACTTGACCGTCGATGAAGCTGATCATCGCGGCGTAACAGGCTTTCGGATCATCATGCGGCTGATAGGATTTCCCCTTGTAGGGTTTCTCAGGCCACCTGCCTTTGTACTGCGCCAGATTTTCTTCCGGAACCTGAAGCGGCAAGTGAGGTAGAACGGTGGGATAATACAGAAAGAACGGTTCGTCCTTATGGGCGCGCACGTAGTCCAGCATCTTATCGGCAATCAATTGTGGCGCATAGTGTTCTCCGGTTTTTATGCGTGCATTACCTTTGAGCTCGTGGACTTGGTCGTCATCCTCCAGATAAGTCGGATACAGATTGTGTGCATTGCGCTGGCAATTGTAACCATAGAAGCGGTCGAAGCCTTGCTTGAGAGGATCGCCTGTTGTCCCCTGCCCACCGAGGCCCCATTTCCCGAAACAGCCGGTTGCGTAGCCCTTCTTCTTGAGCGTCTTGGCGATATTGGGAACCGATGCCGGCAAGGGTGCCTGACCGCCAAATCTGTTTGGGTTGCTGTTCTTGATTTCACCATTGTCCCTGATGTAGGCATGCCCGCCATGCATCCCGGTCATCAGGTTGCAGCGTGATGGCGCACAGACCGCCGACCCTGCGTAAAACTGCATGAATTTCATGCCCTCGCTCGCGAGACGATCAATATGCGGGGTCTTGATTTTTTTCTGGCCATAACACCCGAGCTCCTTCCAGCCAAGATCGTCAGCCATAATCAGGATGATGTTGGGCTTTTCCCGGTCAGCAGCAGCCGTTTCGGCGGCGTGGGAGCCGATCGTCCAAGATAGGGACAGGAGGCAGAGGATAAAGGTGAGTGTGAACTGGGTCATCATTTTTTGCGTCGGTGTTGTGGCTAAGTTCGTGGTGATTCTATTTACCAGACTTATTTTGATATCCTCATGCCCTGTCTGGCATCGTCAAGGCGATAAATGCATCGAGCTTCGCCTGACAAGTTCTCATGCAAATGGAGAGATGAGGACAAAAAAAACCGCCGTGGATCACGACGGTTTTTTGAAGTTGATGTTAGCCGCTTTGCGGCTGTTCCACGTTCTTGGTTTTTAGTTCTTGGTTGTCGCCGCTGCGCGGCTATCGCTCATTAGCTGCGCTTGCGGCGCAGCATCAGGGCAAGGCCTCCGAGGCCTAAGAGAGCCGTTGAGCTTGGCTCGGGAACCGCGGTCATATTGAAATTGTCGATAGAGATTGCACCGTCACCTGCCGCGGCAGCATTTACGGTAAAAACGGCCAGTACATTACTCACATCCGCAATGCTGAAGTCGCCGACGCCAAATCCAGAAATATCATAGGTCTGGCTGAAGGTTCCTGAAGTGCCACCGACAAACGAAGTGACGGCATTGGCTGTATTGGAGCCCCCGACACCGCCTCCGCTGATGTTATACTCCGGACCTGCAAAACCCTTAAATGGAGCAGTACCCCATTGACTGTTGAAGTCGTTCGCCCAGTAAGTCCCGTCCGTTTTTGATGTTCTGGCAGCCATACTAGAGTCGGCCTCTCCGGTAAACAGGGTTGAATAGAAATAAAGCGTGGATCCAGCTCCCACTGAATAGTCGAAGGAAAGTGTAACTTTATCAGCCCATGTAGCTGTACTGTTCACTGAGTTGATCAGATGCGTACTTCCTCCGGCGGTAGCCGCGCTTGTCAATGCCCCGCCTGAAACGGACCAGTCAGAGTTTCCTCGCCACGTATCAGTGTCTATTTCAGCCTTATTAATGCGAGATTCTACCACAGCGGTGCTTGAACTGAAGTCGTCGTCAATGAGGATCACAGACGCCGCTTGCGAGGCGATATTGGCTCCGAACAGGCTGGCGAGGATGAGGTGTGGAATTTTAGTTTTCATGGGTGTATTTGGTTTTGGGTTTTTTGTATTTTAGACTATTTCCGCTGCGAATGGCCTGTTTGCCTTGGCTGTATTCGCTGCTAAACTGTTGTCGGTGAGGACACCAACGGGATATAACTTCATATTAATATCTTAATTCTTTCATCGCACTACCCTATCTTTAGAGGGTAGCGTCATCTGGCCTTATTACCGAGACTCTCGCAAGCCACTGCCCATGTGTTTGAAGAATTTTTATCCAGCCCCTCATGACCTGCTGCGCTGTCCGCTGTGGTGTCTGCTGGCGGTGTTTGCGCTCTGGCTGATGCCGGTTGTGGGTTTTGGCGCTGCGGCTACTACGGATACTGAGCCGCTACCGGAGCTGACATCGCTATCACTCAAGCAGCTCGAAGACCGCCTGCGAGGCATCGATGATCAATTAGCACAACTGCCGAAGGTGCGCATGAGGGGCGGGGTCGGCTCGATCGGCTACGAGTCACAGCTGCACGCTACCGCCCATCAGCGGGAGTGGGTGCAGGTGGATCTGGCAGAGCCAACCCGTATTGATCAAATCATCGTAGTACCTACCATCGGCCATGACTCTGAACACGGATACAGTGCTTACAGTTTTCCAATATCTTTCCAGATCATTGCTGGCACGGGTAAGGATTCCGAGGCGACCGTAATCGCTTCTTTTGATGAATCCAGTCAGCTGAACCCTCGCCAAGCTCCTCTGGCGGTATCCTGCAATACCACAGCATCATGGGTGCGGCTGGAAGTCTCTGTGATGTCAAAACGGAAATATGATGACCGCTTCAATGTTCAGTTCTCCGAGCTACTCGTTTTCGATGGCACAGAGAATGTGGCCCTGAATAAAAAAGTTAGCTCATCAAGCGTCGGCAAGCAGGAAGGCCTCTCACGTAGCCTGCAGTATCTGACGGACGGTTTTATGCCCTACCAGATGGATTCCGGTAGCGGAAACAAGGCTAATTCTTTTAGATATCGTGGCAAGCCCGACGGCCAGCCCTGGATCGACATTGATCTGGGAGCTGCTTACCCCTTGAATCGTATTCATCTGCACGCCGAAAATATGGGCAACCTTGCTCCAGCACCCGTGCCGGAAGGGTTTGGCTTTCCAGATCATTTCATCATAGAAGGAGCCAATGAGGCCGATTTTTCAGATAAGGTCAAGCTACTCGAGTTCCGCAAGCAATCGATCTACGATATCGGCCCTGTCTTGATGCGAGCTTTGCCAAATTCTCTGCACCGATATGTCCGCCTGAAAGTTCTGCAAGCCAATCAGCCTGCCGGATTTTCTCAGAGGGTTCGCTTTGCTGAGATTGAGGTTTTTTCTGAAGGCAAAAACGTAGCGCTGGGCAAGCCAGCCGAAGCGGGCCCACCCTCTGCGCACACAAACAATGACCAGCTGCTCACAGATGGATGCAATGCGTATGGCCGGATTCCACCTCTGCGTCAGTGGCTGGAGCAGCTGGCTCTGGGGCATGAGCTCAAACGGCAGCGACCAGCTCTCGCTGCCGAGCTAGCACGGCGCTACGATCAGCAACAGGCTAAGCTGCGTTACCTAGCCTGGATCGTCGCCCTACTCGCCACCGGGTTGATCATCACCTACCTGGGCGGGCGTTTGCTGCGCAACCGGCAGCTCAACCGCTATAGGCAACGTACTGCTGCCGATCTGCACGATGAGCTCAGTGCTGACTTACACACCATCGGTTTGCTCAGTGATTTGTCGAAGCAGGCGCTGCACACTCCTGAGCGGCTGCCCGCTCTCCTAGACAGGATACGGCTCTACTCCGATCGCAGTGCTGTCTCCACGCGCGCCGTGATATACACCTTGGAGGCGGAGTCCGCCAACTCTGATCTGGCCGTGACCATGGAGCGAGCCACGGGCAAGCTGCTCGCCGATATTGACTATCAATTTTCCGTGGTGGGAGAAGAACAGACGCCGCGTTTTTCACCACAGCAAATGACGGACATCCTACTCTTCCACAAGGAATGCCTGATCAATATTTTACGCCACGCGCACGCTACCCAGGTGCGCATCGAGCTGCAGCTCACTCACCGTGGGCTTACTCTCACCATCGCCGATAATGGCGAGGGTCTCAAGGACAAGTCAGAGACAGTGCCCAGGTCAATCAGGCGTCGAGCGCGCCTGCTCAACGCCCGGGTAAGGGTCAGCCAAACTGCAACGGGGGGCACTTGCATCGTGCTCAAGGTCGGCAGCAGGTGGAGCCCGTGGCGTCGGTGGTTGCCATGGCAAAAACATGCCACTGATGCCAGCCCAGCCCAGCCCCCTGCCCTCTGAGCAAGCCTACTACCGCTATCATTTTAATCATTCCAGTTATCCATATTATGAGTTCAACCATCAAAGTCATGCTAATCGAAGATCACGCCGGTTACCGGGAAACGGTCACCAGCGCGCTTGAACAAACAGCCGATATGGAGCTGGCAGGATCCTTCGGCACAGCGGAAGTCGCTCTGCGCAGCTTGCAGCCACCATCTGAGATAGCCCCAGACATTATCCTGCTCGATCTAAAACTACCCGGCATGCAGGGCCTCGAAATGATCCACTGGATCCTCGACTACGCACCCACAGCGGAGATCATCGTACTTACCCAGTCTGACAAAGATACCCAGGTGCGCCGAGCTATTGACGAGGGAGCCTCAGGCTACTTGCTGAAATCATCCACTCTCAATCAAATCCTGGATGGCATCAGGGCCGTTGCCTCCGGAGGCTCGGCTCTCACCCCCGAGATCGCCCGCTATCTGGTGAACCAACTTCGCAGCCAGCCAGCCGTGAAGACAATCGGCAAAGCCCTGTCAGAACGTGAGACAGAGGTGCTCATCCTGCTAAGCGAGGGGCTGCTGCAAAAAGAAATCGCGCAGCGCCTCGGCGTCAGCATCACCACGGTGGCCTACCACATCAGACACATCTACGAAAAACTCGATGTCGCCAACGCCCCCGCCGCCATTGGTGAGGCTTACCGCAAGGGTGTGCTTAACCCGACCCAGCCCGAGAAATGAAAGCAAGTGAAAGAGCCGCAATGCGGCAGTTCGAGCTGAGAGTTCAAGTTTAAGTGGATAGTGCGCCTGCGGCGACAACCAAAAACGAAGAACCAGGAACCAAGAACAGCCGCCGCAGGCGGCTAATTCACCATTCCTCCGCAGGCGGCTAGCGGCTGGTGTTCGCCTTCTTACCTTATCGAGGGAATACGATCTCAGCCCAGATGGGTTTGTGATCAGACAAAGGCTTCTTAAGTTCGATGATGCCTCCCTCTGTCACTTTGGCTCCAGCCGAGGTGTTGTATAAAATGTGATCGATCACCCCGAGGCTCTTTTTGGGATCCAGGGCGTTGTAGGTAAATTCCTTGGAGACATCAATCTTCAGGTCGATCCATGTGGGTCTATAGCCAGCTTCCTCGATCATGTTCATGGCCGCGTCGCCGATCCTGTTGTTGAAATCACCAACGACGATCACTCGCTCCGTTGACTCCTTCGGTAAAATGGTGCTTACAAGGCCATGCGCATGGCCGCCCACCTTTCTCTTCGATTTACAGATATGCAGCGAGTAAAAGGCAAATGAAACACCGTCAATCTTCGTCACGGCTCTGACGACCGATGCCGGATTCCAGCCGTGGCTCGTGCTCGTGAGTTCATATTCTTCGGTGCCCTCTAGGGGTGTCTTGCTGAGGATCGATTTGTATTTATCCTTGTGATTAGCCGATGAAATCTTGCCCACATAGCTGTGCTTCATGCCCAGCACCTTGCCGACACGTGCGGTCCAATCGCCATCGGGCGCTTCATCAAAGCCGATGATGTCCAGCTTGTAGGGCTTGAGCATCTTACCAATCTGTTCTGGGCTCGCGCTTTTGCCAAACTCGACATTATAGGAAGCAACACGAACCGTAATCGGCTTGTCAGACTTAGTAGCAGCAAGGCAGGGTATCGCTGCGCACAAGCAGATAACAGCGAGGGATAACAATGTTGTGTTTCTCATTTTCGTTTTTTTATGGTTTCTATTTTGCAAATTCTGTCTCTGCATATTTGATGCCTTCTCCCGTGAGGTGCCCATCATCTCCCTGCTGCTTCATCCAGTCGCTGATAGCCGTTTTTAATTCTTCTACCTTAGCCTTATGCTCTGGTTTGTTTGCAAGGTCTTGGAGCTCCCACGAGTCTTCTTCAAGGTCAAAAAGTTGGATCTCTGGATAGCAGCGAATACGTTTGAGCAGGTCTTTTACTTTTGGGTCAGAGTTCTCTACAGCGATCCATGATTTAAATATTTTGGTAGCACTAGAGCCGTGGTTCACATCACCATAATCTACGCCGTTGATGTTTTTAGTGCCATACATATTCCCTGGGGTCAGGTTCCAGAGTATTTTATAACGTCCATCGGTAGCACCATAGAGTGCGAAGTGCGGGTCTTTCATGACCTTCTTACCTTTCTTCGTATCTCGATTATGGTGGCTAAAGAAGGCATACTTTCGGTGCTGATCGGTCTTTTTTTCAATGAGTGGAAGAAGGCTCTTTCCATCGAGTGTTTCTGGCACTGCTCCCCCAGCGGCTTCGATGAGGGTTGGCACAATGTCGCAATATTGGGCAATAGCATCTGTAGAAAAATTCGCCTTATAAGAAGCAGGCCACTTCATCACACACCCTGAGCGCACTCCCCAGTCAAAGGCAGACCACTTTCCACCCGGCATCCCAGTGCCGTTTTCGTCTAACACAATGATGACGGTGTTCTCATCCAACCCATGTTTCTTTAGAAGTTGCTCTGACTTGCCGACTTGGTCATCAAACAGCCTCACTTCAGCGATCAGTTCACGGTAGTGATGTCGGGTCTCCTCTGTATCGACAAGGTTAGGAGGGAGTTTGAGATCTTCTAACTTCCACAGCGAGCTGTCCCCAGCATCCCATGGGGCATGAGCATGAATAGAGCAGATAAAGAGGCAGAATGGCTCTTTAGAGTCACGACTCATAAACTTCTCAACATGTGTCCAATCATCTGCAGGGGGATTAGCGATCGCACACTGACCAGCAATCCCTTTCACATTCTCAAAGGGGTAAACACTGGCAGGATGGATATGCTTTTTCCCTGCTAAGCCGACCCTATACCCGAGATCTGAGAGGTAATGGGCCACGCTCTTCGTGCCTTTCTTGGTCCCCATATGATTTCGATACACCCCATTACGCTCTGGAAATAGTCCTGTGTAGAGCTCCGCCCGTGCAGGGGCACAGGTAGCAGAGGTCACGAACATATTATCAAACTTAATCCCCTCCTTCGCCAAGCGGTCAATGTTAGGACTAGTGCCAGGGTTCTCTGCCCCATAGCACCCAAGATGCGAGGCACTGATGTCATCCGCCAATAGAATAAGGTAATTCAGTGGCTTAGAGTTGGGCTGCTTGGCATCTGCCATAGATGCTGAGAGAAGCACGAAGCTAATCTGCGCAACGATGACTGGGAGTGATTTCATTTTGATGAACATGTTGGTTATCAGGTATTAGGATTTCTTCTTTCTTTTAAATATGATGGTTCGGGTGATTAAGGGTGCCTGCCACAGTCTGATAAAACAAGACCTCCCTTTTCGGCCTATTGAATACGCTTAGCTTATGAGGTCCTTCCACACGTGGCCGTGAACGTCTGTGAGTCGCAGGTCACGACCGCTCCAGCGGTAGGTAAGTTTCTCATGATCGATACCGAGCTGATGCAGGACGGTCGCCCAGAGGTCATAAACGGTGGAAACATCTTCCAGGGCCTTGTAGCCAAATTCATCCGTCGAGCCGTGCACGGTACCACCTTTCATGCCACCGCCAGCCATCCATAAGCTAAAGCCGAACGGGTCGTGGTCGCGGCCATTAGACCCTTGTGAGAATGGAGTGCGCCCAAACTCGCCCGTGAAAACCACCATTGTCTCGTCAAGTAAACCGCGTTGCTTGAGGTCGGCAAGTAGTGCGGCGATCGGACCATCGACTTGCTCGGCCATCGCACCATGGCCTTTCTTGAGATCGCCATGCTGGTCCCAGGGGTTACCAGCG
>Ga0206128_1002794_pt1 | contig 15263 bp, 17 predicted proteins | sample Helgoland_Spring_7_FD_148601 | JGI IMG/M metagenome (GOLD analysis project Ga0206128, IMG submission 148601) | Pelagic subsurface seawater microbial communities from Kabeltonne, Helgoland, North Sea - Helgoland_Spring_Bloom_20160426_1 | ecosystem: Environmental > Aquatic > Marine > Epipelagic ... | reverse complement strand
GCGGACCACAAAGGCCATGACCACAAGGAACATGCTGATCACGATGACCATGAAGGTCACGACCACGGTAAAAAAATAGCCGGCCCCAACGGCGGTCGTATCCTCACCGAAGCCGAGCCACACCTTGAGTTCTTCGTGACCAAGGACCGCAAGGTGAAAATCACCGCTGTCGATGATCACGGAAAAGCGATCCCGCTAGCAAAGCAAAGCGTCGATATCATCGCTGGTGATCGCAAAAACCCGATCAAGATGACGTTCAAGAAGGACGGCAACTCCCTCGTCTCGGACAAGGCCTTCCCTGCAGGAAACGACTTTCCAGTCGTCGTTTCCATAAAGGCATCTCCTGAAGGAAAGAAAGTCCGTTCGAAGTTCAACCTGAACCTCGCTGACTGCCCAAGCTGTGACTATCTCGAATACGCCTGCACCTGCGATCACGGTGAAGACGACCATGAAGGTCACGATCACGACGATCATGACCACGAGAAGAAGTAATTGGTTCGCCTAAAACCAACCGGGAGGGCGCCAAAAAAGCGCCCTCCCCTTTCTCAAAAAATTATGAAACACAATCACGACGATCATGATCACGGCCATGAAGACGAAAAGAATCCCTCGTCATCAAAGGTGCTCAACCAAGAAGTTGAAGCCTCTACCCAAACGATCCTGCTCGTTGCAGAAGTAGATTGTTCCGAAGAAGTTGCCGCTATTGAGTCCGCCCTCAAAAACACCAGACACGTCCGCGAGGTCAAAGTCAGCATTCTCAGCGGCAAAGCCACCATCCAGCATGATGGCGAACTCTCAGACCCGGAACTCATCGATGCGCTCAAGTCAGCCGGACTCAAAGCCCGCACCGAAGGAGACGATTCCGAACCTGCCGAAGGAGGCAAAAATTTTAATCTCATCAGCGTCATCGCTTCAGGCATCCTCACCGGGATCGGTCTGCTCATCGGTTGGGTCACCGACCCCACTCCCCCTTTTCTTTCAGAGATCATTTTCAGTCTCGCCATCGTCACCGGAGCTTGGTTCATCGTCCCAAAGGCTTTCCGCACTCTGAGGCAAAAGCGTTTTGACATGAACGTGCTCATGACGGTCGCTGTCATCGGAGCCATCATCATAGGCGAGTGGGCAGAAGCTGCTGCCGTCACCTTTCTCTTTGCCCTTTCCGAACTACTGGAAAGTTACAGCGTCTCACGCGCCCGCCGCGCCATCGAGTCGCTCATGGAACTCAGCCCGCTCACGGCTCTTGTAAAACGCAACGGAGAGGTCACCGAAGTCGATCTTTCCGAGGTTTCAAAGGACGAGACCATTGTCATCAAATCCGGTGCTAAGGTCCCCCTTGATGGCATCGTCTCCGCTGGGTCTTCTTCCATCAATCAGGCACCCATCACTGGGGAATCTCTTCCTGTCGAAAAGAACGAAGGCGACCAGGTCTTTGCAGGCACCATCAATGGAGAAGGATCATTGGAAGCGACCGTCACCGGAAAAGCGGGTGAAACCACCCTCGCCAGCATGATCCGACTCATCGAAGACGCCCAATCCCAGAAGGCCCCATCCGAACGATTCGTCGATACCTTCGCGAAATACTACACGCCCATCATCATGGTGCTGGCGGTCCTGGTCTACCTCATCCCCGGAGCCATCACTGGTGATTGGTCCACCTGGTTCTATCGCGCCCTCGTTCTTCTCGTCATCGCCTGTCCCTGCGCCCTCGTCATCTCCACACCTGTTTCCGTGGTCTCAGGTCTGACCGCCATGGCCCGCCGAGGAGTCCTCATCAAAGGCGGAGCCTATCTTGAAATCGTGGGCAAACTGCGCGCCCTCGCGGTCGATAAAACCGGCACCATCACGCGGGGCCTCCCGGAAGTGACTGAAGTCATCTCCCTTTCAGACCAGAGTGCCGAAGAGATCGTCAAAATCGCCGCCGCCATCGACACCCATTCCGATCACCCCATCGCCATTGCCATCACCGACTACGCGAAGGCGAAAAAGATCACTTTCCCCTCCGCCACCGATTACCAATCCCAAACCGGACGCGGAGCCGACGGCACCCTCGACGGCCACCATTACTTTGTCGGAAATCATCGCTACACCCACGAACTCGGAGTGTGCAGCGAGGAAATTGAATCCTGGCTGCACGCGATCGAGAGCAACGGTCTTTCCGTCGTCGTCGTGGGCCACAAGCCACACGATGGTTGCCCCGGTGATGTCCTCGGCATCATCCCCGTAGGCGACACCATTCGTGACGATGCCAAAGCCGCCATCGCATCTCTCCATGCGGTCGGCATCGAGCAAGTCGTCATGCTAGTGGTGACAACCAGACCACCGTCAATGCCATCGCCAAAGAAGCCGGAATCGATCAGGCGAAAGGTGACCTCCTCCCCGATCAAAAGATCGAGAACGTCCGCGAACTCCTGAAAAAATACAAGTTTGTCGGAATGGTTGGTGATGGCGTCAATGACGCCCCTGCCATGGCCTCCGCCAGTCTCGGCATCGCGATGGGAGCCGCCGGAACCGACACCGCTATCGAGACCGCAGACATGGCACTCATGACCGATGACCTTGGAAAAATCAGCGAAACGATCCACCTCGGCCGTCGCGCCCTCGGCATCATCAAATTCAACATCATCTTCGCTCTCGCGATTAAAGCCATCTTCCTTGTGCTCGCCTTCACCGGCCACACAAGCCTCTGGCTTGCCATCCTCGCCGACACCGGAGCCACCCTCATAGTCATCGCTAATGCCCTCCGCCTCTTGGCTCCATCAAAGAAAATCTAACAACCAAAAATATGAACCAAACAATCGCCACTCAACCATCGAAATCTCTCAGTTGGACTCTCACCAAGTCTTCACTCATCGCAGTCGTCATCGGCATGGCGACCTATACCCTTTTTGAAATCTTGACCTCGGGAGAGGTCGATACCCAGGAGCTCGTCACTCATCACCTGCTGCCCACCATTCTTATCGGTGTCATCATCTGGGGTGTTCTCACCATGCTACTACGCTCAAAGGTGATCAATCCCGTCCATGACATTCTCGATCACCTCACCCACGTGGGAAATGGTCGCTTTGCTCCCCTTGAGAAATTAAATGAAATCACCAAACCTAGCGAAACATCCTTAATCGAGGTTTTAAGCTTCACTAAGTGCTTTATCTCGTCAAGAGTGACACCACCTTCGACAGCTGCGATGCACATATCACGCTCATCTTCAGCTAGTGACAGAAGTTTATCTGCTCCAACTGACATAGCCATGGCCTTTTCTTTAGCTCGGGCTAAAGACTTCTTCTGGCATTTGTAGGTGCCTATTTCCTTCCACTGACCATCCACCCGGCCTTGGACCTTGTATGAACCTTTCTTGGTTCCAGACATCACCTCGGTAACAGTAAAGGAGTAATCTCCTTTCTTTACAACACGTCGGTATTGATCTTCTGGATTAGGCACTCATCATTCATAGTAAATTCATACTTAAATGAAAAGAAATAATGCGAAACGGCACGAAAAGCAGAAAAAACAAAAGCCTGAGAGTATTAATTTCTCAGGCTTTCGAAAATTTTCCGAGAGAAAATGGTCGGGGAGACAGGATTCGAACCTGCGACATCTGCGTCCCAAACGCAGCGCTCTACCAAGCTGAGCTACTCCCCGTCGCCACACTGCCAAATACAGTGATCTACGGCGGGCAGAAACTCTACGAACTAACCCCCAAGTTCAAGAGCAAAATGAACATTTTCACCATAAGTCATCGAATATCACAAATTTCCCTATGAATACTTGGGTAAAGCTGTGACAAGCTTGACACAATATGCTAAGACGCAAACGCTTTGTTGATGCATTATGCATATACTACATTTAGATTATGTTGATTCTACTGCAATCAACAAGCACCCACCAAACAAACAAAAACTATGAAACTTAAATACATCATCGCACTCGCTGCTTCCGCTGCTGTTTTCACCTCTTGTGAGAAAGCTGAAGAAGCAACTGGCGAAGCCGCTGCTGCTGTTGAGGCTGCAGCCCAAGAAGCCGCCGCTGAAGCCAAAGCTGCTGAAGAAGCTGCCGCTGCCGAAGCCGCCGCTGCCGAAAAAGCTGCTGCTGAAGAAGCTGCTGCTGCCGAAAAAGCCGCTGCTGATGCTAAAGCAGCTCTAGAAGCCGCTGCCCAAGAAGCCGCTGCAGACGCCAAAGCTGCTGTAGAGGGCGCTGTAGAAGATGCTGTGAAGGAAGTCGTGCCAGCTGCACCTGCAGCCCCAGCCGTTCCTGCACCAGCTCAATAAGCTGCGGTTTATAATTAATCGAAAGCTGATCACGGCTCCCAAAGCATTTACAAACGTTCCTATCGAAAAAGATAGGGACGTTTTTTTTGCCAAGCCCCTCACCTTTTATTCATAAAGAGGCTTACACCTCATCGGCTGAGAATATTGATTCCAGAGGCTTGCAATCCTTTTTCAATCCAATAATCTAAACAGAAGTTTATGCAACTCTCTGCCATTATCGAAGCTCTACTTGTCGCCTCCGAGGAACCGCTGCCTAGCTCGGAAATTGCTCGTATCGTCCGCGCTCGCGTAGCTGAAGCTGAGGATGCACTCGACGCTGATAACGAGTCAGCTGATGGCTCCGAACAAGATGCTGATGGCACTCCTGATCCCCTTCCCGATGAATTAGCTGCTTTGGCAGACCTCAGTGAGGATGCTGTGACTGCAGCTATTATAGATCTCAATAGGCAATACGAGGCAACAGGGCGTGCTTTTCTTTGCACGGAACGTGCCAAGGGATGGAAAATCTATACTCATCCCGATTATGCTGCATTCGTCCGACAACTCTTCCCCGACCGCAAACCAAGCCGCCTCAGTGGGCCTGCTATGGAAACATTAGCAATCATCGCCTATCGTCAACCAGTCACCAAGGCATCTATTGAAGCAGTACGAGGTGTTTCCTGCGACGGCATGCTACAAAAGCTACTCGATCGTGAGTTGGTCAAGATTGGAGGTCGTGCTGAGCTCCCCGGGCGCCCTCTACTCTATGAGACCACGGATCTTTTCTTTGAGCATTTCGGAGTCAAATCAGTAGATGAATTACCCAACTCAGCAGAGCTACGTACGATTGAACTACCCGAACCTGAATTGGAAGAAGACTCTGAAGAATCGGATCTAAGTGCTTCCGTGGAGGGTGAACAATCTAACCAGGAAGACATCGAGCAGCAACTCGCTTTAACTTCTGCAGGCATTCCTGAGCTTGCTGATAAATCAGAAGAAAGCCCTCAGCCAGACAAAGAGCAGTAGCAGCGATTAATCACTCACCAGTATTTAGATAAGTGCCACTCGACGATATACGCAAAAAAATTGATCAACTTGATCAACAACTTCTCGACCTTCTCTCGGATCGGGCCGACCTCGTGCATGAGGTTGGTGAAATCAAAAAGAAAGAGGGCTTACAAATATACGCGCCAGAACGTGAAGACGCCCTGCTCAAGCGTCTTGCTAAAATGAACAGCGGCAGGCTGCCTGATCGCTCTATTATCGCCATTTACAGGGAAATCATGTCAGCTGCTCTCGCACTTGAAGACAATCTCACCGTCGCCTATCTGGGGCCTGAGGGCACTTGGACACATCAAGCGGCCATCAAAAAATTTGGCCACTCTATTGCCTATTCTTCACAGCCTAATTTTGCTGAGGTTTTTGATCAAGTAGCTAGGCGTAAAGCCCACTATGGTGTTGTTCCGATAGAAAACTCTCACATACTCTCGATCTCTTTGTCGATTCGCACTTGCAAATCTGTGCTCAGATTTTACTCCGCATCGATCATTGCCTACTATCTTCCATCGATAGAGAAAAAATTACGACACTATATTCGCACCCTCAGGTTTTTGGCCAGTGTCGTAATTGGATCCTTCGCAACTTTCCTGACGCTGACTTGATCGAGGTCTCATCAACCACCAAAGCTGCAAAACTGGCCCAAGAAAATGCTGCCACTGGAGCGGCCGCTCTAGGCGGCAAGCTAGCCGCTGAGCTGAACGGCTTAGATGTTATCGAAGAATCAATTCAAGATCGTGCAACCAACACGACGCGGTTCCTCGTCATCGGTGAAAAGACATGTCCCGCTACGGGAAATGATCGCACCTCTATTTTATTTTCTATTCATGATCGCCCCGGCTCTCTGGTCAGTGCCTTAAAAGCATTTGATAAGCTCAACGTTAATATGAGTAAGATAGAATCTCGCCCATCTAAACAGCGCGATTGGGAATACATTTTCTATGTCGACCTCGCTGGCCACTGCACGGATAAGCCAGTTGCAGACGCACTCCTTGAGCTCGAGAAACATTGCTCGCTAGTAAAAATATTCGGTAGTTATCCAGATACTCGAGAATAGTCTACTCTCAATTCATTCAGCTATGTCCAAGAACGACGCCCTGTGGAAAGCTTCAAGCTTGCTCGTTTCGGAGACCAAAAATGCTGTTCTTTCAACAGCAGACAAGATGGGGAGGCCCCACTCGACGTGGATGAGCATTGTTGCCGATAGTTCGATGGAGACCGTGGTATCGGTTACAGCTCCAACCACGCACAAAGTAATCAACCTCAAAGAAAACCCATATGCGGAGTGGATGATTGCTTCACCATCCCTAGAGTCCATGGTTTACCTGTCGGGGCCGACAAAGGTGATCGAAGGCTTAGATGCAAAAAAATACTGGGATATGATCCCTAGTAAATCCAAAGGTTATTACCGGAACTATTGTGATGAAGATGATTACCAAAAGTTTGTCATCATCCGAACTAAAGTAGAGAAGGTCATCTACTGCAGACCCCCCGGCTATAAACAAACAACAGTGTATGAGCTTGAGCAGTGATTAGATGCACTGCAGCAAAATACAAATCGCCCTCAAATCAACTCAGCAAAGCTGATTAGAGTGCTTGAAGGTCTGCCAGCTCTTCATTTTCTCGCTCTGTATTTTTACTATCCCAGTAATAGCGAGCGTATTTCGATGTGAAAATAGTGAATGACCAAGCATCCTCTTTGACAGCTATCAGTTGGCCGTTCTTGGTCATCCAAGTAGAATCGTCAATGCGTCTCCATTTACTTTTTACTGAATTCACTTTCAAAATATAGTCGATCTCCAGATCAGTGAGTTCTGTATCTTTGGTGTAGCCCATCTGGTGAATCACCCCACCCCAGAAATTGGCATGAATTTTATAAATGCTTTTTTCGAATAAGCTGTAATCTACCTGAAACTCACCATCACACTCTACCTCGGCATTGCCATACCTTTCACGGCATTCCAATATGTTTTCTCCTATTCTGGCCGATGCAGTAAGGGGGAAATATAGAACAAATATAAATGCCAAAAATTTCATGCTGTATTCTTTGCCTAAGTCGCTTGCTAGACAAGATGTTTATCAATACTTGATATAACTAGAAATATAGCTGCTGCTGAATTTCACAATCATTTAACTTTCTACCTCCCCACCCCTCAGCGAATTGATGAAAAAGCAGTCTGGCTAAGAACAAAAAGCCCCGCAACTGCTAAAGTTACGGGGCTTTAAATTGGTTACGGGGGTAGGATTTGAACCTACGACCTTCAGGTTATGAGCCTGACGAGCTACCTGGCTGCTCCACCCCGCGATTAAAATATTCACACCAAGTGGTGTGCGAGGGAAGCTAGTGGCAGACATATGCCATTGCAAGTAGAATGTTGCTTATTTTCGATGAGCTATACCCAGGAAGGTTCTTCTCCTATAAGTGGTTTTTCGTGTGGAGTTTTTAAGCTCTTAGGTTACTTTTTCAATATGCCTGTTTTTCTGGCCGCCACTGAATCTGTCCCGGCGTTTTTCATTCTATTATCGCTGATACTAGGCTCAGTAGTATTCATCTCCTTAGTCTTCACAAGGCTGAAGCAATCTCTCTTGGTTGGCTATTTCCTCTGTGGAATCGCCCTGTCAAACAGTGGAGTCCTCAGCTGGGCTGGCGCTGATTCAGGAGAACTCATCCACGCCTTATCAGAAATCGGTGTCATTCTACTCCTCTTCACTCTTGGCATAGAGTTCTCCGCAAGTGAGCTTAAAAACTTAAAACGCCCCGCACTCATTGGAGGCAGCATTCAGGTTTCGTTGAGCGCTGCTGTTGCTACTCTAGCAGCTTACTATTGGGGCTTGGATCTCAACCAGGCTATCGTGGCAGGCTTTGCATTTGCTTTGTCATCCACCGCAGTGTCAATGAAGTGCTTCCAAGACATGGGAGCTCCAGACAGCCCTCCCGGACGTGTCGCTTTGGGCATTGCTCTCTTCCAGGACCTTGCCGTTATTTTCTTTATCGTTCTGCTTCCAGTTTTGCTCGAAGAAGGCGAAGGAAGCTCTTCCGCTCTTATATTTGCTTTAGCCAAAGCCACAATCTTCTGTGCCGCCATGATCACTCTGAGCCGCTACGGCGTCCCTCAACTATTGTCCGCTGTCGCGCACACACGCAGCAGAGAGCTCTTCACAGTGGCTGTTGTTGCTCTTTGTGTGGTAGTTGCTGTTATTGCAGGTTTACTGGGCCTCAGCCCTGCTTTGGGTGCTTTTGTTGCAGGGGTTGTCGTCAGTAACTCAATCTACAGCCACCGCATTCTAGCCGATGTATTACCCTTCAAAGATTTATTACTAACACTTTTCTTTGTGTCCATCGGGTTACTGATAGACCTTCAAACCCTTGCAGAGCATTGGGCACTTATACTTATTGGCACCGTTGCTACGATTGTTGCCAAAGGTATCACAGCTGCTATCGCAGCACGGGTATCTGGCTTACGCAGTGGCGACTGGTTGCTCACCGCTGCCGCATTATCTAGCACTGGAGAATTTTCAATCGTCCTGCTCAATCGTGCCGCTGAGCTCAATGCCATCAACCCAGTTATTGAGCAAATCCTCTTAGCCTGCACAGCTATCACGATGGGACTCGTGCCATCACTGATGAAGTTCTCACACCCCATGATCAAGAGACTTCACAAAATGGGGCTGAAAAGCAAGTCGATGAAATCGCGCCACGATCTAGGCATGCCAGGGAAAATAGATCACCTCCAAGATCATGTGATCATATGTGGCTATGGCCCAGTCGGGCAAAAATTACATGCATCACTTAGGCGAAATAACATCCGCTCAATCATCGTCGAGAACAACGACGACACCGTGAAGTATTTGCTCAAACAAGGCAGCAAATGTCTATTTGCTGACGCGAGACATAGAATCACATGGGACCTAGCCCATATCAAACGTGCTAGAGCTGTCGCATTCACATTTCCTCTCAAAGATGTAGTCATCTCAGCATTACCCATTGTCCGAGAAATTTGCCCGAGTATTGTTGTAATCGCTCGAGCTAAATTCAGTAGTGACGCTCAAGAGTTGGAGCGCGCAGGTGCCAACCACATACTGCTTGATGAGGAGGAATGTGGCAAAGCCGTCGTAAAGACTGTCATGAGATGTTTCAACCTCGAGGATGAAACACAAGATGTTCCCTAAGCCCTGCTAATTTGTGAGCAGGTCACGCCACCTTACTTAGATGAATCTTTTTTGGTACTGGATCCACCTTCTTTCGACTGACCTTTCTTATATGAATCACTGCGATAATCAGTCTGATAGAATCCTGAGCCCTTAAAGATAACGCCAGACCCTGCACCCAGTAAACGGCGGACCTTGCCTGAGCAGCTATCTTGGGGGCAATCTTCAAGCTTGGGGTCACTCATTTTCTGAAAAACTTCAAAAGTATGACTGCACTCTTTGCACTGGTAGTCGTAATTAGGCATATTCGCTTAGGTAGTGTGATTATTCTCTGATGAGAATGAGATACAAGCTGTGAGTAGCGTCAGATTCACATGTAGACAAGTAAGAAACATGTTTTGAAAATTGTATCCACCAGAGGGGTTTGACCCTCATGATACCTTGACCTATCTCACTTATTGCGTTACTGGTGGTTATCCCAATTTTATTCAATTTATCTGATAGTTCAATTTCATGAAATATCTACAGTTATTACACCTCCCCGTCTTAAGCCTAGTAGCCGCGCTCATCTGTCAGTGTGCGCCTTACCCAACTTCACTGAGCCAGTCAGATTACTTGTCAGGATACAGGCAACAAGAAACTCCGCCCACTTCAAAGGTATCACGCTCCTACGAGCCTAAAGGATACTGGGATGGCGATGGTGTCTCCGGCGCTGCCAAAATTCGCATCGTGCGTGCTGAACAAAAAGCCTATTTCTATAAGGGGGGTGTGCTAGTGGGCATGACACCAATCTCCTCAGGAAGTGACAAACATGCTACACCTGCAGGCAACTTCAAAGTGACTGAGAAAGATATTGATCACGAATCCTCAGTATACGGCATCATCAAAAATAAGATCACAGGTGAGATCGTCAACAAAGACGCCGATTTCAGAATTCACAAACCCGGGCCCGATGAGGTTGCCGTGCACGCACCGATGCCTAACTTCATGCGCTTCAATCATGGGATTGGCATGCACACGGGCTTTCTCCCTGGCTACGCAGCATCTCATGGCTGCATACGTATGCCTGAACAAATGGCCGCCAAGTTTTATGAGAACGCCAAATTAGGGACTCCCGTCATTGTGGATTAGGCATCTCACGCATATCAATCACTTTCAGCACCAAGTATCATGGCCAATTCTCTTGTTCTTACTATCTGCGCTCATGACCGTCCGGGTGTCATGAAGCTTATCTCGAAAACCATCACCGACTCAGATGGCAACTGGCTTGAAAGCAGAATGGCACGCCTTGGGGGGCAATTTGCAGGGATTGTTCGGGTCGAATGTAACGAAGACAAATCAGCCCAACTCTGTAAAAACCTCGAAGCGCTCTCTACTGAGGGTATCTCTGTTCAAATCCACGATCAGGGAGACTTTTCCGACTACCCTTACACTCGTTGCTTGCGACTCGATATCTACGGTAATGACCGGCCTGGCATCGTCAGCCAATTGACTCAAGCTATCTCCAATGCAGGTGCTAATATTGAAGAGCTCAACACCTCTATTGAAAGTGCCGCTATGGCTGGACATTCTATCTTTCATGCCTCAGGCACTGTTTGCGTGCCAGACAGCACCGACGAAAACGAACTCATCAGTGCCGTCGAAGCTCTGAGCGATGATCTCAATGTGGAGATTGGCGGAGTTGCCTAGCACACAGCCCCCAGACTAGCTTTTGCATAGCTCTATGTGCAGGACACAAAAAAACTCCGGCTACCATACGGCAACCGGAGTTTAATAATTTATAGCAGAGGCTCTACATCATGCCGCCCATGCCACCCATGCCACCCATACCGTGATCATGACCACCGGCAGCTGGTTCTTCCTTCTCAGGAATATCTGTGACAACACACTCTGTAGTAAGTAGCAGACCGGAAATGGAAGCTGCGTTCTGCAGTGCACTTCTAGTTACTTTCGTTGGGTCAACTACACCATCTTTAATCAAGTCGGTGTATTCACCAGTTGCAACGTTATAACCTTCATTGCCTGAGGCATTTTTAACGCGTTCAACGATCAATGCACCCTCAAGACCTGCGTTAGCAGAGAGCTGACGAAGCGGAGCTTCAACTGCACGAGCTACAATACCAGCACCTGTCTCTTCGTCGCCGAGGAGTCCAAGGTCCGTAATGTTTGCTTGAGCACGAATAAGTGCTGTTCCACCTCCGGGAACGATACCTTCTTCAACAGCAGCACGTGTAGCATGAAGAGCATCTTCAACACGCGCCTTCTTCTCCTTCATCTCTGTCTCGGTAGCAGCACCAACATTGATGACAGCCACACCGCCAGCAAGCTTAGCAAGACGCTCTTGGAGCTTCTCACGATCGTAGTCGGATGAGGTTTCCTCGATCTGCTTACGGATTTGATTTACGCGGCCAGTGATAGCTTCGCTGCCACCTTCACCTTCAACGATAGTTGTAGCATCCTTGGTGATGGTAACACGCTTAGCAGAACCAAGGTCCTCAAGCTCCACATTTTCGAGCTTAATACCAAGATCCTCAGTGATAACCTTACCACCGGTAAGAATAGCGATATCTTCGAGCATCGCTTTGCGACGATCACCGAAACCAGGTGCTTTAACAGCAGCAACATTAAGTGTACCACGAAGCTTGTTCACTACGAGAGCTGCTAGAGCTTCACCGTCAACATCTTCAGCAATAATGAGAAGTGGCTTGCCGGTTTTGGCTGCTTTCTCAAGAAGTGGCAGAAGGTCTTTCAGCGAGCTGATTTTCTTCTCGTTGATTAAGATGAGAGCATCATCCAAGGATGACTCCATTGCCTCTGCGTCTGTTACAAAATAAGGGCTGAGGTAGCCTTTGTCGAACTGCATGCCCTCAACAACGTCGAGAGTGGTCTCAATTCCCTTCGCTTCCTCAACGGTGATTGTGCCGTCCTTGCCCACTTTGTCCATTGCCTCGGCAATGATGTTACCGATTTCAGTGTCCCAGTTTGCGGATACAGTAGCAACCTGAGCAATTTCAGATGTGTCTGAAACCTCCTTTGAGATTTCATGAAGCTGAGCCACGATGGCCTCTGAAGCTTTCATGATACCACGTTGAAGTGAGATAGGGTTGGCGCCAGCAGTTACGTTGCGAAGACCTTCCTTGTAGATTGCCTCTGCAAGAACCGTAGCCGTTGTTGTTCCGTCACCAGCGATGTCTGATGTCTTACTTGAAACCTCACGGATAAGCTGAGCACCCATATTTTCATAGGGGTCTTCAAGTTCAATTTCCTTAGCAACAGACACACCGTCCTTGGTAATTGTTGGAGAACCGAATTTCTTGTCCAGAATCACGTTACGGCCTGAGGGCCCCAGAGTTGCCTTAACGGCGGCGGCAAGCTTCTCAACACCATGCAAGAGTGCGTGGCGAGCTGCTTCGTCGAATTGTAGTTGTTTAGCCATGTTATTTTATATTGTGATAGTTGTTTGATACGTGTGAATTAACCTACGATACCAAGAATATCTGACTCAGAAAGAATCAGTAGGTCCTGGCCGTCGACTTTGACATCAGTTCCTCCATACTTGGAAATGAGGACGGTGTCCCCTGCTTTGACAGCAAACTCGATGGCTTTACCATCTTCGTCTTTGCCACCAGTTCCGAGGGAAACGACTTCTGCCTCTTGTGGTTTTTCTTTTGCGGTATCTGGTAGGACAATGCCTCCAGCACTTACTTCTTCGGCTTCGAGGCGCTTCACGAGGACGCGCTGTCCGATTGGTGTTATGGTTGCCATAATTTTGTTAGTTGTAGTTAGTTTTTTATTTTCAAGAAAAAGATCTATCTGGACTCTTCAGCCAGATAGATCTGAGATTATCTGTGGATTAGTCCTCGACGACTTCAGCGTCTACGACCTTACCTTTAGCTTGCTTTGGTTCTGAAGATTCAGATTCATCGGCTGCGCCACCCATGTCTGGCATTGGAGCACCCTCGGCACCTCCTGCTGCCGCACCCGCAGCCTGCGCTGCTTGTGCAAGCTCCTGAAGTGATGCCTCAAGTTCGCCAGTTGCAGACTTGATAGCATCAAGATCGTCAGATTTGAGCGCTTCCTTAACAGCTTCAACCTTCGCTTCGATACCTGACTTAAGCTCAGCAGGCAGCTGTTCACCGAGCTCTTCAAGTTGTTTTTCAACTTGGTGAACAAGGTTTTCAGCGTTGTTTTTGGTTTCAACACCTTCGGCACGCTTTTTATCTTCATCCGCGTGAGCTTCTGCATCACGCTTAGCCTTTTCAATTTCCTCATCAGAAAGGCCACTTGAACCTTCAATGGATATTTTCTGCTCCTTGCCTGAATTCTTGTCCTTCGCCGAGACGTGAAGGATACCATTCGCATCAATATCAAAAGTAACTTCAATTTGAGGAGTCCCACGTGGAGCCGAGTCAATCCCGTCGAGACGGAAATTACCGAGCAGTTTGTTGTCATCAAACATCTTGCGCTCGCCTTGGCAAATTCGGATGTCTACAGCAGGCTGATTGTCTGCAGCTGTTGAGAATATTTGCGACTTCTTTGCGGGCACGGTTGTATTCCGCTCAATCATTGGAGTTGCAATACTTCCCATGGTCTCAATAGAGAGGCTAAGGGGCGTAACATCGAGAAGTAAAACATCTGATACGTCACCTTGGAGCACACCACCTTGAATGGAGGCACCAATAGCTACAACCTCATCTGGGTTCACCCCCTTGTGAGGTTCTTTGCCGGCAAGCTCTGCGGCAATCTCTTGCACCTTAGGCATGCGAGTCATGCCTCCTACGAGAACAAGCTCATCGATATCACTGGCATTAACACCTGCTTCTTTCAAGCAATCCAAAACTGGCTTCTTAGTGCGATCAAAGAGCTTATCAGTAATCTGCTCTAACTTAGACCGGCTGATCGTTGTTTGGATGTGCTTAGGTCCATTTTGATCCGCTGTGATAAAGGGCAAATTGATGTCGTAACTTTGAGATGAGCTCAGGGCTATTTTTGCCTTCTCTGCCTCTTCACGAATGCGCTGCAACGCATCAGGCTGATTAGAAAGATCAACACTCTCGCTAGATTTGAACTCATCAACAATCCATTTGATAATGGCGTTATCCCAGTCGTCGCCACCGAGTAAGGTATCACCATCAGTTGCTAAGACCTCAAATACTCCATCACCAATTTCCAACACGGAAATATCAAAAGTTCCACCTCCGAGGTCATAAACCGCGATCTGCTCGTCGGACTTCTTGTCTAAACCATATGCCAATGAAGCAGCAGTAGGTTCATTAATGATACGGCGCACCTTGAGACCTGCGATTTCTCCCGCTGCCTTAGTTGCATTTCGCTGTGAATCATTAAAGTAAGCTGGAACAGTGATTACTGCTTCAGTAATCGTTTCACCTAGTTTGGCCTCAGCATCACTCTTCAATTTACCCAGGATCATTGCTGAAATTTCCTGTGGTGAATAAGTTTTCTTTTCCCCATCGATTTCAACTTCAATATGAGCATCACCATTCTCAGCCTCCACTACGCTATATGGTAGCTGTTTGTCCTGGTCGTTAAGTTCTGCATATTTGCGACCAACAAGCCGCTTCGCAGAGAAAATAGTATTTTTAGGGTTGGTAACAGCCTGCCGTTTAGCAGCCTGCCCAACAAGGCGCTCTCCGTTTTTGGTAAAGGCTACGATGGAAGGTGTTGTACGAGCACCTTCAGAATTTTCTAATACCTGAGGTTCGCCAGCTTCCATGATAGCCATGCAAGAGTTGGTCGTTCCGAGGTCGATTCCTAGTATTTTAGACATAATAATTAGATGGTTTGATATTTTCTTTG
>Ga0206128_1002789_pt1 | contig 15269 bp, 13 predicted proteins | sample Helgoland_Spring_7_FD_148601 | JGI IMG/M metagenome (GOLD analysis project Ga0206128, IMG submission 148601) | Pelagic subsurface seawater microbial communities from Kabeltonne, Helgoland, North Sea - Helgoland_Spring_Bloom_20160426_1 | ecosystem: Environmental > Aquatic > Marine > Epipelagic ... | reverse complement strand
GAAGATTTCTGTTCGTGATCAAGCCCTCCGAATCTCACCGAATGTTTATAATGATCAAAAAGATGTTCAAAGATTGGTAAGTGCTTTAAAAGAAGCAATTATTTGATTTATATTTACAGCAAAATTAGATAATCATGGAACTAACAAATCCCGCTGTCACAGATGGCGTTAATTTATTCGTAAATATTGTAGTTGTTTTTCTAGCTTTTGTTGTAGCGATGTCGATGATCGACGCCAAAAAGATCAGTGATAAGGAAAAGAAAGCTTAAAAAAAGCCGCGGAAACGATTATAAGTGGTCTTTTTTGTGATTGCTGACTTTATCATTGGGAAGAATGTAAGGACAAACGATTGCCAAAATAAATAAGAATCCGATAACGCCTAACATTGCCATAGTTTTATAATTTTAATCAAAGGTAATGTTTTTTGCTTTTGAGACCCCATCATTGATTAAATTCCTTGACGCCTTTTTAGTTTAAAGATTAAAACAGAAACCATTTGTGCTCTTTTGAGTCTGTTACCAATACTTAATGTGCGGAAATGACAATGATCATGTCTTTTTCGTTGAAAGTTACCCTTTTATTTTTAACAGGATTGATCACCACACCATAATTTTTTTCTATACTCTTAGCTTCATCCATTAAGCGGTAGACGATCGCTGTTTCATTCTTTCTGTAGGCAGATTCTAAGACCGTATAAAAATTGACCGGTTCGTGAAGCGTCACATATTGACTCATCAATAAACGGATGAAGTGATCACTCACAATGAAGTCATCAGCATTGGTAACATTGGCAAGAATACGGTTTTTCATGTCCAAGATTTCACTGACAATTTTGAAATGAGGGTCATGATATTCTGAAAAATAGGGCAAGTGCAATAAGGTAATCAAGGTTTGCGCATTTTCTTCCTGCATGGGGAAATAATTTTTGTAACTCAGTAAAAGGATGTAATCAAAATCGCCTAGCCCTTGATTTTGCAGCGATGGGCTATCGGTGGTATCAAGTGCTTCAAGGCTAATGGTAAGATTCAACACTTCTGTGCCTAGCGGCATCACCTTGTCAGAGGAGTTTTAGAACTTCGAAATGACTTTTAATGTGGATTTGGAGGCCACATATTGGTCTATTTCTTTGATGATATGTTTGCCACGTGGATTCCAACCAATGATGAGTATTTTTTCTGGATGGGGAACGTCCTTATCCCTAAGAGCCACATGATCGGGATTAAATTCAGTAGAAGTTTGCTGTCATCATGAATATCATAAAAGGCCAGTTGCCCTCATTTCCACCCACGGTGCCTAAATCGAGCATATGTATAAGACTTATCCAAATAGAATGGGGAAGGATTAAGGGGTCATCATGGGTGGACCCAATCCAAAAGCTAATAATAATACAGAACAGAAGAAGATAAATGAGATGGAAAACAAAGGCAATCCAAGAATCATTTGGGAAGTTCCCTTTTAAATAAAATTACCGAATTTATATTCTAGCTTGGTAGTGAAGGAAGCTTTGGACATCGTGGAGGTATTGGTTTTAATGGAGGATGATGTTGAAATAGTAAAAATAGTAATTATTTCGTCATTGATCGAAAAAGCCCTTCCCTTAATTGGATCATCTTTTTTGAAGACAAAGGATGGCATGTGCATGATCTTGGTCAAATCGGAGGGTTTTAAGGGGTTCTAATAACCGAAAACCAGTATGTAACTGGACCAAATCAAATAATTTTTCAGTCAACAACAGGCGTTCCGATTGATCGTTGAGCCAAGATCGATCGCCATCAGTTTGTTGCACAATTTCTTCATTGTGAATGGAAGTATCCATACTGAGGTAGAGAAATCCACCTTTTTTAAGTATCCGAAACTGCTCTTCCCATTGCTGTTGAAATTCAAGAGTATTTTTGGCAAAATGCATGACCCTACAATTGATGATGGCATCAAAAAAAGTATTTTCAAAAGGCAGGATATTGGCAGGAGCTTTTGAAAAAAAAGCAGGATTTCCTCCCAAAGAGGTTGCGACAATTTTGCATAGGGCTACGTTTTTTTCATCCACATCGATGCCATAAATAGTTTTTTTTAAGTTTAAAAAAGGGATGATATTTCTCCCTTGTCCACAGCCAATTTCTAGGATAAGATGACGATCATTAAACCTACCTTTGAGTAGTTGATCAAATAATTCCAGGTCTATGTCTCCAATAAAATTGTTGATATCATCTAATTTCATGGTGGAAATTTATAAAAAGAGACGAATGAATGCAAAAGCCCACCGTATAATTGAGGGGACGAAGAAGATAAGTAAGCTATGAAACGGCAGATTCTAATAATTTCAAAACCCTTTTTTCTGTATCCATAGTGGCCCTTATGCCGATGGGTAAGGTAGCATTTTTCTCCTCATGTCCAAAAGGAAAGCCACCCATGACAGGGATACCTAAATCACCAAGGCGGTCCTCGAAAACTTCACTAAGACTGGTTGAAAACTCATAATAGGGGTCTCCAGGTTGCGCATCACATCGGGTAAAATGGCCCAGAACAATGCCTTTTATTCCTTTAAATTTTTGAGCCGCACGCAGTTGGGTAAGCATTCGGTCTATGCGGTAAGTAGATTCTCCGACCTCTTCAATGAAGACAATGTGATCGGCCCAATCGATCTCGTGATTAGTACCAATCATACTGATTAATAGAGACAAGTTTCCTCCTATGAGTTTACCCGTGGCGGCCCCTGGTGTGATGACTAAGGGATCATCGATTTTTATCTTATTTTTACTCCCCTTTTGAATCACGGCATTAAAATGTTGAATTGAAAAAGGGTTAAAAGTAGAGATTCCCACGGGCCCGTGAAAACCCACAATTCCACATTTTTTATAAATGGCCAAATGCAGGGCGGTAATATCACTATATCCGATCAGGGGTTTGCAGTGTGTACGAATCAGGGAATAGTCTATTTTTTCTAGAAGTCGTGTAGCGCCATATCCACCACGAGCACATAAAATGGCTGAAACTTCGGGGTTTTCATACATGTGGTGCAAGTCTTCAATCTTTTGTGCATCGGTGCCTGCGAGAAACCCATTTTGTACCCTTAAATTATCGGTATGGATGATTTGATAACCCAGCATGTGGAAGTTTTCCATCAGCGTTTCATAACCGGATCTTTTTAAGGCCCCAGAGGGTGCAATGACCCCGATGGAAGCGCCTGGCTTGAGTGCCTTTGGTTTGATAACTTCTGAAGATAGATGGAAAGAAGTAAGGGTGGGGACGGCACCTATTAATGCGCCTGATTTGATAAATTTTCTACGGTCCATAAGGGTAAAAATACAAAAATCTATTTGCTTTATCCATAGGAGCACGGGGATTTAGTATTGGGCTAGAGCGTGTAATATTCCCTGAAGAATCAACCCGTTTTTTTCTTCCAATAACGGATTAAACCCGCGACACTCATCCATGAGGGGTTTGCAGCCTCATATTGTTTTATTCCCAGTGGATCAACTCCCAATCGGAGCAATTGCTGTGAGGTGTATTCACTGAATTTAGGCGTAAGTTCTTCGGCGGTAAAGCCGGCCATCCAGTTTTGTTTCACCCATTGGGACCAATCATGGATCATGCTTTTAAGTGCATGCATATGGGCCGGAACGTCCTTAATCACACCAAAATGGGTCAGGTAAATTTGAGAGGGTTTGCAGGCAAGAATGAGATCTATCGAACGGATCCAATCTTCCAGATTGATGTCTGGTGGTGGGCAAGGAGGTACGACTGGACCCTTTTGAATTTTCACCCCAGCGACATCGCCGGTAAACAACAGATCGTCTATTTTCCAAGCAATGTGATGTTTGGCATGACCGGGTGTATGAAGCGCCTGAAAGTGGAGATTTCCAATGATGATTTCTTCCAAATGAACCGTACTCCGCAATTGATCCATAGGGATGGAATGCATTTGACCCCACAATCGATCCATATCTTCTTGATAAATGCGCTTGGCAGATTCCATTAGTTTTTCGGGATGGGCTAAATGTGTTTCTCCAAAGGGATGCAGATAAATGGTGGCTCCTTTTTCGGCAAGCGCCCAAGCAGCACCGGCATGGTCTAGGTGAATATGACTCAAAAAAACATGTTTAATTTCATCCACCTTAAAACCGTAGCGCTTGATTTCATTTTTAAGTACTTCGAAGGTGGAGTGAGGACCCGTTTCAATTAATACAGGACCTACGGATGTCTCGACCAGATAAGCCGCTATGGATTGGGGATATCCTAAAAAATTTAAATCTAACGTATAAACCATATTAAATAACAATTTGTATGCGTAATTTAGCTTGATTGTAATTAAAGGCAGATGACAGAGAAGAAATATTTTCAAGACCACATGCCCGGGAATGTTTGTTTTGGCTGTGGCGCGGAGCATCCAGAAGGCCTTCAAATCAAAAGTTTTTGGGAGGGATCCGCCGCCATTTGTCACTGGCAGCCAGAGGAAAAATATAGGGGCTGGCCCCGGTTGCTCAATGGAGGGGTTATGGCGACCCTCATCGATTGCCATTGTATGGGAACCGCCATGGCATACGCTTATCAACAAGAAGAGAGAGACTTTGATTCTACCCCCTTCTATCGTTATGCGACCGGAGGGTTGAAGATCAAGTATCTAAAACCAACTCCAACTAAGGATATGATTACGTTAAGGGCTCAGGTAATCGAGCATCACAGGCGTAAAATCACCATGAGTTGTACGCTAGAAAGCATTGGCAGGATAACCGCTGAGGCAGAAGTAGTAGCGATACAGGTCTATGACAGCTCGAAAAATAATGAAACTAACCAATTTGAATAGAAATGCATCCTGAATTAATAGAAATAGGAGGAATCACGCTTTATGCCTATGGTTTCTTCATTATGATTGGCGCGCTTACTTCCTATATGTATGGGATAAAAGTGTTCAAAAAAGAGTTAGATATTGAGCCGGATAAGGTGCAAACGTTAACCATACTGATTATTTCTGCCGCCGTCATAGGAGGAAAGATTTTTTTCTATTTTGAAGATCCTGCTTATTATTTTTCGAGCCCTGAAAACCTACTTAAAAACTTCAGACAAGGCTTTGTTTTTTATGGATCTTTGATTTTTGCAGTACCTACAGTGATTTGGTATTTTAGAAAAGAGAAATGGCCCATATTTCCCTTGCTCGACATTCTTTCTATAATCGCTACGATTATACATGGTTTTGGTCGATTGGGCTGTTTTTTTGCGGGTTGTTGTCATGGCTTGCCTACCGACTCTTTTTTTGGGGTAACGTTTACAGATGCAAAGTCTCAAGCAAAACCCTTAGACACCCCACTGCATCCTACACAGCTTTATGAAGTTTTCTTCATTGGATCTCTGATGTTGTTTTTAGTTCAGTTGAAGCGAAGACAGCAATTTCATGGACAACTGGTATTTCTATATGTGATGATATATGCTGTAGGACGATCAATCATAGAGGTATTTAGAGGAGATCTGAGACGTGGATTTGTCATAGAAGGGTTGATTTCTCATTCACAATTCATTTCTATCTTGTTGGTTTTGATTGCGGGAGCGTGTTATTGGGTGATCCGTAAAAACAGTAAATTCAAAATAAAAAGGCCCTGATTTGAAGGGCGCTAGGGAGGATAGAAATGGTGAAAGGGGGTTGATTAAAATACTCGCCATCAATATGAGCTTCGAGTTGTTGATTTTCCCCGATGCTAATTTCTTTTGCATCAAACAAGGAAACTTCTTTCAGACAATTATGAGACCCTTTTTGTAGGGTTAAGACCTTCAAATAACGTTGCAATGGTGAAAGTTTCCCGATTGCACATATAGAAAGTTTGCCGTCATTTAATTTTGCATGGGGTGTCAACTTGAAGCCCCCCCCAAAAGTGGTGCCATTGGCGACGGTCAATAAAATTAAATTTTGTCTTTGAGGGACTTGATCTATGGTCAAGTCAAAATCACGGTATTTGTAACTTCCCAGAATATGAAGGACATGATAATAATACTTGAGCTGACCGCTGAGAAAAGGAACCTTTCGATGAATCATGTCAGCGGCAATCTGACCATCAAAACCGATTCCCATACCATTGATGAATTTCCGATCATTACATAGGCCGATATCGATTCGAGTGATGGGTCCGTGGAGGGCGGTATCGAGTTGGATTTCCAACGTGGATCCAATGCGGAGATTCTTCACAAAATCATTGCCACTTCCCGAAGGAATAAATGAGACGGGGAGGTCTAGCTTCAATCCATTGATGGCTTCATTGATGGTACCATCTCCTCCAATAATCATTAAATCCGTATAATCAAGGGTCAAGTTTTCTCCGACGGTCTGGGCGCCTCTACAATCATTACGGGTTTCAAATACGGCAAATTTTATTTTATGAAGCCTAAAAAAATCGGCTACTTTTTTGCCTATTTTTTGACTTTTTCCGCGACCAGATCGAGGGTTAATAAGCACAAAAAAATGACGTGACATAAGGAGGGCTCTAAGGATTAATAATAGATTAACCGTTTATTAATAAAGAGCAATATAAATAAAGCTAAACATTAATATTGACATAATGGAAAAAGGATTCTGGAAAGTTGGGAGCGTTAAATTGAAGAGATGTTGTTATTTACACAAAAGGTAAATTTCCCAAATCCACATTTCCCCCCGTCAAAATGACACCTACTTTTTTATTTTTAAAAAGAGCTTTACGGACCAATAAGGCAGCAAAGGGGACGGCACATGAAGGTTCAATGATGATCTTTAGCCGTTCCCAAATCATTCGCATCGCATGACTAATTTCATCTTCAGAGACGGTAATCACTTCTTTTACATGATTTTGGATGATTTCAAAGTTTAATTTCCCCACGGTCGTTTTAAGGCCATCGGCCATGGTGTGGGTTTGGGAAACAGGAATGATTTTACCTGCTTTGAGGGATAAATAGGTATCATTTACGCTTTTGGGTTCTCCCAAGATGATTTCTGTTTTAGGAGAAAAGTATTTGACACTTAGGGCCGTGCCCGCCGCCAATCCACCTCCTCCTACAGGGGTGAGTAGATAATCCAAATCAGCGTGAGTTTCAATTAATTCTTTGGCACAAGAGGCTTGTCCAGCAATGATCGCCAAATCGTCAAAAGGGGGAATAAATACCGCATTTGTTTCTTGAATGATCTTGGCGCAGGCCTCCTGTCGGGCGGTTTCGTTGGGCTCGCAAAAAACAATGTTCCCTCCGTAATTTTTGACAGCATCAATTTTTACCTTGGGGGCATTTTTGGGCATTACAATGTAAGCGTTTACGCCGGCAGTTTTACAAGCGTAGGCAACGGCCTGGGCGTGATTCCCCGAGGAATGTGTAGCAAACCCATTGAGCCGTTCGTCAAGCTTCAAGGAAAAAATGGCATTAGAGGCCCCACGCATTTTGAAGGAGCCTGTTTTTTGAAAATTTTCACATTTAAAAAAAAGATGGGCACCCGTGAGCTCATTGATAAATTGAGAGGTCAGGACCGGGGTATTATGAATGTGTGGAAGGATTCGCTCATGTGCGCGGCGAATATCATTTTCAGTGGGAGTTGAGGGCATTATCATAGGGTTTTAGATTACTAATGTGCTTCTAGCCAATTATTACCCCTACCGATGCCGACTTCCATGGGGACGTCTAATTTTATGGCATTGACCATCAATTCTTTTACTTTTTCTTGGACCCGCGTGATTTCAGAGTGATGTACTTCAAACACCAATTCATCATGGACTTGCATCAACATTCTTGAGGCAAGCTTTTCCTTTTTCATCCAATCGTGAATATTGATCATAGCGACTTTAATTAAATCAGCCGCAGAACCTTGAATAGGGGCATTGATGGCATTTCTCTCGTCATATCCGCGCATGGTAAAATTACCTGCATTGATGTTGCGTAGGTAGCGTCTTCGACCTAAGATGGTTTCTACATAACCTTGTTCTTTGGCTTTTGCGATGCACTCATCCATGTAGATCCGTACTGAGGGGAATTCTTTCCAATAGGCCTCAATAATCTCGGCAGCTTCACTCCGCGAAATATTTAAATTTTGAGAGAGGCCAAAAGCAGACATCCCATAAATGATACCAAAATTAACTTCTTTGGCTTTTCGACGCATGTCGGTATCTACCTGTTCCAAGGGAACACCGAAAACTTTGCTGGCCGTAGTGGCATGAATATCCTTGCCAAGCCTGAAGGCCTCCATCATGCTTTTATCTTTTGAAAATGAGGCCATAATGCGTAGCTCAATTTGGGAATAATCTGCAGCAAGAAGTACAAAATCACTATTTAAGGTAATGAAAGCTTTCCGTATCTCACGCCCTTTCTTAGTTCGAATAGGGATGTTTTGTAAGTTGGGATTATTTGAGCTGAGACGGCCTGTGACGGCTACTGTTTGGCGGTAATCTGTATGGACCCGCTGGTCTTTCGGATTGACCATGCGTGGCAGGGCATCGACATAGGTTGATTTCAGTTTTTGGTATTCTCGGAACTCTAAAATCTTGTTAGCAATCTCATGTGCAGGCGCCAGTTTTGAAAGAATATCTTCGCCCGTGGCATATTGACCCGTCTTTGTTTTTTTAGGTTTTTCAATGAGTTTTAATTTCTCAAATAAAATGGATCCCAGCTGTTTGGGAGAACTGATATTGAATGTTTCTCCTGCGATTTCAAAGATCTCTGTTTGGACTCTTAAGCTTTCTGTTTGAAGCTCATCGCTCAATTCACTCAGGGCCTTCTCATCGATACTCACGCCGCTGTATTCCATGTCTGCAAGCACGAATGAAAGCGGCTCTTCTACTTCGTGGAGGAGTTTGTCTAAGTTTCGCTCAGCGACTTCAATGGCCAATTTTTCTTTGAGTTGAAAAGTAATATCAGCATCTTCTCCCGCATATTCGGTAATCTCTTCTAGTGGCGCGTCGCGCATACTTTTTTGGTTTTTCCCTTTAGATCCGATGAGCTTTGTGATACTTACGGGGACATAATTTAGATAGGCCTCGGCCAGGGCATCCATACCATGGGCTTGTTCTGGATCAATGAGATAATGTGCGAGCATGGTATCAAATATTTTGCCCTTGACCGAGACATCATAATTCCGCAAAATTTGGATATCATATTTAAGATTCTGACCAATTTTTATGATGTTTTCATTTTCAAAAATTGATTTAAATTCATTAATGAGTGCTTGCGTGGAGGTTCTGTCCTTGGGGAAAGGGACATAAAAAGCGGTTCCTTTTTCATAAGAGATGGCCAAGCCGACCAATTCAGCGTCTAGCGTATTGAGACTGGTGGTTTCGGTATCAAAACAAAACTCAGAGAGGGTACCCAATGTTTCAATGAGTTGTTTTCTTTCTTTGGGTGAAGTGAGACATTGATACTTGTGTGGCGTGGTTTCTATATTTTTTTTGGCGAGGGTCGTTTTTTCCACGTTTGGGGAGGTGTTTTCAAAGAGGCCAAGTTGACTCGAAGCTTTTTTCTGTGCAGCAGGGACACCAAAAATACGTTTTGCGATGGTGCGCAGTTCCAATTCCTCCAATATTGGGACAATTAAATCTTCTATAGGCCCAGAATAACGCAAGGCTTCTTCATCAAAAGTAATGGGACAGTCGAGTTTAATGGTGGCTAATTCTTTGGAAAAAAGGCCTTGTTCCCCGAATTCTTCGATTTTCTTTTTTACACTGCCGATTAATAAATGCTGGTTGGCCATAATTTCTTCTACAGAGCCATATTCTTTGAGCAATTTAGAAGCGGTTTTATCTCCGATACCGGGTACACCAGGAATATTATCGACCGCATCTCCCTTGAGTCCCAGCACATCTATAACTTGACCGACCTCATTGATATCAAATTTCTCTAATACCTCTTTAATACCCAGAATATCTACACCATTGCCCATAAAAGCAGGCTTATAAAGGAAAGTATGTTCATTGACCAGTTGGGCATAGTCCTTGTCTGGGGTCATCATAAAAATCTGATACTCACTTCCTGCCATTTGAGTCAAGGTTCCAATAAGATCATCGGCTTCATAGCCATCTAATTCGATTACGGGGATACCAAATCCTGCGACAATTTTTTTGCAATAAGGAATGGCAACGCTGATTTCTTCAGGTTGCTTTTCTCTATTGGCCTTGTATTCAGCATAGGCTATATGTCGAAACGTGGGAGCGTGGGTATCAAATGCCACCCCAATGTGTGAGGGTTTCTCTTTATTAATGATCTCAAGGAGTGTATTGGTAAAACCCATAACGGCACCCGTATTGATGCCACTGGAATTGATTCTTGGGTTTTTACTTAAGGCAAAGTGAGCTCTGTAAATAAGCGCCATTGCATCTAGCAAAAACAATTTTGAAGGATTTTCACTCATACAAGTAAAGGTATGAGGATTCTACTGTTTTATTGGGATTGAAAAGGAAAAATCCACGGAGGTCAGCAGAAAAAAAGGTCGGACAAACCAGGAGGAGAAGGAAAATAAAAGGGATAAAAAAATTGCCAATTGAACGGCTCTGTGTAATTTCGACAGCAATAAAAAACTTGTAAAAAATGAATATTTCAGCTTTTAATCAAATGATTGCTTCTCGCCGGTCCATTTATCCAAGGGATTATAAGAATGAAAAAATTGAGGAGAAGATCATTTGGCAAATTTTAAATAATGCCCATTGGGCACCTACCCATAAGATGACTGTCCCTTGGAGGTTTAAAGTGTATGCGGGAAAAGGGCGTAAGGAATTGGGAAGAATGCAAGCAGAAATTTATAAAAATGTGGCTTTGGAAGAAGGGAATTTTTTAACGGCTAAGTATGAAAATCTAGCGAAAGCACCCTTGCGTGCCTCCCACGTGATTATGATCATCATGAAAAGAAGCACCTCTGTTAAAATCAGAGAAGTGGAGGAAATTGCAGCCGTGGGTTGTGCCGTTCAAAATATCTACCTGACGGCGAATGCATATGGCTTAGGAGGCTATTGGAGTACGGGCGGGGTTACTTATATGGAACCGGCAAAAGAAGCCTTTGGTTTAGCCGAGGAGGATCGATTGATGGGATTTTTTTATTTAGGGAAAATAGATATGGTTAAGGTTGAAGGGAAAAGGCCACCGATCGAAGATCATGTCGAATGGATGAGCGAGATCTAAGGTCAAAAAAGAGATTGCGGAAGGTAATTTTTGACGGGCAGAGGTATTGGGATTTTTAGTCAAATAGTTTTTGAATATCAGATTTAGAAAGAGATTTCACAAAATTATCTTCGATCGTAATGAGTTCGTTGGCGAGTTTCTTTTTGGCTTCTTGTAGTTGTAGAATTTTTTCTTCTAGGGTGTCTTTGGAGATAAATTTGTAGGTGAACACTTTGTTTTTTTGTCCAATTCTATGGGCCCGATCAATGGCTTGTGCCTCCGCCGCAGGATTCCACCAAGGATCCAATAAAAAGACATAATCCGCTTTTGTTAAATTCAGTCCCAAGCCGCCTGCTTTTAAAGAAATCAGAAAGATATTAATATGGGGATTGTTTTGAAATTTTTCTACTTCCCGCTGCCGGTCTTTTATCGACCCATCTAAATAGGCAAAAGGAATTTTTTCCTTTTCTAAGTGGTTACTGATGATTTTAAGATGCTTCACAAATTGTGAGAAAACTAAAATATTATGATTCTTTCCTAGGGCATTGTGAAGCATGTAAATGATTTCTTCGAGCTTACCCGAGTCACCCTCATAATTCTCGTCAACCATGATGGGATGATTGGCTATTTGTCTGAGGCGGGTAAGTCCTTGAAGCAATATGATATGAGATTTTTTTAAACCCTCGTTTTCAATAGCATCTAGAATTTCATTGCGAAAGAGTGCTTTTTCGCTTTCGTAATAATCTTTTTGTTTTGCCGTAAGGGTACAATATTTAATACTGATGGTTTTTTCAGGTAGATCTTTGGCCACTTGAGACTTATCTCTTCTTAGAATAAAAGGTTTAATTAGATTATTGAGGCGCAAAGTTTTTCCAACATCCTGATGCTTTTCTATGGGGATTTGATACTCAGAGGTAAAAAACTTTTTATTACCCAAGAGACCCGGGTTCACAAAGGACAATTGAGACCAAAGGTCCAAGGTGCTGTTTTCAATGGGGGTACCCGTCAAAATGAGCTTTTTTCGAGCATTTAATTTGTTTACTTCAACAGAAATCAGTGAATTGGGATTTTTGATGGCTTGAGATTCGTCTAAAACAATGTAATTGAAATAGCATTTGCTCAATACTTTAGCCGTATCTATTCGACTGATCCCATAACTGGTAATGACCAAATCGTATTGCATAAAATGTTCGGCATTTTTAATTCGATCACTGCCCGTATAGAGGAGCACTTTTAAGGAAGGAGTAAATTTTTTAGCCTCCATATGCCAATTGTATACCAATGAAGTAGGCATGATCAATAAGCTGGTTGATTGTACATTGGTTTCATGTTCGTGTTGTAATAAAGCCAAGGTTTGAATCGTTTTGCCTAGGCCCATGTCGTCGGCAAGACAGGCACCAAAATTAAATTCATTGAGGAACAACATCCAGTTAAACCCTGCTTTCTGGTAAGGTCGAAGTTTGCCTTTGAATCCTGAGGGCAATTTTTGATCTTCTATTTTTGTGAAATCCATCAGCTTTTTTAGGCGACGACTCATCGTGACCTGTGCATTATGTTCGTCTTTGAGGTTTTGGACCAACGCAACATGATATTTTTGGAGTCTTGATTCACCTTTGATCGGCTCAGAAAACATGAAAAGATCTTTATATTGTTCTGCCCAAGAGGAGGGAATGATACCTATTTGTCCGTTGGGGAGCCTTATTTCATTCTGACCATGGGTAATTAGATTTCTGATTTCGAGAAAGGGGATTTCATAATTGCCAAATTTAATAATGGCTTTGATATCGAACCAATCTATTTTTTCCTCGATACTGATACTAATTTCAGAGGGGCCTAAAAAATACTTCTTGTCATCATGACTATTTTGTTGAATAACAAAATCACGCTCTTTTAATGGGGATTGATGGCGATTGAGCCAATCAAAGGCTTCAGCCTCTGAAAGAATCACTCGGGAATTTTTGATGGAAAGGTCGTTTTCCAATAAAAAATTCAGCAATTGTATTTCCTTTTCTGTGTTGCGTTTGATTCTAAAAAAAGTATATTTTTCCTGGTCTTTTTCTACAGAGACATTGACTTTATTGAGTAAATCAGCCTTGAATTTATGAGAACCATATTGATATTTAAGCTCTATCAAGACGTCAGAAGATTGATTTTGAGGAGGCTTTTGGTTAAACAAGGAAGGAGCCGCGTGAGTCGCCTTTATTTTAGAAAGGGTAAGGATGGGCAGGGGGTTAAAAGATTGAGTTACAATATCAAACCCTTTAGCATAGACATTATGAGTGGCCACCAAAGGGGCGACAAATTTTCGATAATAAGTCTCTTCCATGTTTTTTGGAATGAGGATGAATTTTTTCTTAAGAAATGGTTTAAGCTTACTGCCGCTTATGGGATCTTTAAAAGTAAAAAGATCATTGTTTACCATTAACCAGCTGGGCTCACTCGAGATGATATGACTGTTTTGATTGCGAAATTCAAGCCGGGTATCTCGGAGTTTGATGCTGGGAAAATAATGTGTATTGTCTTCGTTTTTCCGAAAATGAAAGAGAATACTTGCCAGTTCTGGAAGCACATTGATGCGTTTGAAAGTGGGCTCACCATCCGCACCCATTTCAAACACATTTTTACCTAACAGCAAGGGCATAATTTTGGACTTTCTTTTTTCTAAATAGCTGTTGATCTCTTTTTGAAGTATTTTGTCTCCATTTTTCTCATGATAAGTATTTAGAAAAAATTGGCTGGATTTCAATTTTTTCCGAGAGAAATGCTGAGCAACGGCCTCGTGTTGCATGGCATCCAGGGTATCAATGAGCTCATAGTCATCTTCTGCGAGCTTTGAATCAAATTCTCGAGCGTTTTTTGAAGAAATGTTTTGATGGGTGAGGGTTAATTTCCCATGACTATTCAGTTGTACAGCGAAGGATTCAAACAAAAAACCAACGTATTGATGTTCGTAAAGAGCATAGATGATTTCAAAGGGCCGGTCTGGATTAACTTTCATTAATTTTTTGTTGAAACAAAACTTCTAATCTAAGAAAATTATTTCACAAAAGGATCAAAAGAGCTCAGGATTGAGGAGAAAGATTTTTTGTGGCTAAAATAGCGGGTTGAATCGTAGCCAAAAGGGTAATAACAATAATCGCAAACGCAGTTAGAAAGACATCAGAGATGGAAATAATTACTGGGTAAGCCGTCATCAGGGCGGATTGCATTCCCATTGAAACAAAGCCATATTCCTGTTGAAGACCGGAGATTATCAGGCCTAGGGTAAGCCCTAAGCTGGCACCCGTGAACGCAATGATCATACCTACAGATAAAAAGACCCACCGGATGACCTTTTTTGAAGCGCCTAAGGCATGAAGGGTCGCTATGTCTTTTTTCTTATCTATCACCAGCATGGTAAGAGAGAAGTAAATATTGATAGAAGCAATGGCGATAATTAGGAAAAAGGTCATAAATACAATTAATTTCTCCCACTTCATAAATTTGAATAAGTCAGCATGTAATTCATCACCAGAGCGGACCGTATAGTCGTCTCCTAGTAAATTATTGAGTGCGAGGGCTGCCTTTTTTCTGTCCTTTCCAGGTTTAAGACTGATTTCTAAGGCGGTCCTTTTTTGATTATATGAAAGTAGATCGGTAGCAAAATCAAGAGAAACAATGATATAATTTTCATCATAATATTTTTCGATAGAAAAAACAGAGGCAGGAATGGCACGTTTGGTATTGTATATTTTAGATGGATTTGTGACCCCTGGGCCAATGTTTTTTGGGTAATAAACCTGAAGTGAAAAAAAGTCATTATTGGGGTTTATGGACAGATCATATTGTACTCCCCTCCCGATGATCGCATAGTTTAGATCTTCTTCACTTAATTTTAACTCTCCATATACCAGGGAACTCTGCAGGCGTTGTTGATCAATAAAGCTTTCTGAAACGCCCTTCATTCTCACGACCCTTTGGGCATTTTTATATTTAATGAGCACATTGTCTTCTATGACTTCGGCAATTAAATCAACAGCCTCCGAACCTTCAATCTTTGTTTTTAAGTCATCGGTATAAACAAAGGACTTACCCTGAGTCGCCGAAACAATGACTTCGGCATCAAAAGAGCCATAGGTAGACCTTAATAAGCCTTCTAGACCATTAAAGACGGAAAGCACAATGATCAAGGCCATGGTCCCAATGCC
>Ga0206128_1002769_pt1 | contig 15331 bp, 1 predicted proteins | sample Helgoland_Spring_7_FD_148601 | JGI IMG/M metagenome (GOLD analysis project Ga0206128, IMG submission 148601) | Pelagic subsurface seawater microbial communities from Kabeltonne, Helgoland, North Sea - Helgoland_Spring_Bloom_20160426_1 | ecosystem: Environmental > Aquatic > Marine > Epipelagic ... | reverse complement strand
AAAACCCAAATATTAAGATTTGGGGTATAGATACATACGGTTCCGTCTTTAAAAAATACCATGAAACAGGGGTGTTTGATCCCAATGAAATTTACCCTTACACAACGGAAGGAATTGGGGAAGATATCTTACCAAAAAACGTAGATTTTTCAATCATTGATCACTTCGAAAAAGTGACCGATAAGGATGCAGCAGTTTATACTCGAAAGCTTGCAAGACAAGAAGGTATACTAGCTGGGAATTCCTGTGGCGCAGCGATCAAAGGACTTTTACAACTGAAAAAGTATCTTAAAAAAACTGATGTCGTTGTCGTACTTTTGCATGATTCTGGCAGTCGTTATATTGGAAAGATTTTCAATGATGAATGGATGAAATCCAAACAATTTATATCTTAATTTAATTTTAGTTTGTTTAAAACTTAAATAAAGGTCTTTTGGAACAATTTATATTGTGTAAATTCGTTATGTTTATTATAAATATTTTTTTTGGATAATTGGTTTTTTCGTTTTATTTCCAAATCCCTAACGTTTCTATTCTTTAGCGTACTAACTTCCCTGTCTCTTTACTCACAGGATATAAGTGTAAAAAGTATCGAATTTAGTTCGGGTGGCACCTTTTGTGAAGTAGATGCTGCACAAGAGGATATCCTTTTGACCTTAGAATCTGATGGAGCTGTAGATTTCAGAAATGATACTTTTACGGTTAAAATACTCGGTCAGAATCCGGTTAATCTGACTACCTTAACCATTTCAAATGCGGGAAAATTCAATCTAACAACTGCTGGTACGGTTACCCTTTCGCTATTTTCTGCAACTGATTTGGCAGCTGCTTTTATAAGACCCAGTTTTTCAAATGATGGAGAATCTACCATTATTGTTGAGATTGGTGTTGTGAGTGATACAGATAACATAATTAATAATACTGGTTCTAAAGTGTTTACAGTGACCGAACTGATCTCACCCGTGATTCGTTCAGATACAGCTTCCGATTTTTCCATATGCTACGATGAGGGAATTACTTTGTATGCGGATGTTTTAGATAATACAACTTATTACTGGCGCTTTGATGGTGAAGATCCCACTAATCCTCTTACTACAGGAAATACTGTAATCAAAAATGCAGGAGATCTAATTAACGGTGAAAAAGTATTCTTATTTGCTGTTACAGGATCATGTACTTCTACAGTGGTATCACAAACCATAACTGTTGAACCAGAAATAACATTTGAATTAAGAGCTTTGAATCTTCCAAGTAATACTGCTTGTGCCGATGAAATTATTACACTCTATGTAGATGGTTATTCAGGGACAGCATCTTATACCTGGAAAATTGGGGACAATATTTACAATAGTGATTCAAGTACAAGAACTTTTAACAGTAATGAGATTTTAGAAACTGGCAGCTCAGTTTCTGTAATAGTGACTCCACAAGGAAGTACCTGTGGGACTGAGAAATTTATTTCTTTAGAAAAGATTGAAATTACTTCCGCAGGTTCGATAGCTTCAGCAAATACACTTTTATGTTCCACAAGTATTCCAGCTGCAATTACCAGTTCAGCTGCTCCTTCTTATACACCTGCTGAAGCAGTGTTAAGTTACCGATGGGAATATACTACGCAAACTGATGGAGATTTTAATTTATCTAATACAACTAGCGTGGCGAGTAATTCTCTGACGTTTGGTTTTACTGAACCTCTTACCATTACAACATGGTTTAGGAGAATTGCAGAGATAACTCATAATAATGTAGTTTGTGAATTAATTTCCGATCCCATCAAAATTGAAGTTGAAAAAATTGAGAGCGGTACAATTAGCCCTTCAACTCTTTACACTTGCTCTTTAGATACCAATGAAATTACCTTACAAGTTACTGAAGATAGTTATGCAAATGGCGGCTTTACCTATCAGTGGCAAAGTTCAACATCTATTGATGACTCCAGTTTTCAGAATATTATTGGTGCTACCACAAAAGAATATTCTGTATCTGTAACTACTACGGAAACTACTTTTTTTAGGAGAATTATTTTTTCAGCTCAATTGAGTGATACAACCTGTGGAGTCGCTACAAGTACAATTTTTAGTTTGATAGTGAATGATTTTGACCCAGGAACACTAACAGATTATTCTACAGGGATATATTGTTATGGTTCAGTGCCTAACGACTTAGGAGCAGATAGTCCCGTAGTTGTAGGGAGCCCTGTGAACTATCAATGGTATCAAGTAACGGCTGCAGATGGAGATACAAATGCTCCTGCCGCAGAAGAATGGGTCACTATTGATGGCGCTACTGAGCAAATTTACAGTCCTCCTCCTTTAATTGAGAATATAACTTACAGAAGAGGGGTTTCAGTTAATGACGGAAGTGGTGTTTTTTGTGAGACCTACACTGAACCCTTAAAATTTGTTGTTTACAGCCCACTTGACGTAGGATTTATAGCTGAAGAACAGTCCCAATTAACGGAAGTCAATTACTGTGAAGGAGAAGTCCATCCTTCTTTAGTTCTTTCGGGGATATCGAACGAGATTAAATCTGCAATGGAAAGAACAGGTAGTAATCCAATAAGAAATCCAGTTGTTACTTGGGAAATCTCTACTGATAAACAAAATTGGTCTAGTGTAACAGATTCTGAAGGAAACGGAAATTGGACTCGATTGAATAGAAACCATGCTCTTTCCCAACAAATTCGACTTACTCAAACGCTCTATTATCGGGCTAAATTCATCTTTAATGATGTGGATAACGATACGGCAACTAATGTTACCACTCAAACGGTTACTGCAGAAACAATTATCTTATTACCTACAGGGGCAGATGAAGATACTGTTAGTGCAGGTGAGTATTACCAGGTTACGGTAAATTCACTAGGGGTTAGCATTACCACCCAAACAGGTTCAACAACAGATGAAGTCGGTTACGCATTGGAAGCTAAGTTAGATCAAATTGATGACTTTGGAGCTGATTACTATGAGGAGTCTAATACCCTAGTTTTACAAAACCCAAACAATAAAACGGTACTTGTTAATGGAATTAGAAATGCATCAGAAGATCCTGTTTCAATAGACTTATACTATTTAAACCAAGAAAATAGTTCTGATCTTGATGTAGGTGAGATTCAACATTGTACTGTTTATTCTGAAGTTTTTACACTTGGAGTTACACCAAGACCAATCTTAACTTTAAATTCTGGATCTGAATATCAGATTATTTGCCAAGGTGCTGCTTTAGATGAACCCTTAGTTGTACAATGGTCTGGTGCAGTTTCAGCTGTTACCTATACCACAATTCCTACAGGATTAACAGCAGTAAAAAACGGGGATTCGGTAACCATTGATGGAATTCCAACGAGTTCTGGAGAGGTTGTTTTCACTTTAGTCCCAGAATGTGATGGTTACAATGAAACGCTAACACTTACATGGGATGTAACGAGTAATCCTCCAGCAATTTATGATATTGTTAAGGATGCAGATGACCCAGGGCGAGCCATAGTGAACGGCACAGGGGATCTTGCTGATGGCTACAATAATTCAATTTGTATTGATACAGATTCAACGAATTCAACCGAATTTTATGCCTGTTTTAATGAGGCTGATGTGAACTATGCAAATTTGGAGTGGGATTTTGTAAGTGCAACTTACACAAATTCGCCAACGGTTCGTTCTCCAGTGATTCAAAGAGCTCCTGACGGAGGAGCTACACGAGAAGACAATGCAGAAATTGGAGTCCAGGTAACTTGGGCAGATGACTTTATTGAAAATATTTCTGAGCCAGGTGAGTGGGTTAAAGTTAGGGTAAGATCCATATCGAAATGTGATCCTACGATTACTTCTGCTTGGACAGAAAGAGATGTTTGGCTTGTCAAGTACGACTCCTCTGAAACAAATTCCCAAACCATACCCGACTTACCAACTTTAACAGCACCCGTCCCATTGAATAATCAGATTTGTAGCATAGCAAACTACATTAATGTAGGGGTTCCCACCTGTGAAACTTTGAAGACCAATACGTTTACTCAATTTTATAGTAGGGCATCCGCAACAACGAATGATTTTTCTCATTTGGAGTGGAAGGTTGAGTCTGAGCCTGGAGACGATTCTGTTGCTAATGTTGGAACTATTGATTCGGTAGGTCGCCTATTTTACAATTCTGGATTTTATGGTTCATTTACGGTAAGTGCACGACCAGTTTCATGTAGTGCAACGGGAACAACTTGGGTTGAATCTGCTCGATATGAAGTGGGTCAAATTGAAAAGGCAATTCCGAATGTTACCGCCTATGGGGTGCCAATCTGTCCCATTCCCTCCACTGGAGTAGTTACCACTACGCTAACTTCTGACAGAGATGTGTATTGGTTTGTTAAAGACTATACTCATATTGAAACAACTTCAGTAACTCCTACTGGTGATGTTTTTTATGGATATAATCGAATTGAAGGAGATGCAGGAGATCCATTGAAAAGCATAACTTTTCAATGGGATACAGGCTCTGATGTAGATCCGTCAGATGAAAAAATATTTTTTAAAGTGGTTCCTGTGGGTTGTTCAGGAGATTTTTTATCAGGAACGAGTGACAGTGGTGATCAATGGGTAAGAAATTATGTTGTTGAAGCTCCTGAAGGACCAGAATTAAGACCTAATACAAGTACTAGTTTTTCAACATCTCCAAAAATTTGTAACGATGAAATTAATTTTACTCCTTTAGTTTATGACATTGTAGGAATGACATCGGTAGATGGGGTTCTGATAAGCCAAACTTCAAATCAAGTTTCTACCAGCGTCATAAATACTTTGACTGAAGAGAATTCTAAAATCATGTTGGTAAGTCATAATGACGGTAATGCACCCCTTGATATCCCCTATACTTACATCATAACGATCAATAATGAAGATTTTAAATATGTAGGTTCAGTAAATGAAAATTTTGATAATATTATGCAAAATTTGATGAACCTTATTGATGGAACAGATGAATATACCGCAGTTGTATCCAATACCAATTTGTTTGAAATCACTGCAAATCAGCCTGGAGTTCCATTTAAGATAGTGAGTAATATTCCAACAGATTCTAACTTATCCATACAGACTTCAGTTTATGATCCTGGGTACAGCCAGTATAAAATTTTAGGTTTAAACCAAGCAATAACGACCCCTGGCACTTATGAGTTTAAATTTAGTCTTGACGTTTCCGAGGGATGTACAGATGAAAGTGATGTTACATTAACACTAGAGGTCGATAGCAACGTCGCTATTAGTTTGACCAATTCGAATACGAATTCTCCTATAGTTTGTTACAGTGAAAACTTTGAAGATATCTTGTATACCATAACAGGTTTAGACGCAGGTGTTACAGCAACTGTAGTAGGAAATTTACCATCTAATGTTTCTTTTGATTTTATCAATTCAGGAACAGCAAGTTCAAGCACACTGTCTATTACTAGTAATGGAGTAACAAATTATTGGAACACGAGAACTTTCGACTATCAAATAGTTACAAACGGTGATTTTTGTAGTGATGGTTTCAATTCAGGGGGGACTATTACAGTTGATCCACAAGACTACATTCGTCCAGACGGACATTATGAAGGAGGAGAAAATGACGATTCTTATGTACAACAAACCATATGTGAGGGAGAAGCTATTGACCCCATTGTTTACGAATATTGGGGTGTAGATACAATTACTTCTGTTTTAGACGATCCAAATACTTTAGGTCTAACATCAGAGGTAAGTTCGAGAACACAGAAGGCCGTAGTTTCTTTTGAGGATAGTCAAGGGCAAACGCTGAATGATACACAACAGTATTCTGTAATAATTAACGATGTTTATTCTACCATTACGGCACCCTTGGCCGCTACTGCCACTAGCGTCATGATTCAATTAAGAGACGAATTGAATGCTAACAGATCTGATGTTATCACAGCAGTTCAAAGTGGTACGGAACTCTATGTTACTGCGGTTGTAAGTGGTACTACATTTGCATTAGAGACATCGAAATCAGATGATTCAGTATTTAGTTTTAATCAACCCGAAATGTTAGAAGCCCCTCATTTAATTACCATTACGGGGACTCCAACTTTTGATGCCGATTTTAACCTAGCTATTTCGTCTACTACTACCTATACCTTTGACATCGTTACTCAGGATGGAAAATATTGTGACACGAATTCTACTCCAAAACGTAAAACATTTACACTTACGGTAAATCCGATACCGAGAATGGAGATTTTTGATGGTGAAAATACTTCTATTTGCTACGGATACAGCTCAGATACAAATACTTTTGGCTTGAGTCTAAAAGGTGGAATTTCAAATATCTCTATTGGTTTTACTAATGAAGAAAATGAAATAGATTTGGTTCAATACTTTGAGATTGACCCTACATCCAGCATATTTGAATATAATTTTAATTCTTTATTTGAAAATGTTAGTTTATCGAATGTGACCACTACTACAGTCTTGAGTGTTACAGTTACAGGAACATCTAATTTGGGGTGTGGAACTAAAGCCACGGTTACAGACACTCTAACGATAGTTCCCCACTTTATAACCCATACCTTGATTACGGGCAATTTATCTCAAACTACATGTGTAGGGGGTATTATTGATCCAATTGAATTTGAGTACAGTTCAGCCGATGGTTCCGCATCTATTATTTGGGGTACTAATGGAAATCCTGGAGATTTGACTTTAACAACTAGCGGAACAACATTAACACTGTCAGGAACTGTTGATCCATTGTTGGCGATTACTGATACAACTAATTATGATTTTGTCATTACACTTCTAGGTGATGAGAGCAATTGCATTCCACTAACTCAGACGGGAACAATTACGGTTTCTTTAGGACCATCACTGTCTTTAGATACCGCCTCTACTACTGTAGAACAGTCTCTGTGTTTGGGAGAAACCCCTGATAATATTACCTATAGCTTTGGAGGGTCTGCAGTTTCTGTTTATGATCCCGTCTGGAAAAAGAATGGAATGACTTCAGAAAAACCAAGTTGGGTAGCCTACAATAGGGAAACTTCTGGAAAATTTACTTTACAAGCTTCTGCCATTGCAGAAGTGATAGATGTCATTACAGTTTACGAGTACGAATTAGAGACAAGTAACAGTGCCGTTGGTACCTCAGCCTGTATTGAAGATACCAAAAAGGGATATTACATACTTTTCCCAGATGCTCAACTTTTCTCAGATGCGGATTATGGGAGTACCGACTTTGCAACTGAAGCTGAAATTTGTGAGGGAGATTATGTGAATAACAAAATCTATTTTAAATCAACTTCAACGATAAATGTTTCACCAACTTTATCAGATATTGGGTTATCTAGTTCCGTTAGTTATACTTCTAAACAGTCGTTTACGATCTCTGTCTCCGGAACTATGTCTAATGGGCAAACAGCAACGCTCCAATTTTTAAATGAAGATAGGTCAAGAGCGCTTATCTCAGAGCAATGGACCATCACCGCTACAGAAAATGATACCTCAAGTTCTACTATCGCAGAAAAATTTAAAGATGCTATTGACGGCGTTCAACCTTCTGCTTATGAAATAACTCAAAGTAATCACGAATTAACAATATCCTCTGCTTCTAATGGAACTTTATTTGGACTTCGATTTTTAACACCTGAATCACTTTCTATTGGTGTAGTTTCATCTACAGCTGTCAAAGGATTCAAGAGTTTAACAGGAACAATAACTACTAATCTTGTAACAGAAACAACGGTATTTAACGTTGAGATTGAATCTGAAGGATCTAGTTGTAGTAGTGATTCTCTATCTCTCGCATACTACGTAAACCCTTTGGAGGAAATTATTCTTTCCGAAGGGAATAGTTTAAATCAAGCGACGTGTTACGGCAGTGCAATAACTCCAATTAATTTTAGTGGTGCATCACGATATGAAGTAAGTTGGAGTCCTTCGCAACCTGTTGGGATATCCCCTCCTAATGGGGCACTGGTCTCTCCAACACTTCAGATTTCAGGGACACATTCTAATACTTCGGGGGCAACAACTAGTTACACATACACCCTAAGTCTTATTGATGTAGGGACGAATTGTATCACTTCAGATACAGTTACAGGAACTTTAACTTTTTACCCAAGAGCAGACTTGAGTATAAGCTCAGGGACTGACTCTCAAACCCTTTGTACAGGTGGCGAAATTACCCCTATAATTTATGATCCCCCCTCAGGATATAATAACTCCACCTATGAAGTTGGGTGGTCTAGTTTACCAACCCCAGAGGGACTGAACTTTTCCTATGATGAAGCAGAGTCTAGTTTAACCTTATCTGGATCGGTTCCGAGTTCGGTTACTACTGAAACTGTTTATACCTATACAGTTACATTTACAAGTGAGTATTCATGCACGGGTACAGTGACAACGGGTCAGTTTACAGTAAAACCTGAGCAAACGTTGAGCTTGTCATCTGGGATAGAAACTCTTGATCAAACGATTTGTGAATCTACCGCTATTGAAACAATTTCATTTGATTTTGGTAATGGAGCTACTGAGGTAGAAACTTCAGGTATCGAAGCCATTGGTCTGGATGTAGCAATACTCAATCAAACAATTTCAATTTCAGGAACACCTACCATAGATGTAACTGTTCCTACAACTTATGCTTATACTATTTCTACTGTGGATATCTACTGCACACCAAAAGTTGAAACTGGATACATAACATTACTTCCTGCACCTGAAGTTTATTTTACTGATTCTTCAATTTCAGGAATTGATTTACAGGAAGTTTCCATTTGTAATCAATCAGCAATTGACGAAATCAGTATCACTTTTAAAAATACTCCAGGCTTAGAAATTACAGGTTCGGGGATCCCTGCGGGTACAGACAACCTAAATGCATCTCAAACTATTGTTTTAAGACAGGAAACAGAAGTTCAGATTTCGGGAACTTCTTCAGATGTAGGAGAGGTTTACAAAATTATTGTAAAGCCTATTGGAGGATTAGACAAAGCATTTACTTACACTACTACAGAAACAACACGAACAAATAGTCAAATTGCTGCGGCACTTATTAATGAAATTGCAAGTGATTCATCAACTTCAGTATCTGCAACATTGGACGGAGGTACAATTACCTTATTTAATACAACCTCAAGTACAGTTTTTTCAACAAAAACAATAGTAACTGGACAAGCTTCAATGACAGCACTTTCAACTCAAGCAGTTCAAGGATTGTATGTCATTTCTGGTACTGTATCTCTTTCAAGTGATATTAGTTCATTTACATTGAATCTTCAATCCGTCGATTCTTCTGGTGATTCGATTTGTACTTTAGACACGATTTCGGTTAAATTTAATTTAAATGACGCACCCTCTGTTAGTGTAGCTGAAACAACTACTCAATACAACTATCAAGTTTGTGATGGAACAACAGTTGTATTAGATTTTGACTACAATGGGGAGCAAACTTCAATCTCTGCAGCGGATATCACCTGGTCCCCTGAAAATCCTGGATTTGATCTCATTACTCAGGTAGGAACAAACTCGTTTACTCTGTCAGGAGACATCAGTAAAACGGTTACACAAACCACAACATATGAATATACCATAACTACTAATGGATCTACATGTAGTGACATTGAATTTAGTGGAAGTATCGATTTACTCCCTCAACAATTAATTACTCATGTTGATGGAACGGTTAACTATCTTGGAGGGAGTTCCATCGCGGAGGGCAATGAGTCTCAAACAATTTGCGATGGCAATCAAATAGTTCCTATTGCATATAAAATTGAGGGAGGAAGTGTATCCCACACCCTTACTTGGACTACATCAAAACCGGGTGGAATTTCAGAATGGAAAACAGGATTACCTGCTGGTGGATATTCCTTAACCATTTCCGGTACTGTTGAAACCAATGTGACTGAGGTAACAACTTTTGAATACACTATTGAAACTGTAGGAACCAATTGTACTTCAAGTACTCGTGTTGGAGCTTTAATCGTCCGTCCAAAACCTTTACTAAATTTAGTAGGTTCAGGAACGAATTATCAAGTAGGAGTAGATGCAGTTTGCAACCTAAGTTCATCGGACGCAGTTATTTATCAGTATGGAGGAAGTACGATAAGTACAGAAATTAATTGGACAGGAAGTACGGGAGCTATGCCAGGTGCAATAAGTAGATCTTATGACAGTAATTTAGATCAAGAGACTTATATCTTTAATCCATCAACAACAAACTCCGATACTGTTGTCTATGAGTATTCGATAAGTTCAGTGAGCCAGTATGGATGTACTCCGCAAACTACTTTATTTGGATCAATAGAAGTACTGCCATCGGTTACTATTTTAGAAGATTACATCCGATCCAATGACATCACACATGTAAGTTGCCCCGGTGGAACCGACGGATCAATCATCATACCAGCTTCTCCAGAATCAGAATTTATGAAGCGTATTTATGGAGGTCAAAATGCTGTAGCACAGGTTGTAAGTGTTACACTTCTTGCCAGTGATACCTTAGAACAAGATGATATTGTAAGACTGGTTGTAGATGGAGTTACCTATTCAGCAATCGTACCTGCCGATACTACATCAAATTCAATTCTTCAAGAACTAGCCAATGAAATTAATAATGGAAATGCTCAGGTAAATACAGCGATTGCGGAAGGTACTTTGTTATTAACTGCCTCAACACCAGGTATTTCTTTTACCACCTCAGCAGTAATAATTTCATCGAATGTTACGGGAACCATCGTTGCCTCAACTGTGGTGAGTAATGTTTCTTTAGACTTTTCCTTTGAATGGAGAAAAAATAATGAAGTTGTAGGAAATACCATGAACCTTACAAATCAAGCTGCGGGAAGTTATGAGCTGACGGTTTCCATTAATGGATGTGCTACCTCTTCAGCGACCTTTGAAATCGTGGAGCCATCAATAACCTATTCTGATGTTGATATTTCCTGCGACGGACAGCTTTCAATTCCTCTTTCAATTACTTTAACACCAGACCAAGTTAGTGGTACAGGTAATTTATTTTCAGCAAGGTTATATAAAATTGTGAATAATGTTTTTACCGCAGTAAGTTCCAGCACAGATCTTATTGAAGAGCGCTTTTCTCCAGTTTCTTCATCCAGTTCTTATGTGCTTGATTTTAATGGGTATGTCATAGAACCAGGAGACATATATAGGGTTGAAGTTCAAAGTGAATCCTGTTCTGAATTATTACTTGAAATTGATGTCGGTCCAATTACGGATGAGATTCTGATCCAAGAAGAATTGATTCGCACCACAGACATCCAATGCTGGGGGGAAAATGACGGAACTATAATAGTACCAAATAACGCTGTGATTGGGGGGTCAGGGAATTATTCCTATGTCTGGACTTCAGCAACGGGACTTAATTATTATTTTAAAGACGTGCTTAATGCTCCACCTGGATCTTACACACTTACTGTTATTGACAACATTAACGACTGTGAAAAGTCAACAACCAATGTTTTTATAGTCAATGATAAAGATGGTGTTACCTTAACAGATCAATCAAGTGATTTGATTAATCAGTGTATTGATGGTACTAATGGATTTTTACAGTTAGGAGGAGCCCCAGTAGGCTACGACATTAAATGGGAATTTGTTCCTTCGGTTACTTCACAAACTTTTGAATTAACAGGGGCTCAAAGTGATTTTCAATTTTATGCAGCTGACGTTATTCCAAATGGTTACAGTACAACGGGGGTCTATACATATTATTTATATGAGGGTGGTCTTGGAAGTTCCTGTGCATTAGATGGAGGTTCGATTACAATTTCGGGTCCTTCTCCTGTCAGTTTGTCAAGTAGCTTGACCTTTCAAAATATTGTGTGTGCTGGAGCAGAGGATGGAACTATTCAGTTTACGGCTACTGGAGGAGTAGCTCCCTATTTATTCTCACTGACGGGTGGAGTTCCTGCAGAATCTTTTTCTGATGGAAACACTAACTATACAACAGGTTTAGGACCTGGAACCTATGACATTGTAATAGGTGACAGTTCCCCAAGTGATTGTACACCCAACACGTTTACTGTACAAGTTATAATTACTGAACCAGCGGGTGGACCACTTGAGTTAAGTGAAGGAGAGTTAGTTCCAATTTCTTGTGGTGGTGATTTAGGCTCCTTTGAAGTTCTAGTAAGTGGGGGTGGAGCCAAGAAATTAAATGGAGTTGATGTAGATACTTCATACCAGGTATTCGTCGATGGTCCAGGGGATTCCTATGCGTTAAATACATCACATGAAAGAGGAGAACCTTCTTTTGTGGTTGATAATCTCGTTACTGCTGGAGATTATGTCGTAACCGTTACTGATGGGACTGGTTTTTGTGATGAAACTATTACCATCACTGTGGAAACAAATGTTGAAGGACTTTCTGCAAATGCAGTAATTGAAGGAGGTTCGGATTGTTCCTCAGATAATTTTAACAATGGAAATACAGGATATTCTATTAAATTAACAACCTTTGAAAAAGGTGATGGGGAAGTTTCAGGCTATCCAATATGGCAGAAGCAATCTTCTAGAAGTCTAGATAGTTTTACAATTACCTTAAACGGTGGTGTTACTGGAATTGACTTAAATTCTATCGGTATTAACCTTACTTCTACGATTTCGACATCTATTTTTGCTACTTCAACTACGAGCTCAACAATAAGTAGTGTTCAAGATGTAGCAGCTTTATTGGCTTACAATATCAACAAAGTGTCTTATTTGAATGCAACCCTAAAAGGATCAACAATACTTGTTAAGGGTGAGATTATTAATTCTGTAAGTTCAATCAACGCATCGGATACAACACTACTGGTTTCTGTTTCATCCATTAGTAAAATATCAGAGTCAATTTGGGTAGATTTATCAGAATTAGCCGGTTCTCAAGTAATAGATAATTTACAAGCTGGATTTTATAGAGGAATTATCAGAGATGGGTCTGGTTGTGGTGGAGTTTTAGTTGAAAACACTACCCAAGGAGGTACAATTTTCCAGATAGATGATCCTCAATCACTTCAGTTTGCTGATATTAAGTTTGACGAAATAACCTGTGTAAATCCAACATCTACCCTTCGTTTCAAATTGTCAAATGGATCCTTCACACTAGCTCCAAACTCGGCTGCATATGAATTGACTTTAAATTCAACTATTCTGAAAAGTTCCATAGACAATTCAGTGAGCTTTACAACAGGAACGGGTTCAGCAACTTCTGCAACCTCTACAGCTACATCCTCAACGAGTAGTTCCTCCTCCGTTGTAGGTAATTATTATACACCTAACTTAACTCAGAATACAATCACGATCAGTGATATAGAGCCTGGAGATTATGATCTTACTGTAAAAAATATTCAAACAGGATGTGTAGTTTCATTAAATTTCTCTGTCGAAGACGCTCCTGCTTTAGCGTATTCTGGAGAAACTGAATATGTTATAGACCCTTGTTACGATAATTATCAAGATCAATTCTTTGATCAATTGCTAATAGAAGGAGGAACACCCTTTACTAACCTTGAAGGTGAAACTTATTATTCATTAGTTTGGAAGTATTTTTCTTCTGATACGACTCAATCAGTTAGAACCATTAATACGCTCAGTTCTGCAATAAACTTTAAGCCTAGTTCTGGTATTTACAGGTTATATATTTATGATTCAAACGGCTGTTTTCCTCAGGATGAGAATGGATTAGTATCACCAATTGAATTTGTTTTCACAAAAGAGTTAGCTGATCTTGTAGTAATAGGAACTGCTGGTGCAAATGGGGATGAATTATCCATACCGGTTAGTTGCGAGATTGATGCCGAAGATGGTGAAATACATATTTCAGTTGAAAGTTCTGATCCAAATATTACCCAAATTCCCCCTTATGAAATTTCATGGGCGATTCAAGCTCCCAATAATCAATCTTTTGAACAAAAACTATTAATAGAAGGAAGTGTTGCTGGAGATAGCTTAGAAGTTTACACAATTAGATTAAATGAGATACCCTTTACATATATTACTCAGTTAAATAATGAACCCAAAACATCTGTAGTAAATGAATTGACTCAAGTGATTGATCAATCTGTTCAATTTAATGCAATTGTCAATCCCAATAATTTGTCAGAGATAATTATCACAACAACAACACAAGCTCTTTTAGAATTAGAAATTGTATCAAGAAGCACAAAGTTACAGATGATAAAATCAACATCTAATATAGCGATATGGCTGCCTTTGGATGGAACAAATGGAAATGCTGATTATCAAGGTTATCTTGATTTGAATGAATTAGCTGAAGGTCTTTATCGATATACTATTGGGGCAGTAAATACGACAACATGTGATAATAATTTGGAACCGGACAAGATTCAGGGTGTTATAACAGTTGAAAATGAGAATATATTAGAAATAAGAGAAGGTCCAATAGTTGATGAGTATCTTTGTAATGGCCAGCCAGGAACCTTATTTCTTGATGTATTTGATGGTGACACAGGCCCACTCACCTTTTTCTACAATAATACACCTGTAACTTATGAGCAGGTGGGAACGGATCAATATATTATTAATATTGATTCTCCAGTTGAGGTTGCTAATCTTGAGATTTATAATGCTGTAAATTGTGGATTATCAAGGGAGGTAAGAATAGGAAATGGAACACCACTTTTTGATTTTTCGTCAACCAATTTTGAACAGTCTGGATCTTTCCTAGCAAGAGAAGATGTGTCTTTTACTGATTTGTCCGAAAATGAATATGAATCTTTTGAATTTATCTTCGGAGATGGAACGCAATCTGATAGATATGATAGAAATTATTCTGAACCAATCCTTCATGAATATGCCATCTCAGGATCTTTTTATGTTAAGTTAAGAATTTTTAATGATTTAGGATGTGTGGATGAGCTCACTAAAACAATAAGAATCGGAAAAGGGTATAATATTTTGGTTCCTAATGTATTTACACCAAATGGTGATATTTGGAATAATAGGTTCAGACCAATGTTCAATGGTTTGAATGAAATTACACTTAGAATTTATGACTCAAAAGGAGGTTTATTGTATGAAGAGTCAGGTGAGGTAGGTAAGGACCCCAGTATTGTTGGACTTTCACTGCTAGGTTGGGATGGGTTAAACAATTCAGTATCCTCTCCTTATTATATCTATACAATTAATGGAAAAACTATAGATGATGAAGATATTTTTAGAGACGGTACATTTATAATACTCCGTTAATATGAAAAAGACGAGACTCACATTAGTAATTTTATTATTGTTCATTTTTAAAACATTTGGTCAAGAGGATATTATTGTAAGTCATTCTCGTTTTATGCAAAAGGTGAACCCTAGTTTTTTTGGTATGAATAATATGAATA
>Ga0206128_1002760_pt1 | contig 15377 bp, 16 predicted proteins | sample Helgoland_Spring_7_FD_148601 | JGI IMG/M metagenome (GOLD analysis project Ga0206128, IMG submission 148601) | Pelagic subsurface seawater microbial communities from Kabeltonne, Helgoland, North Sea - Helgoland_Spring_Bloom_20160426_1 | ecosystem: Environmental > Aquatic > Marine > Epipelagic ... | reverse complement strand
ACGTCGATTGGCACCCAGAATGGGGCGCAGCTCGTATTTCTGGCATGCTGTCATCAAGCCCAGATTGGTGTGTGTCTCGCCAACGAACTTGGGGTGTGCCCATTACTTTATTTGTTAATCGACACACGCAAGAGCTGCACCCGCGCACGGCTGAGTTATTCGAAAAAGTGGCACAAAAAGTAGCTGAACATGGCATTGATGCATGGTTTGATTTGGAGACTAAAGATCTTTTGGGTGCTGAGGCTGAAGATTATCAAAAAGTCACGGACACCATGGACGTTTGGTTTGATTCGGGTACTACCCACTTTTCTGTGTTAGAGCAACGCCCTGAACTGCGTTTCCCAGCAGATCTTTATCTTGAGGGTTCAGATCAACATCGAGGCTGGTTCCAATCGTCACTAAAAACCTCTATTGCGATGCATGGTGTAGCGCCTTATAAGGGTGTGTTGACCCATGGCTTTACTGTGGATGGCCAAGGACGAAAAATGTCTAAGTCCATTGGCAACGTGATGTCACCGCAAAAAGTTTGCAATACTTTAGGGGCAGATATTATCCGTCTGTGGGTGGCCTCTTCAGACTTTAGTGCTGAGATGGCCGTGTCTGATGAAATTCTGAATCGCACAGCTGATGCATACCGTCGTATTCGCAATACTGCGCGCTTTTTATTATCAAACCTCAATGGTTTTGCACCTGCTGATAACTTAGTTGCAGTTGATGACATGCTGGCTTTAGATCAATGGGTACTGAGCCGTGCGGGGGAACTTCAAGTAGAAATTGAGGCGGCCTATCATAGTTATAACTTCCATGCGGTGTATCAAAAAATCACTCATTTTTGTTCACAAGACTTAGGTGGTTTTTATCTAGACATTATAAAAGACCGTCAGTACACCTGCGCTGCAGACAGCCTTGCTCGGCGCTCCGCGCAGACAGCTATGTTTCATCTCATCGAAACGATGACTCGCTGGATCGCACCCATCTTAAGTTTCACTGCTGATGAGTTGTGGGATCATATTCCAGGAACACGGGCCGACTCCGTGCAGTTAGACACTTGGTATGCTATCCCTCAGGCCAAGGTAACCAATATGACGGCCGACTACTGGGCTCAAATCATGAGTGTTAAGCAGGCGGTCAATAAATGTTTAGAAACCCATCGTAATCAAGGTGTGATTGGTGGTTCTTTGAGTGCTGAAATCACTTTATACGCAGCGCCAGAGTTACATGCCCAGCTTGAGCAATTGGGGGATGAGTTGCGCTTTGTATTGCTCACTTCAAAAGCTTCTCTTGCGACTGATCAAAGTTGTGGGGAAGAGACAGAGTGTGCTGGCTTGCGGGTTGATATACTCGCCTCAAGGCACATGAAGTGTGAGCGCTGTTGGCACCATCGCCCAGATGTAGGCGTGGTTGCTGAAGAGCCAGAACTTTGTGGTCGTTGTGTTGACAATGTGAGTGGTGATGGTGAGGTACGTCACTTTGCCTAAGGTGCTAGAAACGTCAGCCTTGAAGCGTTTCATAGGGTTAATCATGGTGTTATGGGTTTTGGATCTATACATCAAATGGCTCATCAGCCAGCATTTTAACTATGCAGAAAGGCTCAATATACTGCCCTTTTTTGACCTTATTTTAGTGCACAATAAGGGAGCTGCCTTTAGTTTTTTAGCCTCGCAGCCAGGTTGGCAAAGGTGGTTTTTTTCCATTATCGCCTTGGGCATTAGTATATGGCTCATCATGTGGTTAAGACGCACGCCTAAACATCAAACTTTATTGGGGCTGAGCTTAAGCTTGGTATTGGCGGGTGCTCTTGGCAATTTGGTTGACCGCTTGGTTAACGGTTATGTAGTCGATTACCTTTTGGTTTATTACCCACCTTATTACTTCCCAGCATTTAATTTGGCAGATAGTGTCATTTTTATAGGAGTGGTGGGTTTATTTATAGATTTTTGGCAAACAGAAAAGGCAGCAAAGCGTGACTCAGAGCGTTAACGCATCATCCCATTTGACATTAAATTTCGCCTTACATCATGCTAATGGCGCCACCATAGACAGTACCTTTGATAAAGCTCCTGTAGAACTTACTATTGGTGATGGTAATTTACTGGCTGGTTTTGAGGCCTGTTTGATCGGGCTGATGGTCGGTGATCACAAAACCTTTACTGTGGCTCCAGAAAATGGCTTTGGCCAACACAATCCTGCTAACTTACAAACCCTTAAACGGCATCAATTTGGCCCTGACATGGTGCTAGAGCAGGGTCTTGTTGTGAGTTTCTCTGATGCGGCTAACACGGAGTTACCCGGGGTCGTAAAAACCATCGATGGCGACGACGTAGTGATGGATTTTAATCACCCATTAGCAGGAGTGGAACTCAAATTCGAAGTGCAAATTATCACTGTCTGGTGATATTGGCCCTTAAAAACACCAGGTGCTGCTATTTGCAAAGCATGGCCATACGAGATAATTTAGCAAACTGAGCTACACTTAGACAGCAGCCAATAAGGATGTTGTCATGCGCTTATTCCAATCTCAGTTAAAATATTCTTGTGTTTGTTCCGCTTGGAGCTTACTTGAACTGCTGATTGTTTTGGCTCTCATGGCTATTTTGGCCAGCCTAGGCCTCCCTCAAATTTACTCTGCCTGGCATCTGCAATCTTTGCATGATGAAGGTCAAAAGTTAGCTCAACAAATTCGTTTTGCCCGCTTCACGAGTCTACAAAAAAGCGCCAAGGTGAGCTTATGCTGGTCTCAGGTGTGTGGTTCGTCAGCAGGTTTTTTGGTCTACTTAGATGCGAATAAAGATGGCCTCTGGCAAGCCTCAGAAACCCCTTTATCACAATGGCAAATAAACAAGCGTCTATCTTTTCAGTTTAACCGTGGCCACCAAGTTAGTTTCAATCGCGCAGGTAATACGGCCCAATCGGGCACCATGGTTCTGTGCCTTGCTGAGGTTAATTATGCCGCTGATCATCAACAAACTTTGGGTTACGCATTAGTTATATCGTCAAGTGGGCGAGTGCGAAAAACGACAGCGCCATGCATTTAGGTCAACTGCCAATCAATCAAAAAAACCACCACAATGGTCGTCAATATGGCTTGGCACTGATCGAAGTACTGTTAAGCCTAGGTTTGTCTAGCGTGATGTTTTTATTACTTTTTACAGCTCAAAGTCATAGTCAAAAAGTGCTCATTTACAGTCAGCAACTGCATTATGCTAATCGCCTATTGGATCAAGTAGTCAAGCAGGTATGGGCCTATCCCAACCACTATCAATGGCTGGACGGTAAATCAATGGCGACACTCACAGGCTGCTTAAATGGCAGCTACTGTAGTCCAATAACAATGGCTCAAGCGTGGGCAAGCCATTGGCAATCGAAATTGCAGCCACTACCTAATGCTGAACTTCACATAAAATGCGCTCATAAATGCAGCAGTGGTGGGGTGTTGGTTATTCAATTAAGGTGGTCTCAAGCACTTTCGGGTGCGGTGGGTCAATGCCCGACGGAGGTCGTGTGTGTGTCCATAAAAATGGCCCTCTAATGGCATCTGACAGTTTATACGGCTTTACCCTTTTAGAAATGGTGCTCAGCCTAGCCTTTGCAGGGCTAATTATGGTGGCCATTATGGCCAGTTTAGTGCAGTTCAATGAACATAAATTATTAGCCCAGGTAGTCGTCAAGGCGCAATCCCAAAGTCAGTTGGCGGTAGCTCAACTACTCAATGACTGGCGTCATTTATGTGGTGCTGGGGTGACCCATGGTAATGATCAAAAAATCACCCTAATGCGTTCCTATCAAGGTCGCTGTGTGCACTATGAATATGCCCATAACGCTCGTGCACACAGCCTAACACGGCGCAGACATGGAGGCCGATCGAGTGGCTTTTTAGCAAACATTGAAGCCATGGATCTGTCTTTTGGCATCGATAGTGATCAAGACTGCCAAATTGATCAGTGGCGTCCGAGTTATCAAATTAATGGGTTAGTAAAATTACATCAAGTGAGGGTCAGTTTACAGTTGAGGCTTGGAGCGAGTCGACAGTTAAGAGCGCTAGGGAAAAGTCAGTGGGAATGGCATGGAGAAGATGAAGTAGTGCTGCATAGAGTGATGTTTATTTGGCGTTTAGATCATGTGTGTGCCTAACCCTCCAGGCTTTGGGCCCCATTTAATACCATGCTGTCGATGCTCACAACAGGGTTGGTTGTTATTAACTCTAGTAATGGTGATATCGTTGGTTGCTGCCGGTGTGGTGATGTTAATGTCACAGGCGCATTTGAGTTTGCGCATGACAAGACAAGAGCATCAGGCAATCCAACAAACGGTCAACAAATGGCCGCCCTTGCTTCAGCAGAGGGTGTATGTCGATGCGCCGTGATGAGCATGGTTTCAGTCTTATGGAGTTATTATTGGTACTGGCGCTGGTCAGTGTTATCGTGGCTATGGCCTTGCCTGCATGGCGACAGAATCAATTAGCTGCAGGTCGTCAAGAAGCATGGCTGCAGTTGCATCGTATTGGCTTACAGCAGGAAATGTGGCATCTACAGTATGGACACTATTTTGCAGATATCGCATCAGTGACCCCAGACTTAGATACACTGCGTTATAGCTACCAAATACAGCTCACAGAAAGGGGTTTTATTCTGTTAGCAACGATTAACATTGATGGACCACAAGGTCATGACACGCGCTGCTCGCAGCTCAGTCTATCCGACACAGGTGAAGTGAAAAGTCTTGGTAAAGGGGGTGAAATCCAAGCCTGCAGGTAATCACTTTCATGGTGATTTGGGGTAGAATTCAATTTAAACTAGCACTTTGGAGCAAATACATGAGCGCTTCTCAACAGCACAAAATTATATCAGCCTTGCACACGCGACCTTCGATCGATATCAACTTTGAAGTGACCAGGCGAGTTGAGTTCCTTCAGCACAGCATGGTTTCAGCGGGAGTTAAAAAGCTGGTGTTAGGTCTATCAGGGGGTGTGGACTCGACCACAGCAGGTAAGTTAGCGCAAATGGCGTGTGATAAATTAAATCAACAACATGGCACCAGTGAGTATCAATTCATCGCTGTGCGTTTGCCCTATGGCGTGCAAGCTGACGAAAGTGATGCTCAGTTAGCCTTGGACTTTATTCAACCCAGCCAAAGACTGGAAATTAATATAGAGGCCATGGTTAAGGGCTTAGATAGAGGAGCTGAATCGTTCATCAACCTAGTTAAACCAAGTGCCTACAAATTGGACTTCTCAAGGGGCAACAATAAGGCTCGGGCAAGAATGAGTGCTCAATATTATGTTGCAAGCTTGCTCAATGCGTTAGTGATTGGCACAGATCATGGTGCGGAAGCGATTACTGGCTTTTTTACCAAACATGGCGATGGGGCTTGTGACATTGCGCCCTTATTTGGGCTAAACAAGCGCCAAGTCCGCAGCCTAGCAGGGCACTTAGGTGCACCTGACGTGTTAGTGACTAAAACACCCACGGCAGATCTAGAAGAAAATAATCCGCAGCAAGCTGATGAGGACTCATTAGGCATTACCTACGACCAAATAGATGACTACCTAGAAGGTAAGGCAATTTGCATCGAGGCGCAAGAAAAGTTAGAGCAGCGTTATGGTCAAACAGAGCACAAGCGCCAAACTCCAGTTACACTTTATTGCAACTGGGATACCTAGCTGCTCGTTAGTCGAATAGGTTAAAGGTTAAGCGGCTTAGCCAAGATCGGGGTTCGGGCGCTTGCTGTTCATCAGCCTCACTGGGGTCAATGGTGGCCTCTGAAGCGTTGCGGGTGCCGAAATTAGCGTCTAAAACTTGCTGGGCATTGCTGGCATTGTCTGATAAACCTAGTTCAGTATAAGCTTGCACCATAATCTGCAAAGCGATTTCTACGGCCGGCGTAAGTTGGTAATTCTCGACCACATACTTGGCACGGTTTGCTGCAGCTAGCCACGCCTTAATCGATATGTAATAGGTTGCCACATGAATCTCATGTTCCGCTAATAAGTTGCGTAAATACACCATGCGGACTCGAGAATCGGCCGCGTACTCGCTGCTCGGGAACCGTTTAATTAAGGTTGAAAAGTCAGTAAAGGAATCTCGGGCTGCCCCCGGATCTTTTTTTGCCTTGTCTGTACCAATGTATTGGTCTAAGGCACCTTTGTTCTCTTCAAAAGCGGTTAGACCCTTTAAGTAGTAGGCGTAATCAACATGCTCATGGTCTGGGTGTAAGCGGATAAAACGCGCAGCAGCGGTTTTGGCTTTAGCGGGCTGGAAGCTTCGATAATAAGCATAGATGAGTTCAAGTTGCGCCTGTTCAGAATAGCGACCGTATGGATAGCGTGCTTCCATTGCGACTAAATCTTCTATGGCTGGGCGGTAATTGCCGCCTTCTAGCTTGGCCATGGCGCTAGCATAGAGTTCAGCTTCCGGTTTAGCGTCTTCTACGACAGGCTCTTTATTAGTGGTGCTAGAGCATGCACTCAGCATAATGCTGGTGAGCAAAATTGCGAAAACGTGGAGCAAGGGGTTTGCAGTCTTGTGTTGCATAGTGTTTAACTTACCGATTACAGAGAGCGTTGAGTATATCATTGTCTTTAGAGCAGCGTAATTGCCCGCAAATACTGTACAATAGAGTCTAGTTTAATATGCTAGCTTTATTAGCGCCAACGAAAGTCTTAACATGCACGAAACTATTTCTCTCCAAACGCAAGTCGATCCAGAATGGGCCGGCATGCGTGTAGACCAAATTGCCGCTGTGGCATTCCCAGATTACTCCCGCTCACGCTTGAAAAAGTGGATTGAAGAGGGCGGTATTCTCGTTAATGGAGAGCAGTTGCGTCCCAGAGAAAAGCTTTATGGTGGTGAAAAAATAACCTTAGAATGTAAAATAGAGATTCAAGAACGGTGGCAGCCAGAACCCATTGATATCGACATTGTTTATGAAGATGAACATATTTTGATTATTAATAAAGCCGCAGGCTTAGTGGTGCACCCAGCTGCAGGTCATCATGGTGGTACTTTATTGAACGCACTATTGCATCATTGTCCCCAACTTAATGGTGTGCCCCGAGCAGGCATTGTGCATCGCTTGGACAAAGACACCACCGGATTAATGGTTGTGGCCAAAACTATTCCTGCGCAAACGTCGTTAGTGGCTCAGTTGCAAGATCGCAGTATGGGGCGCGAGTACGAAGCAGTGGTGCAAGGCGTTCTTACTGGTGGTGGAACTGTCGATGAGCCTATGGGGCGTCATAGCCGGAACCGCTTAAAAATGGCAGTGTCTGCCGTTGGCAAAGAAGCCATAACACACTTTCGGGTTCTGCGCCGGTTTCGAGCTCATACCCACATCCGCTTGAAGTTAGAAACAGGACGTACTCACCAAATCCGTGTGCATATGACCCATATTAACTACCCCTTGCAGGGTGATCCCTTGTACGGTGGCCGCCATCGCCTCCCAAAAGGCTGTGACGAAGACTTCTTGGATAGTTTGCGCGGGTTCAAGCGCCAAGCACTGCACGCCAAGCGCTTGGAGTTAATGCACCCCATTACCCATGAAGATATGGAGTGGGAGGTAGATTTGCCTGCAGATTTAGCCGACTTGCTCAAACATCTTAGTATCGATACTAAGCTCAACCCCCACTCGCGGCTCTAATAAAGCCGATGGGACAGTCATCGTGTTACTTCACACCCAATTGGCCCGCTCCTGCAAATGTGCGCGCAATGTCGACATATCGGGGGTTAAGAGTTGACGAAACAAAAATGGGTTTAGCTGGATTCAATCTGGCTCGACACGTGCATGATTTGCCAGAGCGTGTTGAGCAACATCGCCTCCAATTACAGCATGACCTTAAACTTGAGCGCCAACCTTTTTGGCTGAATCAAACGCACTCTACAACATTATTGAATTTGCCTGAAGAAGCTAATTTGAGAAGTGCTGACGGCAGCTATACGCGAGCCCTTAATTGGCCCTGTGTGGTAATGACCGCCGATTGCTTGCCCATTCTTTTTTGCAATACGTCTGGTTCTCAGGTGGCCGCTGTGCATGCGGGTTGGCAAGGACTATCCAATGGCATCGTGAGTAAGGTAGTTGCAACATTTGCTGATCCTGCAAGTATTTTGGTGTGGATGGGTCCCGCCATTGGGCCTGATGCTTTTGAGGTAGGACCTGACGTCCTAGCGGCCTTTGATATTGATCCATCGCACGTCCCTCAAGAATTTACCCCTGTCAACACAAAACCCAATAAGTGGATGGGTAACCTGTATGCTTTGGCTCGTAAGGAATTGGCTGGACTGGGGGTAACTCAGGTATTTGGCGGTGAGCACTGTACCTTATCGGACGCTGAACATTTTTATTCCCATCGGCGAGATCCCCAAAGTGGGCGCATGGCAAGTTTAATTTGGATAATTTAGATTATTCTAATATTAATACTGCAGTCACTTGAATTAATCCACCTAAGGCCCCATAACTAACCCAGATATTAATGACCATGCCCTCTTATTCAGACCCTTCTGAAAAGCCCTGGCAGGTATTATTGGGGTTGTATTATGCGTTTTGAAAAACTTACTAACCGTTTACAGGCTGCTATGGGTGAAGCCCAATCCTTGGCCTTGACCTTAGATCACCAGTTTATTGAACCTGAGCACATGCTCAGCGCTTTACTGCAGCAACAAGGTGGATCTGCACAGTCTTTGTTGGTTCAGGCTGGAGCAGACATGCCTATGTTACAAACCCAGTTAAGTAAACGTCTGAATAATATGGCAAAAGTCGCTAACGAAAGTGGTGATATTCACTTTGGCAGTGGCTTATCGCGTTTGTTTAACCAAGCTGAAAAAACGGCAGGCAAATTAGGCGATCAATTTGTCTCCAGCGAACAACTCATCTTAGCGTTAGTGCAAGATAAAAATGGTGTTGGTGGCTTATTAGCAAAAGCGGGCGTAAAGACGGCCAAATTAACCCAAGCCATTGACAAACTGCGTGGTGGAGATCAAGTCAATAGTCAAGGTGCAGAAGAAGAGCGCCAGGCATTAGATAAATTTACTGTTAACCTGACTGAGTTAGCCGCAGCTGGCAAGTTAGATCCTGTGATTGGTCGCGATGATGAAATTCGTCGTGCGATACAAGTGTTGCAGCGCCGCACCAAAAACAACCCAGTAATGATTGGTGAGCCGGGTGTTGGTAAGACAGCGATCGTAGAGGGCCTTGCGCAGCGCATTATCAATGGAGAAGTGCCTGAGGGTTTGCTAGGCAAACAAGTGCTTTCTCTAGACATGGGCAGCCTTATCGCAGGCGCAAAATACCGTGGTGAATTTGAAGAGCGTCTCAAGAGTGTGCTGCGAGAGTTAAGTAAGCAAGAAGGCAATGTCATTCTTTTTATCGATGAAATTCACACCATGGTGGGCGCCGGTAAAGGCGAAGGTACCATGGATGCTGGCAATATGCTAAAGCCAGCCCTAGCTCGGGGCGAGTTGCATTGTTTGGGTGCCACCACCCTTGATGAATATCGCAAGTACATTGAGAAAGATGCGGCTTTAGAACGTCGGTTCCAAAAAGTTTTTGTGGGTGAGCCGACAGAGCAGGCTACTATTGCTATTTTACGTGGTTTAAAAGAGCGTTATGAATTGCATCATGGGGTGGATATTACTGATTCGGCCATTATTGCGGCTGCGCGACTATCTCAGCGTTATATTACCGATCGCCAGTTACCCGATAAAGCGATCGATTTAATTGACGAGGCAGGCAGTCGTATTCGTATGGAAATGGATTCCAAGCCTGAGGTAATGGATAGGTTAGAGCGGCACATGATCCAATTGAAGATTGAGCGTGAAGCACTCCGCAAAGAAAAAGATAAGGCAGCGGCAGCGCGTTTAAAAAGCTTAGATGATGAACTGGCCCAGCAAGAAAAAGAATTTGCTGATTTATTAGAAATTTGGAATTCAGAAAAGGCTTCTGTGTATGGTGTGCAACAATTTAAAGAAGACCTAGAAGTGGCCAGGCAAGAACTAGAGGTGGCGCGTCGTAATAGTGATCTGGGGCGCATGTCTGAATTACAATATGGTGCAATTCCAGATCTAGAAAAGCGCTTGCAGGCAGCCCATGAAAGCGAAGAGGTAGAAACAACTTTGCTGCGCAGTAAGGTGGGTGAAGAAGAAATTGCTGAAGTGGTGAGTATGTGGACGGGCATCCCCGTCAGTCGAATGTTGGCGGGCGAGCGAGAAAAGCTACTAAATATGGAACAGGTTTTGCACCAGCAAGTGATTGGTCAAGCTGAAGCTTTATCCAGTGTAGCTAACGCTGTGCGCCGATCACGCTCTGGTTTGGCAGACCCAAATCGTCCTAATGGATCTTTTCTATTTCTTGGTCCAACAGGGGTCGGTAAAACTGAGTTGAGCAAATCGTTAGCCACTTTCTTATTTGATACAGAAGAGGCTATGGTGCGCATAGATATGTCTGAATTTATGGAAAAGCACTCAGTATCTCGTCTTATTGGAGCACCTCCAGGCTATGTGGGTTACGAAGAAGGTGGTTACTTGACAGAGGCTGTGCGCCGCCGACCTTATTCTGTGCTGTTGTTAGATGAAGTTGAAAAGGCGCACTCTGATGTCTTCAATATCTTATTACAAGTGTTAGAAGACGGCAGACTCACTGATGGTCAGGGTCGTACTGTAGATTTTCGTAATACAGTAATCGTGATGACGTCAAATATGGGTTCTGATGTCATCCAATCAATGACCGATGAAAGTCAGTACGAAGCAATGCGCAGTGCAGTGCTAGTCGAAGTGGGTAATCACTTTAGGCCAGAGTTACTCAATCGTATTGATGAATTGGTAGTGTTTCACCCCCTTGGCAAGGAACACGTTCGGGAGATTGCTGACATACAATTGATGCGCTTGCATAAGCGTTTGCAAGAGCATGAACTGAGTTTGCAATTAACTGACGCTGCAAAAGACGTGTTGGTCACAGAAGGTTTTGACCCTGTTTATGGAGCACGGCCTCTAAAGCGAGCCATTCAGCGTCATTTAGAAAATCCACTAGCGCAAAAGTTGTTGGCTGGGGATTATCTTCCGGGGCAGGTTATCTTGACTGACGCAAAAGATGCAAAGTTAACTTTCGGGCTGGCTACGAAGCACTAACCAACGGGCTTTGTTGGCCATTAAAATGCAGTTAGGTTGCAGTTGAGGCAATAAAAAAGCCATGTTAATACATGGCTTTTTCGTCTCTAACGACTTCTCTTAAAACCTGCAAAAACAGTTTGTCTGCGTCGCTGTGCTCTGTTGGTATTTTAACGTTGGTCGTATCAGATATTTTTTGAGCAATAATGGCGTCAGCATTTTCTTCGTCTATCAAGTCTCGAGTAATGGCTAGCGAGTGGGAAATAATCTCTGGTTCAACAAAGATTTTTTTTAGGAAAATACGCAATTCTTCAATTGCTCGATCACGATTGCGCAACTCTAAACTAGACATAAGATCACCTCAAACAAAAACGTTCCACTCTTTAATAATGACTATAACACCAAATGTTTGCTGTAGGTTTATAAAAGTCCACTAGTTATTTCTAAAATTATTATATATTCGCCCTTGTTTTACTCTTAGGCTATTGAATTACAGGCCTTAGCGTGTGAAAATTCGTGTTTTAGGTTGATGCACATGTCGCGCAGGTAATCCCTCGCGTTTGTGATACGGTAAGCAGTACCCTTTCGCTTGTCTGCCCTGAGTTCTATGCACGTTGCAACCCGACAATGCTTGACCTCCGAGCGTCACCACTATAGGCACATTCGTGCCTGCACGATATTTCGGTCTGGCTACAAGCGCTGCCCGCAAGTCATCGATGGTTTCTTGAGACAAATCTCAGACAAATAACATTTGCATTGGTTTAGAATGTGAAGAGAGGATAATACAGTGGAAATGCTTTCCGGCGCAGAAATGGTGATCCGTAGTTTACAGGATCAAGAGATTGAGTATATATATGGCTACCCTGGTGGCTCTGTATTGCACATCTACGATGCCTTAGCCCAACAAGATCAAATTAAACATATTTTAGTCCGGCATGAGCAGGCAGCAACGCATATGGCCGATGCCTATGCGCGTGCTTCTGGTAAGCCAGGGGTCGTGCTCGTTACATCCGGCCCCGGAGCCACCAATGCGATCACCGGCATTGCCACTGCTTTCATGGACTCTATTCCCATGGTGGTGTTGTGTGGGCAAGTCCCCAGCACCCTTATTGGTGAGGATGCTTTCCAAGAAACTGACATGATGGGAGTGTCTCGACCCGTAGTGAAGCATAACTTTGCGGTGAAACACCCTTCAGAAATTCCTAGTATTATTAAGAAAGCTTTTTACATTGCTTCTAGCGGTCGCCCAGGACCTGTGGTCATCGACATTCCGAAGGATATGACGACGCCAACGGATAAGTTTGAATACCTCTACCCTGAATCAGTTTCAATGCGCTCCTATAGTCCTGCGAATCGGGGCCATAGTGGGCAAATAAAGAAAGCGGTTGATCTCTTATTAGCGGCACGTCGTCCCGTCATTTTAGTGGGTGGTGGCACGATTGGTGGGCGAGCGTCTAGTGAAGCAACCACATTGGCACGAACGTTAAATTTCCCAGTCACTACCACCCTGATGGGGTTAGGTGGATACCCGGCAACAGATCCACAGTGGTTGGGATGGCCAGGCATGCATGGAACCTATGAGGCGAATACAGCCTTGCACAACTCAGATTTAATCTTAAGTATTGGCGCACGCTTCGATGACCGGGTGACCAATGCAACGGAGAAGTTTTGTCCAACGGCTAAGATTATTCACATTGATATTGATCCTTCATCAATTTCTAAGACCATTGCTGTTGACGTCCCAATTGTGGGCCCAGCAAAGAGTGTTGTACAAGAAATGCTGGACCTATTGGCCAAGAGCGAGCGGCAGCCAGATGCAGAGGCAATAGCTGAGTGGTGGGGTCAAATTAACCATTGGCGTCTGCGCCATGGTGGCCGCTATGAAATTAATGAAAATGGCATGCTCAAGCCGCAGCAAGTCATTGAAGCATTATACGAAGTGACTAAGGGCGATGCTTACATCTGTTCGGATGTGGGTCAGCACCAAATGTTTGCTGCTCAATACTACAAATTTGACAAGCCCAATCGCTGGATTAATTCGGGTGGTTTAGGCACCATGGGCTTTGGTTTTCCAGCAGCCATGGGCGTTAAGCTGCATTATCCAGATGCTGAAGTCGTTTGTGTGACAGGTGAAGGTAGCTTTCAAATGAACCTGCAAGAATTCTCTACCTGTAGCCAGTACGATATCCCTGTAAAGATTGTGTGCCTAAACAACCAATCCTTAGGCATGGTGCGCCAATGGCAGGACATGAACTACGAAAGTCGTCACTCCCAGTCTTACATGAAGTCATTACCTGATTTCCATAAACTCACCAGTGCCTATGGCCACAAGGCGATCACGGTTAAAACCCAAGCAGAACTTATGCCTGCTTTGGAACAAGCCTTTGCCTTAAAGGATGAGCTTGTTTTCCTTGATATCTACGTGGATCCAGCAGAGCATGTTTACCCAATGCTTGTGCCCAAGGCTTCCATGCGTGATATGTGGTTGAGCAAGACGGAGCGCACCTAATGAGACATATTATTGCTGTATTATTAGAAAATGAAGCCGGCGCTTTATCTCGTGTTGTGGGTTTGTTTTCGCAACGCAATTTTAATATTGAGACTTTGACTGTTGCTCCTACTGAAGACCCTACTTTGTCGCGTCTTACGGTCACTACATCGGGCAGTGATCGTGTGATTGAGCAAATCACCAAACAGCTCAATAAGTTGATAGAGGTAGTGAAACTCGTCGATCTAACAGAAGGTGAGCATATTGAGCGCGAAATGATGTTGATAAAGCTTAAGGCTACAGGTCAGCATCGTGATGAGGTAAAGCGCACTGTGGATATATTCCGAGGCCAGATTGTTGACGTGACCAGTAGCATATATACAGTTCAGTTGATTGGCGATCAGGGAAAGTTAGATGCGTTTATCAGCGCCATAGGCGAAGCTTATGTGCTGGAGACCGTAAGAACTGGCGTATCCGGCATTGGCCGTGGTGATAAAGTACTGAGTATATAGGGTGATACAGGCTCTAATTTGAGCATATAAAAGGCCGTCTTTACGGCCTTTTTTTATCTTGGGTTTAAATATTGCCCTTTAGGCATGTTAAGCTTGCGTCAATCCATTAAAAGAGCAGTCTATTCATGAGTCAAGAGCCTACCGATCAGCCCAGCAATGAAGAAGAAGTAGCCGTTAAGAAGCCTGCAAAAGGCGTTTATTTGCTACCTAATAGTTTTACCACAGCATCCTTATTTTCTGGTTTTTATGCGGTCGTTGCTGGTATGAGTGGTAATTTTGAGAATGCGGCCATCGCCATATTTATCTCTATGGTGTTGGATACGCTTGATGGCAGAGTGGCGCGGCTTACTAACACCACCAGTAAGTTTGGTGCAGAGTACGATAGTTTGGCTGACGTGGTTGCCTTTGGTGTGGCGCCGGCTCTGGTGTTGTTTTCTTGGTCCTTACAAAGTTTGGGTAATTTTGGCTGGGTGGCTTCCTTTGTCTATGTGGCAGGGGGTGCATTAAGGCTAGCGCGTTTCAATGTACAATTAGAGATAGCGGATAGCCGATACTTTACTGGGCTACCCATCCCTGCTGCTGCAGGAGTTATGGCAGGTATGGTATGGACTGGGGTGGACTATGGCATGGACGGTGAAAGTTTGAGCTACTTGGTCGCAATCGTCACCGCTGCGCTGGGTATATTGATGGTCAGTAACTTTAAGTATTATAGTTTTAAAGACCTGGATCTAAAGGGCAAAGTACCGTTTATGGCGCTACTGGCTGTGGTGCTGTTATTTGCAGTTTATTCCTTACAGCCACCCATTATGTTGGCGTTAACATTTTTGGGTTTTGCAGTGTCTGGCCCCACTTTGTGGTTGTATAAAATTATTAAGTAAACATACAGCGGTAGCGGTGTTGTAAAAAGGCGTCTTGGCGCCTTTATTTGTGCTTTATTGCCGTAAACCGCTTGTGCTTTGCCGTGCGATGGATATAATGGCGCTCCCTTGTTAAAGGGGCCTGTGACACGCGTTAAGCGAGTCATTAAAAGGCCTTGTAAAACAAAGGACTGGCAAAATCCCAAGGGATGCGTCAGGGATCGAAATAAAGTGGTTATTTACCCCATTTCGATTGACGGCGAGGATTACTTCGGTATAATACGTCACCTCGGTTGAGCACACTGCTTTAGGGCAAATCACTCAATCGACCGCTCTTTAACAATTTAATCAAGTAATTCGTGTGGGCGTTTGTTGGATTGGCAATAAGACCTGAACCCTTTCTTCGGAATAAGGTTGAGGCAACGAT
>Ga0206128_1002729_pt1 | contig 15481 bp, 13 predicted proteins | sample Helgoland_Spring_7_FD_148601 | JGI IMG/M metagenome (GOLD analysis project Ga0206128, IMG submission 148601) | Pelagic subsurface seawater microbial communities from Kabeltonne, Helgoland, North Sea - Helgoland_Spring_Bloom_20160426_1 | ecosystem: Environmental > Aquatic > Marine > Epipelagic ... | reverse complement strand
GGGGCTGCAACGACTGTCAGCGATATCACGGGCGATCCGGTGATTGATGGAAATACGATCTACGCGGGCAGCTATTCAGGTCGTATTGTTGCGCTGAATAGAGACAGCGGCGCGCGTTTGTGGACCGCCAAAGACGGCGCACTTGGTCCTGTCTGGCCTGCGGGCGGCTCAGTCTTTGCGGTCACGGATCGCAACGAACTGGTGCGTCTTGATGCGGGTTCGGGTGAGCGGATTTGGGGCACGCGCCTGCCGTTCTTCACCAAAGAAGTACGCCGTCGCAGTGTTGAGATTGTTGCGCACTATGGCCCTGTTGTTGCAGGTGGCCGTGTGATCGTCGGCTCTAACGATGGCGTGGTGCGCAGCTATGACCCTGTGTCTGGTGAACTGCTGAGCTCGGTTGCTGTGCCAGGTGGCGTGACGACGAATCCTGTGGTTGCAGGCAACACTTTGTATGTTGTTTCAGCCAAAGGCGTGCTGCACGCACTGCGTTAATCTGGCGATGTTTGACATCACGCATCTCACGAGCCCCCTTTTATAAGGCGCCGTTCTAGGTTAGAGCGGCGCTCTGAACCTTCCTTTGGAGCTTTTCATGAGCTTTACACTCGCCATTGTGGGCCGCCCGAATGTGGGCAAATCCACGCTGTTCAATCGCCTTGTTGGCAAACGTCTCGCACTTGTGGACGACCAACCGGGTGTCACACGCGATTTGCGCGAAGGCGAAGCGCGTCTTGCGGATTTACGCTTTACCGTGATTGATACTGCGGGTTTGGAAGAAGCGACGGACGAAAGCCTTCAGGGCCGTATGCGTCGATTGACAGAACGCGCTGTCGATATGGCAGATATTTGCCTGTTTATGATTGATGCGCGGGCAGGGGTGACCCCAGCGGATCAGGTCTTTGCAGAAATTCTGCGTAAACGTTCGGCACATGTTGTTCTGGCTGCGAACAAGGGCGAAGGGTCCGCGGCGGATGCTGGTGTGATCGAGGCTTATTCGCTTGGTCTTGGTGAACCTATCCGCCTCTCCGCAGAGCATGGCGAAGGTCTGAATGATCTCTATTCGCAACTTATGCCAATCGCCGATGGCTTTGCTGAACGCGCCCAAGAGCTAGCGCCTGATGTTGATGTCAGTTTGGACGAAGATGATGAGTGGGACGAAGACGCGCCCTTTGTGATGCCGACGGCGAAAAAGCCAATGCAAATCGCAGTAGTGGGTCGCCCGAACGCGGGTAAATCCACACTCATTAATATGATTTTGGGTGAAGATCGTTTGCTAACAGGCCCCGAAGCCGGAATCACGCGCGATGCGATTTCACTGCGTACGGAGTGGCTTGGCACGCATATCCGCATTTTCGACACCGCAGGCATGCGCAAAAAGGCCAAGGTGCAGGACAAGCTTGAAAAGCTCTCTGTGTCTGATGGTTTGCGCGCTGTTAAATTTGCTGAAGTGGTTGTGGTTTTACTGGATGCTGCAATCCCTTTCGAGCAACAGGATTTGCGCATTGCCGATCTGGCCGAGCGCGAAGGCCGCGCTGTGATCGTTGCGGTGAACAAGTGGGACATTGAAGACGACAAGCAGGACAAGCTGCGTGCGCTACGCGAGAGTTTTGAGCGTCTCTTACCACAGCTGCGCGGCGCGCCATTGGTGACAGTCTCCGCGAAAACAGGCCGTGGCTTGGATCGTTTGCATGACGCCATTATGCGCGCTTACGAGACATGGAACACGCGTGTGCCTACGGCTGCACTGAACCGCTGGCTGGCGGGAATGGTTGAAGCGCACCCGCCGCCCGCGCCAGCAGGCAAACGCATCAAGCTGCGCTACATGACGCAGGCCAAAACGCGCCCACCGGGTTTCGTTGTGATGTGTTCACTGCCTGACAAAATGAGCGAGAGTTATTCGCGCTATCTGGTGAATGGTTTACGCGCGGACTTTAACATGCCCGGCACTCCGATCCGGCTATATATGCGCTCGCAGAACGACTCTAATCCGTTCAAAGGACGTAAGAAGGCTGGGCCGTCTAAACTGCGCAAGCACATGAAATCAAACACAGAACGTCAGCGCTAAGCGCGCTGCCGTCTGAGTATTGCCTGCACTAGTATTGCTATCCCGAGTGCCGCAAATGCGCTGATGGACATGATGCTCGTGTTATTGGCGACAATGATTCCAACCAACGCCCAAACGACGGTGAGTAGATATTCTGGCGCTGGTCTGATTCGGAATACAAACAGCGCTGCAATGAGCGCGCCCAAGATGCCAGCAAAGGCCCAGCCGAATGACCCGATAACAATCCCATATCCGGCTGACGTTGTGCCAATCGACACCCAACTCGCTGCCGTGAGCCAGCCTGCATAGATCCCCACGGGTGCCTGAAAGAGCCAGCGATCCGTCTTGGGGGCGCGGATGAGTGCCAAAATCGCACAAATTGCCATGAGGATAATGGTAACGGTCGCCCAAATGGCGCTCGCGTTTGCGATGGCGATCCAAGGGACCCCGATGAGGAGGCTGACAAAAAGAGGTTTGCGCGCTTCATGCCAATTAGCGTCATCGGCGCGCTTCCAAAGGCCGAATAGTGCGGAAATGATCAACCAAAGATAGATCACGCCCCAAATCGCAAACGCATATCCCTCAGGTTGGATTGGCGGATCCACCTGCGGAATCGGTAGTTGATCTGGTGTGAACCCCGAAAACGGAGCGGTGAGCGCAGGCGAGACCGCAAAGGCGACACTCAAAACGGCAATGGCGGCGGCTGTTATTTTCATCATGAACAGATAACTAGCCGTCGCCTTAGTCTTTTCAAGCAGTTACGCGAGAACACCTGCGCTTGTGAGTGTGGTTTTGCCACCTAAGTATGGTGCGAGAACGTTTGGCAATATAACCGACCCGTCGCTTTGCTGACCATTTTCGAGCACAGCAATCAAACATCGCCCAACCGCAAGGCCTGAGCCGTTTAAAGTATGCACAAACTGCGGCTTGCCACCATCTTCTGGCTTGAAACGCGCATTCATGCGGCGTGCTTGGAAATCACCAGTTGTCGAGACGGAACTGATCTCACGATAAGCATTCTGACCCGGTAGCCATGCTTCGATGTCGTAGGTGCGGCGCGCGCCAAAGCCCATATCGCCGGTGCAAAGCACAACCGTGCGGTAAGGAATTTTGAGCGCTTCCAAAAGACCCTCAGCACAGCCAAGCATGCGCTTTTGTTCCGCGTCGCTTTCGTCAGGATGCGTGACCGAGACCATTTCGACTTTTTCAAACTGGTGTTGACGCAGCATGCCAGAGGTATCGCGACCAGCGCTGCCCGCTTCAGAGCGAAAACAAAGCGTGTGCGCCGTCATACGGATCGGCAGTGCGCTTTGTTCGAGTATATCGCCCGCGACAGAATAGGTCAGAGGGACTTCTGATGTGGGAACCAACCACCAACCGTTGGTGGTTTGATAGCTGTCATCGCCAAATTTGGGAAGTTTATCAGTGCCATACATCGCCTCATCGCGCACAAGCACGGGGCTGTTCACTTCGAGTAAGCCGTTTTGATCCACATGTGTGTCGATCATGAACTGCGCGAGCGCGCGGTGAATTCGTGCGACGGCGCCTTTGAGCATCACGAAACGCGCACCGGAAATCTTGGCGGCCGTGTCGAAATCCATCGATGCAGAGACGCCAGCGAGCTCGAAATGCTCTTTGGCATCGAAATTAAAGCTCCTCGGTGTGCCCCAAAGGCTTACCTCGACGTTGTCGTCCTCATCTGCGCCCTCCGGCACATCGCTCGCCGGAAGGTTTGGAATGCGCGCGAGCATGTCCGTCAGCTTTGCGTCTTCAGCTTTGGCTTCTTCGTTAGGCTGGGCAACTGCGGCTTTCTTTTCCGCAACCAAGGCACGGAGGCGTTCAAACTCTGCCTCATCGCCGGATGCTTTGGCCGCACCAACAAGCTTCGAGGCTTTGTTCTGTTCTGCTTGCGCTTCTTCGGCGGCTTGAATTTTCGCGCGACGCGCGGCGTCGACCTCAAGCAAAGACGCAGACATAGGAGCGTCACCGCGGCGGGAGAGCGCGCCGTCAAAAGCGGTCGGGTTTTCTCGGATGGCCTTGATGTCGTGCATGTCCAATGTCCTCGTGAGGTGATCTTCTTGCGTCTTATGCAACAGCGTGCGTGCAGGGTGAAGCGTCATTTACGCGCAACGTCAGATAATAACGACGGATCATAGGAGCGGAGGTCCTAGTAAAAATGAGCTATCAAGGCGAGGGGTGCCTTGATAGCTTTGCATGCAAAACCGAAGGTTTGATGGTACATTGAACTTAGTTTAGTTCGTGCCAGATGTTGAGCCAGCGGATGTGATCGCACCGATCACCGCAGCAGCACCAAGGGCCGCGCCAATGCTGCCGATCGTTCCCAGACCGCCGAGGCCTGCGCCACCCGTTATACCGCCAGTGATGCCAGCAGTCGTGCCGCCTGTCGGTGTGACGTTCACAGAACGGCGGCAGGGACGCACAACGTTAGAATTTACAACGCTTGTCCCTGTTTCGCAAAGGTAGTTCACGCCGTTCGCGCCTACGACCTCTACGGGATATTGGACGTCGCCCGACTGGCCTACAACAGTGCTTTGCGCTGTCGTCGTTTGTGCCGAAAGCGTGCTGGCACAGAGTGAAAACGCCAAAGCGGCGATCGTTTTCTTACGTGTCATTTTATATACTCACCTAGTTACTCGTTAACATGGCAAGGATATGCGGGGTGTTCTTAAGCGGCATGGGAAAAGGAAGGCTACAATTGCTCAACTTTTAGTTGCTTGCGTAAGGCTTTGTTTTAAAACGGTTAAGTGGGTAATTTGCTCAGCTGTTTTCCGCCGAACTACGCTGAGCTTTGCGAAATGCGATGATTTCATCTTGAACAAAATCGCGAAATACTTGGATGCGTTTGGATTGGCGCAGCTCTTCGGGATAGGCCAGAAACACAGGAACCTCATTAGAGCGCAGGTCAGGTAAAACGCGCACGAGGTCCGGAAAATCTTGGGTTACATAGTCAGGCAAAACGCCAATCCCAAGTCCGTGCACTACAGATTGAAGCACGCCAAAGTAGTTATTCACAGTCAACATCGAGGGCACATCATAGGCCAACAAATGCTGCACCAGCTGCAAGCCGGCACCAACTTGCACGGTTCTCGGGTTCTGGCAGATTAAGCGGCGGTTTCCAATATCTTCGACGCTTTCGGGCATGCCGTGTTTTGCGACATAATCGGGCGACGCATAGAGCTGCATGTGAACGGTCATCAAACGTTTGCGAATAAGGTCTGCCTGGCTTGGTTCTTTCATACGGATTGCAACGTCGGCTTCGCGCATGGGAAGGTCCAAGACCTTTTCTTCGAGCATCAAATCGATCTTAAGATCGGGATATTTATCGTAGAGATGAGGCAGGCGCGGCGCGAGCCAGAGCGAGCCAAAGCCGGTTGTTGTGGTCACGCGCAATTCACCAAAGACTTCTTCTTCACTATCCTTGATCCGCGCCTCAGCAGCATCCAGACGTTTTATCATGGCAGAGGTCGCATCAAACAACAGCTCGCCTTGCTCCGTCAGGATCAATCCACGCGCGTGGCGATGAAACAGGGTTGTGTTCAAGCTTTCTTCCAAGCCACGAACCTGACGCGATACCGCAGATTGCGACAAATGCAGCTTGTCCCCTGCGTGGGTCAAACTTCCGACATCCGCAACAGCGTGAAATATTCTCAGCTTATCCCAATCCATTGCGGCAACTTTCTGTCTGGTACAAATTCACTGGCATTATACACTCCTAGACGAGCGCGCCGAGCTTATCAACGCGCCGTCACTTGAGATTTTGCTAGTAAGGTCAGCTATTGTGACCTATCGTGTGGTTAAAAATGAACCTGATTTGTCTTGGGAGGGACTGATATGAGCCTGCAAACAACGTCTTTGAACGATAAGTTTGATCTGGAGAAAACTCAGGTTTTGATGAATGGCACGCAAGCGCTCGTTCGCTTGATGCTTATGCAAAAGGCACGCGACGAAGCGGCGGGGTTGAATACCGCAGGATATGTGACGGGCTATCGTGGCTCACCGCTAGGAGCTGTTGATTTTCAGATGACACGCGCGGCAAAGCCGCTGGCCGAAAACAACATTAAATTCGAAGAAGGATTGAACGAAGACCTTGCAGCGACCGCCCTTTGGGGTGCGCAGCAGGCAGAGCTTCGCGGTGAAGGCAAATACGACGGCGTGTTTGGACTATGGTACGGCAAAGGGCCGGGGGTCGATCGCACAGGCGACGTCATGCGCCACGCAAATATGGCGGGCACGTCGAAGAACGGTGGCGTTATCATGGCTATGGGGGACGATCATACGGGCGAGAGCAGCACGGTTCTGCATCAATCGGAATTCGCATTGGTTGATGCGTATATGCCCATTGTCAGCCCCGCGGGTGTGCAAGAAATGATGGACTTTGGCCTTTATGCCTATGCTTTGTCGCGGTTTGCAGGTGTTTGGGTTGGCCTGAAAACGATGAAAGACACGGTCGAAGTGACTTCTGTCGTTAACGGTGATCCGCATCGCTTAAGCTTTGTAGAGCCAGAGTTTGAGATGCCAGAGGGCGGTCTTAATATTCGTCTCGTCGATGATCGGCATGTGCAAGAGGCGCGTTTGACGGATTACAAACGCCAAGCTGCTGAAGCGTTTAGCTATGCCAACAAAATGGACAAAGAGGTGTGGAGCAAAACAGGTGCCAAAATCGGTTTTGTTGCAGCTGGCAAGAATTGGCTCGACCTCATTCATTCGCTGTCATTGCTTAATATCGACGAAGACGAGGCAAAACGCATTGGTCTAAGCACCTATAAGATTGGTCAAACCTGGCCGCTAGATATGAAGGGGTTTAACGAATGGGCCGCTGATCTCGACTTGATCGTTGTCGTTGAAGAAAAGCGCAAACTGATTGAAGTGCAGATAAAAGAGGCGCTGTTTGATAATCCCAAACGCGCGCGCGTTTATGGTGAAAAGCGCGACGGCAAAGAGTTGTTTCCAGTGCGCGGAGCACTTGATCCGATGATGATTGCGCAGAACTTGGGCGATATTTTGCTAGATGAAGGGTGCTCAACCTCGGGTATCAAAGCGGGTCTTGCAGCGCTGGAAGAGGCGCGACGCGCGGACAATGCACCAGAGCTTGCAGCGCGTTTGCCGTACTTTTGCTCGGGCTGTCCGCATAACTCCTCAACCAAAGTGCCTGAGGGCAGCCGCGCATATGCAGGCATCGGGTGTCATTTCATGGTGCAGTGGATGGATCGCGACACGCTCGGCTTTACCCATATGGGCGGTGAGGGTGCGAATTGGATCGGCGAAGCCCCCTTCAGCACGCGCGAACATGTGTTTCAGAACATTGGCGATGGCACGTACAATCACTCGGGCATCCAGGCGATCCGTGCGGCCGTCGCGGCAGGTACGACGATGACCTACAAGATCCTCTACAATGATGCGGTCGCAATGACAGGTGGGCAGGGCAACGACGGTGGTCTTGATGCGCCTCGTATCGCCCGCGAAATCGCAGCGATGGGGGTCGAGAACGTCGCAGTTGTCTATGACGACAAAGAGGACGTCGACAAAAGCGCCTTTCCGAGCGGGATGGCGATGCATGAGCGCGCCGAGTTGCAAACAGTGCAAGAGCGCTTTGCCGCGACCAAAGGCGTCTCTGTCATTCTCTATGTGCAAACCTGTGCGGCTGAAAAACGTCGTCGTCGCAAGCGGGGATTGTTCCCTGATCCCGACAAGCGCGTGTTCATCAATCCTGATGTGTGCGAAGGCTGTGGCGATTGTGGTGTTCAATCAAACTGCGTTTCGATTGTGCCTCATGAAACCGAGTTGGGCCGCAAACGCGCGATTGATCAATCAAGCTGCAACAAGGATTTCTCATGCGTCAAAGGCTTCTGCCCTTCGTTTGTAACGGTCGAAGGCGCAACGCCGCGCAAAGCCGCCACAACAGAACTCACGCTTCCTGATCTGCCCATGCCGGACCTTCCGTTGATCAACGGCACGCATAATGTCGTGATCACGGGTGTTGGCGGCACGGGTGTTGTGACGCTTGGCGCGGTCCTTGCGCAAGCGGCACAGCTTGATGGCAAGGGTGCTGGCATGATGGAGATGGCGGGCCTCGCTCAGAAGGGGGGCGCGGTGCACATTCACTGCCGCCTTGCCAATCGGCCAGAGGATATTTCGGCCATTCGTGTCGCGACGGGTGAAGCGCATGCGCTTATCGGGGGCGATCTGGTGGTGAGTGCTGGGTCTGCCACGCTAGGTCTCACCAAAGAAGGCCAGACGGGTGCGGTGGTGAACAGCCACGAGATCATCACAGGCGATTTCACGCGCAACACGGAATTCAAACTCCCTTCGGAACAACTCCAACTCTCGCTCACTGCGCGTTTGCGCGAGCGGGTTGACCTGTTTGATGCCTCTGACCTTGCACGCGTTGTGCTCGGGGATGCGATTTTCTCGAACATGTTGATCTTTGGTGCTGCGTGGCAACGTGGTTTGATCCCTTTAACGCTGGAAGCGATGCAAGGTGCGATCCGCTTGAATGGCGCTGCGGTTGAAAAGAACCTCTACGCCTTTGATGTAGGTCGTTGGGCTGTGCTTTATCCAGAACAAGTGGATAATCTGCTTGCCCCGAATGTTATTTCACTCCCTAAAACACTTGATGAAAAGATAGCCTTTCGCGCGGATCATTTGGTGCAATACCAAGGTAAACGCCTTGCGAATCGATACCGCAAACTGGTGGATGCAATTGACAATCTGACATTGAAAGAGGCGGTCGCCAAAGGCTATCACAAGCTTTTGTCGTATAAGGATGAGTATGAGGTCGCGCGTTTGCATCTGAGCACTGCAGAGAAAGCCGCCGCCGCGTTTGAAGGCGATTTGAAACTGACCTATCACCTTGCTCCGCCGATGATGACAAAGATCGGGGCAGATGGGCGTCCGATGAAAAAGGAATATGGCGCAGGCATGCTGCGCGGTTTCAAGCTGTTGGCCAAAATGAAACGCCTGCGCGGCACGCCGTTTGATCCGTTTGGCCGCACGGCTGAGCGCAAGATGGAGCGCGCTTTGATCAAACAGTTCGAGGGCGATCTGAAAGCGGTTTTGCCGAAACTCACAGAGCACACACAGGATGCGGTTGTAGCACTCGCTGAGCTCCCTTTGTCCATCCGCGGGTTTGGCATGGTAAAAGAAGCCAATGAGCGAAAAGCGGCAAAGCGACGTGAAGAGCTTTTGAGCGTTATCAACGCAGGCGGTACGGACATGGCACAAGCGGCAGAATAACCATATGGATTTCTGAACGGTGCGGGCGTATTAGAACGCTCAAGGTACGGCGCATTTGATGGAGTTATATCATGGCAGTAGGGATTTTCGACAGTGGCCTTGGCGGTCTGACCGTTCTGGATGCTGCGCGTGCGCGTTTGCCTGATGTACCGTTTGTCTATTATGCCGATAGCGCCCATGCGCCCTATGGCGTGCGCGATTCCGAAGATATTTATAAACTGACGAAAAAGTCGGTGGAATATTTGTGGGACAACGGCTGCGATTTGGTGATCTTGGCCTGCAACACCGCCTCTGCCGCTGCGCTACGCCGAATGCAAGAAGCAGGCGTGCCGACAGGTAAACGGGTGTTGGGTGTGTTTGTTCCCTTGATTGAAGCTTTGACCGAACGCGAATGGGGCGATAACTCGCCACCGCGCGAAGTTGCTGTGACTGAAGTCGCGGTGTTTGCGACCCCCGCAACCGTGGCCAGCCGAGCGTTTCAACGCGAACTTGCGTTTCGCGCGATTGGTGTGGACGTCGAAGCGCAGGCCTGCGGTGGCGTCGTCGATGCGATTGAAGACGGTGATATGATTTTGGCGGAAGCTTTGGTGCGCTCCCATGTGGACGCGTTGAAGCGCAAAATGCCCGCGCCGCAAGCTGCGATTCTGGGGTGCACTCATTACCCGTTGATGGAAACGCATTTCCAAGCGGCTTTGGGCGAGGGCGTGAAAGTATATTCACAAGCCAATCTTGTGGCCGAAAGCCTTGCGGATTATATCGACCGGCGTCCTGATTTTATCGGAACTGGCAAAACGCATCGTTACTTTACCAGCGGCGACCCTGCGCGGGTCAGTGATCGTGCGACACAATTTATGCGACGAGAAATTTCTTTCGAACCCGCTTGATCGAACAGAGTTTCTTAAGAAAGACCAATGACATGACACAGAATATCGCAATTCTTGGCGCCTCTGGCTACACTGGCGCTGAACTTATCCGGCTTATCGCCACGCATCCGAGCATGCAGATCAAAGCGCTCTCGGGGGAACGCAAAGCAGGTCAGCCGCTTGCTCAGGTGTTCCCGCATTTGCGCCATCTTGATTTGCCTGATCTGGTGAAGATCGCGGATATTGATTTCAGCGACATCGATCTCGCGTTTTGCGCATTGCCGCATAAGACAAGCCAACAAGTAATCGCGAAATTGCCGCGTGATCTAAAGATCGTGGATTTGTCTGCGGACTTCCGCTTGAGTGATCCTGAGGCTTACGCAGAGTGGTATGGCAATCCTCATAGCGCCGTCGATCTTCAGAAAGAAGCGGTCTATGGCCTGTCTGAATTTTACCGTGAAGAGATTAGGTCAGCGCGTTTGGTGGCCGGAACGGGCTGTAATGCGGCGACGGGCCAGTTTATCCTGCGCCCTTTGATTTCGGCGGGCGTGATCGGCTTGGATGATATCATTCTGGATCTCAAATGCGCGGTGTCCGGGGCAGGGCGGAGCTTGAAAGAAAACCTGCTGCACGCGGAATTGTCCGAAGGGTATAATGCCTATGCCGTTGGCGGTACGCATCGCCACCTTGGTGAGTTTGATCAGGAGTTTAGCAAACTAGCTGGCCGCGAGGTACGCATTCAATTTACGCCGCATCTGTTGCCTGTGAATCGCGGTATTCTGGCGACTTGCTATGTGTCTGGTGATGCGAGCGCGGTTTATGAGGCACTTGTTGCGCAATACGCAGCGGAGCCATTTATCGAAGTCCTTCCCATGGGCGAAACACCAAGCACGCATCATGTGCGCGGATCGAACTTTTGTCATATCGGTGTTGCCTCGGATCGCATCGAAGGACGTGCGATTGTTGTTGCAGCTTTGGATAATTTGACAAAAGGTAGCAGTGGACAGGCCTTGCAGAACGCAAATCTGATGTTAGGTCTGCCTGAGACGGACGGGCTGATGCTTGCGCCGTGCTTCCCGTAAACGGCTCGGAGTTTTCGATATGGCAATGACAGGTCTCAAGAAAAAGCGGCGCATTCAGATAGTGGCCCTTGCTACTGTCGCACTGGCTTTGTCGACGGCGCTTATCGGGTATGCGATGCGCGACGGGATCAACCTGTTTCGCGCGCCGAGCCAGATTATCGCGGAACCACCGCAGCCGAACGAGGTGTTTCGTATTGGTGGTTTAGTCGAAGAAGGCTCTATTCAGCGCGGCGTGGGTGAGGTTATCCGCTTTTCCGTGACCGATGGCGGGGCAAGCATTCCAGTGACCTACACAGGTGTCCTTCCTGATCTATTCGAAGAAAACCAAGGTATGGTTGGTCAAGGTAAATTCATCAACGGCGTCTTTGAAGCGTCTGAAATACTTGCCAAACATGATGAAACCTACATGCCCAAAGAGGTTGTCGATGCGCTCAAGGCGCAAGGGGTTTATCAAGAACCTGACGCATAGAGCGATCGTACTTGTAGCATTCTATTAACCATACACCCTGCATTTTCAGTTGAGTCTGAGGATGGGGGATGTGGCATATGCCGAAAGTCGAAAACGATGACGTGCGCGCTTTGGCGGCTGAAATTGTGCAGCGCGAGGGGGGCTATGTGAATGACCCGAGCGATCTGGGTGGTGCCACGAATTTTGGTGTGACGATCCACACCATGCGCCGTCTTGGTCTTGATCTGACCGGCGATGGACGCGTGAGCGAGGCGGATGTGAAGCGTCTCAGCCAAGCGCAAGCAGTTGATATTTTCATCCTGCATTACTTTGACAAGCCGCGCATCGCGCAACTGCCTAATGCAATGCAAGCCAGCGTGTTTGATATGTATGTGAACGCGGGCAGCAATGCGGTAAAAATATTGCAACGCATGCTCTCCAAAATGGGGTTTGAGTGCAACGCAGATGGTGCCATAGGCCCGCAAACGATTGCGGCAGCGGTGCGCGCGCATGATTCTGCCCCTGATCATTTGAGTGACGCTTATGCGATTGAGCGGCGCAATTATTATTTCCGTTTGGCCGATAAACGCGCGGCGAGCCGTAAATATGCGCGCACTCGGGCAGGGGGAAAAGGCGGTTGGATCACCCGAGCCGAGAGTTTCTTGTCCGCCAAATATCACCTTACATCGCAGGAATTTCAGCAAAGGATTTCAACATGGGCTTGATTGATCGTATTTTTGGGATGGTCTTTGGTGGCGGGAATAACCTGATCCGTGACACCGCAGAAGTTTTTGTCGAGAACGCTGAAAAAGGCGCTGCGCGCGAAGCGGTGATGCGCGGTGATGCTTTGGCGCAGTTCGCAGGCGAGTTTGCGCTGCAACAACGCGGGCTGTTTGATCGCTTTATGGATGCACTGAACCGTATTCCGCGCCCGGCGATGGCGCTTGGAACGCTCGCGCTGTTTGTCTCTGCAATGACAGACCCGATTTGGTTTGCGTCGCGTATGCAAGGCATTGCACTGGTGCCTGAACCGCTATGGTGGCTTTTAGGGGCAATCGTGTCGTTCTACTTTGGTGCGCGACATCAGTTAAAGAACCAGCAGTTCCACAAGTAAATCGAGGCTTCGCTGGCGCAGACACCAACTGTTCTGAGCAATCTCATAGCGTTGGACGCGATGAAAGACGCGCCCGCCTCACGGCCAAAACGCGCCAAATCCGAGCCGCCGCTCACAACCGCATTCCCCAATAACGCGGCTTTGCAGGATTGGGCCAACACACGCGGCTAAACCCGCGACAATGTGAACCGCAATTCCGCTCGAAAACGGTTGGCGATATGCAAGGCGCGCCCTATAGTTTGGGCTATGATTACAGAGCTCGGACATTTCGTCCTCATCCTCGCCTTTTTGATCGCAATCGTGCAAGCGGTTGTGCCTCTGATCGGCGCGCACAAACACTGGTACGGCTGGATGGCCGTGGCCGAACCTGCTGCCAAGATGCAGTTTTTGTTTACGGCGTTTGCCTTTGCGGCGCTGACCTATGCATTTGTGACATCTGATTTTTCCTTGCGCCTTGTTTGGTTGAATTCGCATTCCGCCAAGCCGATGCTTTACAAAGTCAGTGGCGTTTGGGGCAATCACGAAGGTTCCATGCTGCTTTGGGTGCTTATTCTGACACTCTTTGGCGCTTGTGCTGCGTGGTTTGGCGACAATCTGCCACCTACGTTGCGCGCCCGCGTTTTAGCAATTCAATCCTCTGTCGCAGTGGCGTTCTTCGCTTTCATTCTCTTCACATCTAACCCGTTCTTACGCCTCGCGGTCCCGCCGTTTGATGGCCAAGACCTCAACCCGCTCTTGCAAGACCCGGGCTTGGCCTTCCATCCACCGTTCCTTTACCTCGGCTACGTTGGTCTCTCGATGGCGTTCTCGTTCGCGGTCGCTGCTTTGCTCGAAGGCCGCGTCGATGCGGCTTGGGCCCGTTGGGTGCGTCCTTGGACGCTCGCGGCGTGGGTATTCTTGACGATTGGTATCGGGCTTGGTTCTTGGTGGGCCTATTACGAGTTGGGTTGGGGTGGTTTCTGGTTCTGGGATCCGGTCGAAAACGCATCCTTTATGCCTTGGCTTTTGGCGGCTGCCTTGCTGCATTCTGCTATCGTCGTGGAAAAGCGCGAGAGCCTGAAGAGTTGGACAATCCTGCTTGCGATCCTCGCCTTTGGCTTTTCGCTGATCGGTACATTCATTGTACGTTCAGGCCTGCTCACTTCTGTGCATGCCTTTGCCAACGATCCAGAGCGCGGTGTTTTCATTCTGATGATCCTCGCCTTTTTCACAGGTGGCGCTTTGATCTTGTTCGCGATGCGTGCTTCAACGATGGAAGCGAAAGGTGTGTTTAGCGTTGTCAGCCGCGAAAGTGCGTTAGTCAGCAACAACATTTTGCTCGCCGTTTCGTGTTTTGTGGTCTTCGTCGGAACCCTTTGGCCAATGTTTGCGGAAATGTTCTTTGATCGCAAACTTTCCGTCGGGCCGCCGTTCTTTAATATGGCCTTCACGCCGTTCATGATTGCGTTAGGCTTGATCCTTCCGATTGGCTCAACACTTGCGTGGAAACGTGGCAAGATCGGGCGGGCCGTGCATCAAATGCGCTATGTCTTCGGACTTGCGCTGGCTTTGGCATTGCTGGTTTGGGTTATGCAAACGGGTCGCTCGCTTATGGGACCCCTTGGTTTGTTCCTTGGCGCTTGGGTGGTCTTTGGCGCTGCTCTTGATCTTTGGATGCGCGCGCAACGCAAATTGGATCGCTTGTTGCGTCTCCCGCGTGCGGATTGGGGCAAGGCGGTTGCCCATGCTGGCCTTGGTGTGACGATGTTTGGCATTGCAGGTCTTTTGGCATGGCAGGTCGAGGATATTCGCGTCGCCAAGATTGATGAACCCTTCACCGTTGGACAATTCGAGCTGGAACTCAAAGGTGTAAAACGAGTGCAAGGTCCGAATTATCTCTCGACGATGGGCGATGTGATCTTGCGCCAGGATGGTGTTGATATCGCACTGCTCAACCCTGAAAAGCGCAACTATCCTGTCGCGCAAATGCCGACGACCGAAGCCGCGATCGATTATCGTTTCTTACGTGATGTCTATGTGGTTATCGGGGATCCGCAACAGGGCGGTGGCTGGACGCTGCGCACCTATATCAAACCTTTAGCGAATTGGATTTGGGCAGGGACGTTGCTTATGGCCTTGGGAGGTTTCCTAAGCCTGTCTGATCGCAGGTTCCGCGTTGCTGCGGGCGCGCGCAAGCGTCGTGAAACACACGTGCCTGCGCAATGAGACAGGCGCTTGCAATCCTTTTGATGGTCATCGCGCTGCCCTTGAGCGCGGTACAACCGGATGAAGTGTTGGACGACCCTGTGCTGGAACAACGCGCGCGCGACCTCTCGAAAGGGTTGCGCTGTCTCGTGTGTCAAAATGAATCCATTGATGAGAGCGAAGCGCCCTTGGCCCGTGATCTGCGCCTTTTGGTGCGCGAGCGACTGGTCGGTGGGGACAGTGATGCGCAAGCGATTGACTTCATCGTGGACCGCTACGGCGAATATGTGCTGCTTCGACCCACCGTCACAGGCTCGAACTGGTTGCTTTGGGCTGCGGGTCCGCTCATGCTGCTGTTAGCCAGTGCGATTGGCTTTGGGTATCTGCGCACGCGTCAAGGCGCGTCTGAGCCCGAAGTCGTGGCGCTCAGTGACACGGAAAAGAACAGATTGGCTGAGCTGCTCAAAGACGAGTGACACCGCCGCGTTTGAATAT
>Ga0206128_1002714_pt1 | contig 15532 bp, 16 predicted proteins | sample Helgoland_Spring_7_FD_148601 | JGI IMG/M metagenome (GOLD analysis project Ga0206128, IMG submission 148601) | Pelagic subsurface seawater microbial communities from Kabeltonne, Helgoland, North Sea - Helgoland_Spring_Bloom_20160426_1 | ecosystem: Environmental > Aquatic > Marine > Epipelagic ... | reverse complement strand
TAGCAAAGAGCCCGCGCATAATGAGGTGGACGAGTGGTCCTGCCACTGCGCCGCCACTACTACCACGTTTAACAGCGACAACCACAACATATTTAGGCTGTTCGTGTGGGGCGAAGGCCACAGTCCATGCATCATGGGATTTGACGCCTTTATCGACGGTCTGCGCAGTTCCTGTCTTGGCGCAAACATCACGGTCTTTAACCGCTGCACTGCGGGCCGTGCCACCAAGCTCATTAGCAGCGAGCCACATTCCTTGGCGGATACGTTCAAGGTCTTTTTCTTTAAGACCTTGATTTAGGAGGTTTGTTTTAAGAACTGGTCGATTGTGTAAGAGGGTGCCCTGGTGGGGGTGCACGACCCGTTTGATGATGCGTGGTTTATAATAACGGCCATTGTTGGCGATGGCGGAAACAAGGGCAGCAAGTTGTAATGGCGATGCAGCACTGTCGGATTGGCCAATCGACATCATGCCTGTGATCGAGGCTGTTACCTTTGCTCCTGGGCGTAATTCTTGGCGCCAGTAACGGCTGCCAGGTATGAACCCAGCTGATTCGGAGGGGAGTTCCAATCCTGTTTTTGAGCCCAGCCCCAAAAGTTGAAACGTATCGAGCATCTTGGCGCTACCGATCTCATTGGCAACCCGCATGAAGTAGCAATTACACGATCTCTGAATAGACCCTTCAAGGTTGAGTTGGCCATGCCCTAGGCGCTTCCAGCAGTGGATTTTAATATCTCCATAGGTGATATAACCTGGGCAATACTCTGTGTCATAGGCATGCCCATGTATTGCAGCAGCAATCGCTGTGGGGAGTTTGAAGGTGGAGCCTGGGGTGAAGTTATTAATGGCCTTGTTGGCCAGTGGGTTGGCTTGGTTAGTGTTGTAGTTTTTCCATGCATCGGGATCAATGCTGGGAACAAAATGGCTTGGCGTAAAATCGGGAACGGAAGCCATCGCGAGGATTTCTCCAGTGTTCGGGTCCATCACTACCGCCGCAGCTCGGCCAACACGTCTTAGGGTGTTTTCGACCAAGCACTGCACACGTGAGTCAATGGTGAGTTCCACACGAGAGCCAACGTCAGGCTTGATGTAATCGACCATTTGCAAAACCGCACCTTTATCATTTTTAAGAAGGGTTTTGATGCCTTCTTCACCGGTTAAGTATCCGTTCATTGTGGCTTCAATGCCGGCGATGCCCTTACTCTCTCCTGTATAATGATTGAACTTCTGTTTGTCCTCTGAGGATATGTCACCTTTTCCCCATTGTTTTACGTAACCAAGGATGTGGGATGCTAGCGATCCATAGAGATATTCACGGCGCGGGCTTACCTGAACGCTGACACCCGGCAGCTCGAGGTTATGTTCTGCAAAATTGGCAAATTGATCATAGGTCAAATCATCACGGAAGGTGAAAGGAACTAATCCACCATGAGTGATGTAATGAGTATCGAGTGCACTGGCACGGTATTTTTTGTCAAGCTTGTGCAGAGCAAGCTTGGGCCGTACCCATTCATTGACGATTTCGTGGGTTTTGATCTTTCTGAAGTTCTGCACCGATGGGTCATCTTTACCTCGGGTTTGGAGCAAGTAGCGTTTGTAGTCGTTACGTATTTCTTCAAGGTTGAAGATAACTTGATAATTGCGTTGGTTTTGAACAAGAACAACGCCGTTACGGTCGGTGATATCCCCACGTATTCCAGGTTCACGAATGGTGACGGCGTAGTTGGATGGTACTTGTTTGAGGAAACGGGGGCGTTCTTTGATTTGGTATTGGTAAAGCCGCGACAATAGAGCCCCAAACCCGACCAAGATGAGGGCAGTGAGGAGGTATAGTCTAAAGCTGTAACGAGGTTCTACCATGGTAAGTGATTGAAAAATCAGTCGATATATCGGTGTTTTTGTCTAAGCCCCTCGTAGCGAATATTATGACGGCAGCTGGAGGCAAGTTGGTGGATAATCCAGAAGATGAGAGGTGAAAAAAGCATCGTAAGCGCGCTGGTAAGATAAATCCGGTAAAGAACTCTTGGGGGGAAAGTGAAATCTCCTCGTATAAAGTTGAGTAGAAGATATTCGGTAAACAGATATGAGAAAATAGCAATGCCGGCCAGAATAGAGGAGATGTGCCACTTCGCTTTACGGAAAAGAGGTTGGATGAATTGCATCAGAAGTCCCATCATTGCATAGAGTATGATACTATACCCAAATCGAAGGGATTCAACGGGGTCCGTATAAATATTCGGGTCTCCACCTTGGGCTCCTAGCGTATGTTGCGCATCCCATAGGAATCCGCAAATGAAAGCGAGCACCAGCATTGAGGAAAAGCTCACACAGGCAGAGCAGCACAAAAAGACAAGTGGTAGAATGAGTATGCGGGCACCAAAGAGGCTACCAATAGCCGGTAAAAATTGCTGAACCATGCACGCCGCAAGGATAAGCAGCATAATACTAAAACGGTATTTACTCACTTTTTGGTCGAGTTGGCGGTTGCTGCTCCAATCTCCCGGGCGGAGGTTAGAGGTTTTGGGATTTTAACAAACACGGTTTGTAGTGTTGTGAAATCCACCGCTGGCTCAACGAGTGCTTCTCCGTACAAGGGTCCTGGGGCGAACGTCTTGATCGTTCCAAGGAGAATGTCTGGAGGAAAGAGGCCACCCCGCCCAGTCGTGAAGACCAGCATGCCGGGTTTAAGGTTGGCATCTTTACTTAAGAAACGCAGCAGCAGAGAGGGGGATTCTTCAGCTGTGTCTCGAAGCCCGCTGATGATTCCTGCTTCAGGTGTTCCTTCGACCTTTGCCGACACTTGGCATTTTTCGTCGGTAAGCAAGATAACGGTGGATGTATCTTTTGATGGTGCATCGATTTTACCAACAAGGCCCTCTGGTGAGAGCACGGGAAGTTGGACGCCGACGCCGTGTTTGTCGCCACGATCAATGGTGACGGTGTGCCACCATGTTGATGGTTGGCGACGAATGATTTTTGCTGCAAGCACATGAAAGGGAATGTTCTCTTGGAACTTCAGTGCTTGATTGAGGTGGGTGTTTTCCGCTTCTAGTTTTCTTAAGTGAGCTACTTCCATCCGTTTCTGATCAAGCTCCTCTTTGGCTAGCTTGTATTTCATTTCTAACGCTTTTGAGTGCTCAACTTCTTGGATGAATTCGGAAGCCTTGGTCTCGATGGCCGCCCCGCCTTTGAGAAATGGGCTGATTGCCCTGTAATAAGTGCTTTGAATGTTACGCACAGAGCGCTCACTACGTGTGAGAGCCCAAACGGCACCCACGATAAATAGTAACAGCGCTATGAGGTTTTGTGGCTTCATGATATCCGGTCAGCTTGCAGCCTTGATGGCTGGCATGGAACTGGATCAATTAGCGTGATTCTGAGCTGGTGACTCTGCGCAAGAAGGAGATCTCAGCAAGAACTTTGCCTGTGCCTTCTGCAACGGCGCTAAGAGGATCCTCAGCTACGTGCACGGGAAGCCCTGTCTCTTCCCGCAGCAGTTTATCGAGACCTCGGAGTAATGCTCCGCCTCCGGCAAGCACAATACCTCGATCGACAAGGTCAGCAGCTAGTTCTGGTGGGCAGCGCTCCAATGCAGTGCGCACGGCATCTACGATCGTACTGAGCGGATCAGCCATTGCATCACGAATTTCTTGAGAAGTGATGGTTATTGTCTTGGGTAATCCTGCAACCAAATCACGCCCTTTAACATCCATGGTTGTTTCCTTGGCTAGGGGGGCGGCAGATCCGAGTCGGATCTTAATTTCTTCAGCCGTGCGCTCACCAATCATCAGATTATAGGCACGTTTCATATACTGAATAATGGATTCATCTAATTCATCACCCGCGGTTCTGACGCTGCGGCTGTATACGATTCCTGAAAGAGAGATGAGGGCTACCTCTGTGGTGCCTCCGCCGATATCGACAACAAGGTTGCCGGCAGCATCTTGCACTGGCAAACCAACACCAATCGCGGCAGCCATGGGCTCTTCGATGAGATAAACTTCACGAGCTCCAGCTTGCTCGGCAGATTCGCGAACAGCACGGCGCTCTACCTCGGTGATGCCTGAGGGAACGGCGATCACAACGCGTGGATTTGAGCGTCGCCGACCATTGTTGACCTTGCGGATAAAGTGGCGAAGCATAGCCTCAGTAACCTCAAAGTCAGCAATCACACCGTCTTTGAGAGGTCGGATGGCAACAATGTTACCGGGGGTGCGGCCCAGCATGCGTTTAGCGTCGTCACCGACGGCTAGGATTTCGTTGGTTCCTTGGTTGATAGCTACCACGGAGGGTTCGCGTAAAACAATGCCGTGGTCTTTGACGTTAACCAGTGTGTTGGCAGTGCCAAGATCAATGCCGATATCATTGGATCTAATGGAGAAAAGGGAGAGAAGTTTTGCAAACATGAGTGCTGAAGTTGAAGTAAGTGAAGTTAATAAAGTGGTTTCTTAGAGCGGAATAAATAGGATCGAGGGAAATTGGATTGCTTGCGGAAGAAGCATTGAGGGCAAATTCTGAAAGGCTGTGATACTGGTCTGAATTTTTCAGAAGTAGTATTTTTTGTCACAGTTTTCTCAGACTGCGTGACTATTGATTCTGAGCCCTTATAGGTCAAGTGGTAAGAACTCGAAATCGTTGAAAAACAGAGGCTTGTTGATGCACTCGCTTGTTTGGCCAGCAGATGCAATGGGGCTTCAGGATAGCTTTAAGCGCTCATCGCTGTCTAGAGCATCAGTCATGGCGGACCAGCCCTCAGGTGTCTGAAGATTGAATGTGCGCAGATAGAGGGTGACCAAAGCTGGGTCATTACCTTCAAGTAGAGCGTCAATCGCGACCTTAAGTTTATCATTATCAAGAGTTTCTGGGATATCTCCCTCGACTTGGCCCTTGCCATTGTGGGGGATGTCGAGTGCGTCACAGAAGGTAACCAGCAATGCCTCCTGACCTTGCATGAAGTAAACTTGCAACAAGTGTTCAGCAATCATATTGCTTGTTTTGCTTTGTAGATTTTTATGAACCCACGCGATCTGCTCAGTAACTGGCTTTTTCTGCAGGAAGGGCAAACGTAGCTTTCTGTTCGATGCCAGACCGCCTAGCGCTGTTTTATAGAGATTACGGTCCGTTTCACGCATCCACATGAGCATGTCGGAGACGATGGATGGTTTGACGGCTTGGAAAAGTTCGTATGCTTGCATGATGGGAATGGATAAATGATGAATTAGATGAATTTGACAGATTGTTTTTTGCTTAGTCGGAGAATGTCTCCCGACGCTGGTGCTATCTCCGCCATGGGGTCACTGAGTTTTGTTCCATTGAGCTGGACTGCGCCCGTGGTAATGAATTGTTTACGAAGTTCACCATTTGATTTTTTCATATCAAAAGCCTCGGAGAAGGTGAAACTGACAAGGGTAAGAATGTTAAGGTCTGCAGGCAATGCTGCCAGCTCTATCTCCACGGCTCCAGCAGCAGTATCTCGATTTGAAAAGCGAGCCTCCCAGGTGTTGCGTGCATCTGCAGCATCCTGTTCACTGTGGTAGCGGGTAGTGATATCGGCCGCGAGCTGCTTTTTAGCCTCCATCGGATGCAACGAAGTGTCGCGATCTGCGCCCAGCAGTAGTGAATAGTAGCGATCCATGAGGTCATCGGAAATACTCATGATCTTGCCAAACATCTCGTTGGCTTCATCGCTCACACCGACATAGTTATGAGCAGACTTGGACATTTTTTTGACTCCGTCTAGTCCTTCGAGCAGAGGCATGAGGATAACAACCTGCTGCGGTTGCCCCTCTTCTTTCTGAAAATCACGACCAACGAGAATGTTAAAAAGCTGATCTGTGCCACCGATCTCGACATCCGCTTTGAGCTCTACAGAATCCCAACCTTGCATAATCGGGTATTGGACTTCGTGAAGGCGGACCTCTTGGCCTTTGTCGATACGGGATTTGAAATCTTCACGTTGCAACATTTGCTGCATGGTAACGCGGCTATTGAGTTTGAGCACTTGCTCGTAAGTCATGGAGCGGAACCACTCACCGTTAAAGACAACCTCGGTTTTGTTGGGGTCGAGGATCTTGAATGCCTGAGTGGTATAGGTTTCAGCATTGGCAAGCACCTCATCGCGGGTCAGCGGGGGGCGTGCAGCGGATCGTCCGGTAGGATCTCCGACAGTGGCTGTAAAGTCACCAATAAGAAGCACTGCCTGATGTCCCAGTTCTTGAAACTGCCGCAGTTTTTCAATGGCAACCGTGTGCCCAAGATGAATGTCTGGTGCGGTAGGGTCTACACCGAGCTTGATGCGAAGAGGTCGTCCGAGTTCAAGCTTCTCCTTGAGTTCTTTTTCGCTGATGACTTTGGCTGTTCCAGCGGTCAGGATATTCAGGGATTCTTCGACAGAATGAGGCATGACGGGCGGAGATTGGAATGATTGTGGGGCTGTGTCGAGCCGGAAGATAGCTGATTAGTGCTATTATTTACTGAATAAAGCACCAAGCACAAATAATGCGCTATCTTGACTGAGGGTATAGAGAACTCCATGTGAGAGGTTTTTTACCCTGATGGTCAATTTTTGGCTTTGCAAGGTGGGGTGAATGCCTTATCTCCGCGCCGCGACTCTATTCGTAGTGGGAGTAATGGTGACTGTAGCTCAGGGGTAGAGCCCCGGATTGTGATTCCGGTTGTCGCGGGTTCGAATCCCGTCAGTCACCCCACTCACCAACTAAAAAAAGATTGATTGGTTGGTTCCTCGTATAGTTTGAAATACTTTCGCTTGAAATGCTTTCATTCTTTTACTTCATGCCTTTTTATTCATAGATCACCTCATGTTACACGGTGTGTTGAAAACGTATTAAGTTTTATTATATGTCTAAGCTTGAAGAAGTCATTGGTTACAAATTTAGAGACGCGTCTCTTCTGAAGGAGGCGCTGACTCACCCGAGTAAGACGTTTGAAAGTAATGAATCTTGTCCGCACAACCAGAGAATGGAATTTCTTGGTGATGCAGTCATTGAGCTCGTGATCACAGAGCGGCTCTACCAAATGTTTCCAACGTTTCCTGAGGGACAATTAACGAAGTTGCGCGCGCGCCTGGTATCTAGGAGCGCCCTGTCTAAATTTGCCAACGCCATGGAGCTTGGAGAATCGGTGATGATGGGAAAAGGGGAGGAAGCGTCGGGAGGGCGCAATAGACCTTCTACACTAGCTGATGCTTTTGAGTCACTGATGGGAGCGGTCTACCTCGATGGTGGTCTCGATGCCGCGAAGGCTGCCATTGAGAGGGTTTGTAAAGAATGGATTGAGCAGGTTGCTGAGTCGCCTGATGAAAGAAACCCGAAAGGCAAGCTGCAAGAAAAGCTACAGGCGCTGGCACCGGAGAGCCCTTGCTACCAAGTTCTTGAAGAAGCAGGGCCGGATCACTCAAAAATATTCAAAATATCGGTCGAGTGGCAGGGGATTCTTTTGGGCAAAGGTATGGGCAAAAGCAAAAAAGATGCAGAGTCCAGAGCCGCCAAGGATGCGCTCAAGAAAGAGAAGTGGCTTGGTAGTTCGGAGTAGGCTTTTACCTATCGCTGAGAGGGAACGGCGGTTCTCCTTATGCCGTCACTGTTTTCTGCCGAAGCTAGCCCCTCAGGAGAGTCAGAATGGCTACACTCGATGCGCCATGATGTAGCAGCACCTTAGAGCACTCATGGGTCGTTGACCCAGTGGTGAAAATATCATCCACGAGTATGATGCGCTTTCCTTGAATGTGGCTTTTATATTTTGCTCTGAGCTCAAAGGCGTCACGCAGGTTTTCAAGACGCTTGGAGCGACTGAAGCGTGTTTGAGTAGCGGTATTACGGATACGCTTTAATGCGTTGATGTAACTCATGGGTCGTTGACCCAGTGGTGAAAATATCATCCACGAGTATGATGCGCTTTCCTTGAATGTGGTTTTTATATTTTGCTCTGAGCTCAAAGGCGTCACGCAGGTTTTCAAGACGCTTGGATCGACTGAAGCGTGTTTGAGTAGCGGTATTACGGATACGCTTTAATGCGTTGATGTAGGGTAGGCCCGTTTTTTTCTTGAGGCGGATTGTTATTTCTTCAGCTTGATTGAATTTTCTTTTTCTAAGCCTTGCCCAATGAAGAGGAACCGAAACGAGAATACCGTCATTAAGATATGGTGCAAACCGAGGGTCATCCAGACCTATACTCAATAGATCTCCGAGTGTATCAGAAAGATGGATTTGGCGACGGTATTTATAGTCATGCAATAAAGTCCTGCTTTGGCCATTACTGTGAAGAGGTGCTCGAGCGAATTCAAAGTCGAGTTTGAGGTCGCTGCAGTTAGGACAGGAAAACTCAGAGCTGATGTCACCATCGTAACACTCACCACAAATCATGCAAAATGGAGCTTGTGTGTATTTTAGAGATTCTGAGCAGGGCTCACACAAGTGTCTGCCATGAGTCAGCGGGCATTGGCAAAGGTGACAATGAGCCGGGTAAATATAATCGAGGATTCTGCTGGTTTGGCTTAGCATTGAAGCAAGTGTCGACGGGCTGTTATGAAATAGGCGCTTTTGATGTCTCTGATTTTATGTCTCAGATATACGTTTTGATTCGGACAGCTGAATAAAAACATGCACAAGTAGTGCGCTGAGAAGCAATAGGCAAAACGGCAACAGGCCAGATCTTCCATCAGCACCGATGAGAAGTCTCGATAAGGGCGAATGTTGTGTTCCTGACTCAGTGAGTTGTTGCAAAGCCTGGTAAGGGAAAATGAAGCCAAAATGCAGACCGATGGGTAGCCAGAGTGATGCCGTGCGATAACGAGCGTAGGCAAGTACGAGGCCAAGGCTGAAAAGTAACATGAAGCTGAATGTGAACTTTTCGGGAGTTAGTAGATTCTCGGCGATCGTTATGATCATTCTAAATCCAGCATCAGCTTTGTCTGGATTGGCGATAATTTCGTTCCCAGTCGGCAACAGCGAATAGATGATAGCGTAAAAGAGGGAAATAAAGACCATCGCCATGGCTGGGCGCATGGCACGTATAAAAATACCCATTAAGATACCGCGGAAGAGCCACTCGCTCACGACGGTAATGACAATAGCTGATAACAATCCACTGCGAATGGCGCCCCAATAATCAGCTGGCTGAATGAACGAAAACCAAGCGATCATCTCGAGCAAGTATATTGAAATAGATACTAGGCTGCCCGTAATCAGAAATCCGATAACAAGATGAAGTTTGGCCTTTGGATTGCGGCATAATGCCTGTCCGTTTTGTCTGGTATTAGCCGATGTTGGAAGCCTTATGCGCCATGGTTTTGATGGCTGTAGGGAGCTTTGATTCGAGAGCTTGCACCACATGATAAATGGCCCTGCTAAGATGATGGCGCAACCCAGCAGCGTATAGTTATAGAAAGATGCAAAGGTTGCATCTGCGCAGCGATTTGCCAACCAATCGAGCAGGGGGTTCAGCGCGCGTGACTTGCCGACTTCAGCAAGAAGCATCCCTACGTTATAGATCCAAGGCGAAGCAATGGCCGAGGCTATAATGGTAAGGGTGCAAAAGAGGATGACTTTGCTGAAGTCACTTTGGATGAGGCGCAGCACGGCGTGCATTGTCATGAAAATAACGCCTTACGTCAATGACTTGAATCATGGAAGTTTCGCATTCTCTTTCGAGGGAATTTGGCTTAACTAGATCCATGCAGAAACATCAGTGGAGAGAGGAAGGTGACGACGTTACATTGTTTTACCGTGCCACCTATCATGCTGCTGAGTGGAAATTGTATTCTCAATTAAAGGGAGACGAGGAATGGGAGCACCATGATCCTATTCCAGACGAACTGCTGCACAAGCTACGCGAGGTAATGTGGAACAAATACCAGCGGGGGAGGTGTCCCCATAAGCTGGTGACGAAGATCGATAAAATGTTAGGAAAGGACTAGTTGTCAAGCAGGTCGGGTCTATTCTCTTTTGTTCGCGCGAGCGCTTGTTGCTTTTTCCAGCTTGAGATTTTTCCGTGATCTCCACTCAGCAGCACATCTGGAACCTTCATGCCGCGAAACTCATTGGGCTTGGTGTATGCGGGTGCTTCGAGCATGTTGGGATCAGAGAATGATTCTTCTACTGGTGATCTGGCATCACCTAAGGCACCGGGTAATAGTCGAACGATAGCATCAGTCACCACTGCGGCAGCCACAGCGCCATTGGTAAGTATGTAGTCTCCAATCGAGATTTCCTCGTCGACGAGGGCGTCAATAATGCGGTGGTCTACACCCTCGTAGTGACCACACAGAATAATCACATGCTGAGACGTGGAGAGGCGTTGGGCGTCTGCTTGTATGAATGGTTTGCCCTGTGGTGTCATCAGGATGATGCGCGTATCGTCCTGTTTAAGTTCATCTACAGCAGCGAAAACCGGCTCTGGCATCATGAGCATTCCTTGGCCGCCACCGCAGAGGTAATCGTCTGTCTTGCGATGCTTTCCTGTGGCCCAATCACGTAGTTGATGGGCGTGTATGTCCACCAAACCCTGTTCTCGTGCGCGTTTGATGATGCTATCGCTCAATGGGCTGAGGGCAATTTCTGGAAAAAGCGTGATGATATCAATGCGCATGCGGATTCAGAATCAAGAATCTGGGGGCAACAATCAAGAAGGAAGAAGAAAGATTGAAGTTTGCAGTTTTTTTTAACCCAGCTATCCATGTCTTGGTGAGTGGAGCAAATCAGAAGTCGATCTACATTGTTGCAGGTGAGGTCAGTGGGGATACTCATGGAGCATGCCTGATGGAGGCATTGCTTAGCCGTGTGCCCTCTGTTCGATTTCATGGGGCTGGTGGTCCTGCGATGCGGGCGGTGGCTGGCAAAGGCTTAACGAATTGGGTAGAGGATGCTGCGGTCATGGGCATATGGGAAGTTCTTAAGCATTATCAATGGTTTAAAAAGCGTTTCGATAAGATGCTTGCCGAGGTTGAAGAGCTCAAACCGGATGTGCTCATATTGATTGATTACCCAGGTTTCAATTTGCGACTGGCTCATGCGGTTAAAAAGCGCCTGCCAAAGACGAAAATAGTCTACTACATTAGCCCTCAGGTATGGGCATGGAATAAGGGCAGGATACCTAAAATGGCACAGACCCTGGACCTGATGCTGTGTATTTTCCCCTTTGAAAAAGAGATATTTGAGTCGGCTGGACTTACTACCGTTTTCACCGGGCATCCGCTGGTGGATGAGTTAGAGCATAAACGTGAAGATGTCACACGTGAGCAAGACTTAATAGGCTTGTTTCCAGGAAGCCGAGAACGTGAGGTCTCGAGGCTCTTTCCTGTCATGGTCGAAACCGTCAGGCGTATTCATTCACATAATCCAGAATGGAAATTTGAGGCTGCTGCTGCATCTGATGTATTAGCTGGGCGCATGCGTGATATTGTTCAGCATGCCAAGCTGCCTGAATCTCTTATTACCATTAAGAGCGGCACAAGCTACTCCCTGATGCAACGCGCTACTTCTGGTGTGGTCGCGAGCGGAACAGCTACTCTTGAGGCTGCGGCCTTGGGGCTGCCGTATTGTCTGGTCTACAAAATTTCATGGCCAACTTGGGCCATGGGTAAGCTGTTGGTGAAGTTGGACTACATCGGCCTGGTTAACATTCTCGCTGGCGAGGAAGTGGTGGAGGAATTTATTCAAGGTGAAGCCGAACCTGGGCGTATTGAGTTAAGCATATCGAGGCTAATGAACGATAGTGATAGCCGAGACGCCTTAAGGCAAAAATTACTGACTACAGCAGCGAAACTTGGTGATTGTGGTGCCCACCAAAGAGCAGCTTCCGAAGTGGTGGCACTGCTTGAGTAAGCCATTTAAGCAACTCATTTTTAATTTACTCTATGTCTGATACAACAGCGATGCATGCCGATAAGGGCTCCCCGCGCATTTATAAAATACTACTGATGATTTTGCCTGTAGGGGTAGTGGTTGGAACCATCATCTTCATGTTTATGTATTTTTACCTCGAGCGTGAGGATGAGAAAAACCATGCGGTCATCGTGTCTCATGGGCTTCGAGTCAGTGATTTAGAAGATATGGTGGATAAATTCACCAGCCGTATCGGTGAGCGGGAAATCGAAACGGAAGCCGGAAGGGCTGGATTGCTGAGGGCCGCGTCCATGATAGAAGGTCGCCTAGGGCCTCAAAATGTCGGCTACCCGGTACGCAGGTCAGAGGGGGAGGCAGCTCATGGGCTTCTGTGGAAAAATTTATCGGTGGAAATTCTTGGAGAAGAAAAGCCGCAAGAGGTTATCTTTGCCGCTGTCTCCTACGCCGGCGCTGGCGGGGATGCGGACGCGAATACCGTATCCACTATGATGATGTTAGCATCATCCATGGCTCGTGAAAAACCGGCGCGCACAATCCGCTTTGTTTTCATGCCTTACAAGGATGCACCTCAAAACCAGAACCGACGGCTATTAACACGTTGCCTGCAATCAGGTGAAAGCTGCTATGGAATCATTGGACTACAGACCACGGGTGAAATTCCATCGGCTGTCGATTCGGCCTGGCAAATGCAGATGCAGACGCAGTCTCCCGTTGATATAGCCTGGTGGAATTCGCTCACAGAGGGAAGCTCAGCGATGAAATTCCGTGATGGTGTGGTGCCCTCAGCCTGGTTAACCCACCCAGTATATTCGTCCCAGACTTGGATTGGTAATAGGGGCTTGCGTCTTGAGCGCACTTTAATCGCCGCGCAAGATCTCAGGAAGTGGTTGCTTAAAGCGGCTCAATAGCCTGCGGCGGATTGCTTCAGCTATAAAAAACATCTTGCCACAGTCGCTTCAGTGGGATACCTCCGCCCCGCACAACCTGTTTCATCTACATCGTAGATGTTGATCGGTATTACTGAAAACAAGGGGCATTAGCTCAGTTGGTAGAGCACTTGCATGGCATGCAAGGGGTCAGCGGTTCGAATCCGCTATGCTCCATTTTGTTTTCATTGCTTGGTCTCGGCTACACTAGCCGCCGACCAGTGAAAGATGACTGATGAGTCGCCGCCAATCAGGGCGGTTTTTTTATCCCTAAAAATCAAACAATCCCATGGCTATCGAAGGACAAAAACTTGCTATCGCCTGCGCTCGAGCAGCGGAGCAAATGCAGGCTGAAGACATCCGTGTTATTGATATCGGGGGAGTATCATCGCTCACGGACTTCATGGTTATCTGTTCAGGAACATCTCTGCCTCACCTCAAAGCGGTAATGCGCGATGTTGAAAAAGAGATCATCGAGAAATATCAGGTTCATGCTGTGAATGCAGAGGGTGATGCAGTTTCTCGCTGGGTGGTGCTTGATTACATCGATGTCATGGTGCACATCATGCATAATGAATTACGTGAGCTATATAGCCTAGAAGACCTCTGGGCTGAGGGTAAAGAAGTTCAGTGGCAAGAAGAGTAAGCTCAGGATTTTTCCTGGATGCTCTGGGTAGCATTGGCGACTGTTTATGTGAGGAACGATTGATGAGATAATTCAGCATATTTGCCGTTTTTATTCATCAACTCCTCGTGAGATCCACTCTCAATAATCTGGCCGCGGTCAAGCACGTGAATCATATCGGCATCTCGAATCGTTGAGAGGCGGTGGGCGATCACAAATGCGGTTCGATTCTTCATTAGGTGGTCTAAGGCTTCTTGGATCAGACGTTCAGTTTCACTATCTACAGATGCGGTGGCTTCGTCTAGGAGCAGGATAGGAGGGTTCTTGAGTAGAGCTCGTGCAATGGATAGGCGTTGGCGCTCACCTCCTGATAGTTTGACTCCGCGCTCCCCGACAATGGTATCAAGAGCCTCCGGTAATTCACTGACAAATTGATCTGCGTTGGCGGCTTTGAGTGCGCTCCACATTTCAGCATCAGAGGCATCCCTTTTCCCAAGATGGAGATTTTCCCTTACGGGGCCATTGAAGAGAAAAGCATCTTGGGTGACATACCCTATAGTAGAACGCAGAGATTTTTTCGAAATGGTGTTAAGTTCGGTATTGTCGATGGTAATGGAGCCCGAGTCATATTCATAGAAACGACACAAGAGATTGACGATAGTGGATTTTCCAGCACCTGTAGTGCCGACTAGAGCAATGGTCTGACCTGGTTGCGCCTCCAGAGTAATATTGGTCAGAGTTGGTTGTGCTGAGTAGGAAAAACTCAAATTTTCAAACTTCACATGGCCGCGAGTTGGTTGCGGTAAGTCGGCGCCATCCGTGGCATGGATTTCATCATCTTCATCGAGTATGGTAAACACACGCTCTGCGGCGGCTTTTGAGGATTGCGCCATCTGATTGAGCTGATGGAGCCTGCCAAGGGGTTCGTAGAGGGCCCAAATAATGGTGAAAAATTCCAATAGCACGGCGTTGTCCAAACCATTATGATAGATTTGCCAGGCACCAATGGCGAGAACGAGGGTGTAGCCAATGGAGTTGAAGAAGCTCATGGCGGGGGAGTAGATAGCCCACGCTTTCATAACGGTGAGATTAGCGTCACGCACTTGAGCTGATGATTGATTGAAACACGCAAATTCATCATCCTCAGCAGCGTAGGATTTAATTTGTCTGATTCCGGCAATATTATCGTGAAGCATGGCATTCATTTCGCCAGTGGCCTTGCGGACAATTCGATAACGTTTGCCGGCGTGACGGGTGTATAACCATGCCCCTATGATCAGTAAGGGTAAAGGTGCCAGAGCACTGATGGCGAGAATGGGCGAACGGGTGAAGAGAAAGATGGTAACGATAAGTACCTGCAGCAGCGCGATGAGACCCTGTTCAATGCCATCAATGAGAACACGTTCCATCTGAGGGACATCTTCCGCTACTCGGGTCATAATGTCACCTGTGCGCCTTTCATCGAACCACTTCAAGCGGAGACGCTGTAGCTTGTTGTAGAGCGATGAGCGTAAATCATAAATGGCTTTTTGTTTTCCATCTGAGGGACATCTTCCGCTACTCGGGTCATAATGTCACCTGTGCGCCGTTCATCGAACCACTTCAAGCGGAGACGCTGTAGCTTGTTGTAGAGCGATGAGCGTAAATCATAAATGGCTTTTTGCTCAAAGGTGTTGTTGATCAAGATTCGTAGGCAGTTAAAAAAGTCCCTCAGAAAAAAGGCCACAACCACGATGGCAACGTATGGCCATAACTTTTCAATCTCGCCCTCGTCGATGACCTCGCGTTTGATGCGTCCGGTCATCATGGGGAAAACCAGCAGCATAAGCGTCATCAAAATGGCACAAACTAGCTGGGCAGTAGCCAGTTTAGGATACTTACCGAGATAGGAGAAAATGCGCAAAATAGTCTGCATAGAAACTAAAAGTAGTTCTTTCTTCTGTGCGAATGCTGACTGATCATCGTAGGTTCAAGGAAAAACTAAATAAAAATAAACAAATTTTGCATTGCGGGTTAAACATAAAATTTGTAAAATGATAAGAGTTAGTTATGTCCATCAGGACATCTGTAACAAATTTTCACCCGTCATGTCTAAAATAATTGGAATCATAGCAGCTGCCAT
>Ga0206128_1002712_pt1 | contig 15538 bp, 14 predicted proteins | sample Helgoland_Spring_7_FD_148601 | JGI IMG/M metagenome (GOLD analysis project Ga0206128, IMG submission 148601) | Pelagic subsurface seawater microbial communities from Kabeltonne, Helgoland, North Sea - Helgoland_Spring_Bloom_20160426_1 | ecosystem: Environmental > Aquatic > Marine > Epipelagic ... | reverse complement strand
TTTCAGAACATTTGACCGATGACGTTCGGGGTATATGTGAAAAAAATTTACAAGATGCCATATCAGAATTAGTACAGTCTCCGTTTTTACAGTTTCTAACAGATCACTATCAGCGTGATTTAAAACATATATTCAGAATGCTCAACGAGCCTCATGGAACATCTACAAAGCTAACCCCATTCCTTGAGCAGCTAGGCGCGGAGTATTGGTCAAGTGAGGGTATTTTTGAGTCCACTGTGATTTACACCATCGCCGCCGCAATTCATGTTAGCGAGCAACCAGAACAGTATTTTAGGGATGGACCTGATACTGGGTTATTAAAGCCAGTTATGCCAGACAATGATGTGGTTAAGTATGCCAGAGGATTAGTTGGTGCAATCAACAAACAGGGATTAAAAATAGGTGACCTCATGGTGAGAATCATCGATCTCGCCAATGGGGGCCAGCACGATGAAGAGCTTGAGCTGGTCGGCAAAGCATCAGAAATTGCTGTAAGGGAAATTGTATTAATCACCAAGCGCGTGTTTGAAGTCACCAATAACCGAAGTGTTGGAAGATTTTCAACGAGTGCGATTGAACGTATTTTAGAGTTAATATTTGATCTCGATTGCTTAGACAAGCCTTTAAAGTATCGACAAATTAGCAACCTTCAGCGCAAATTTGAAGACGATGAATCAGAGCCTCTGAGTTATAACCAAATTGGTTTACCATTCTGATTTAGTCGGCAATTCTAACCATCAAACAACATCTTCATTGCCGAACTCAATTCTCTAAAACACAGCCCTACCTTACCGATTAGCCTAGTAGGCAATATCATAAATGTGAGTAAGATGCTGTACCTGTAAAGACAAACTATTAACTACTTACAGGTAAACATAATGAAAGATATTAACGACATTCCCCGCATCCTCCGCTGGAAGCAAGTTGCACAAATCATCCCTTGGTCTAAGTCCTATACGTACGCGTTAATCAATAAGGGAATCTTTCCTAAGCCGCAGAAGCTCATGGCTGGTGGCCAAGCAGTCGGTTGGCTTGCCGCTGATATACACGCTTATATGCGCTCCCTCGTAAAAAACATGGAGCAGACTATTAATGAGTAACTTCAATCCCATCAAGCAGTTCCATAGAAATTCTATGTCTCGAGCTTACGCAGTCAAGGCCAAATGTGCGGAATGTGTTGGTTGCACTCAAAATCACCTAGAAAGGGGATTCAAGGAGTCTATTTCGTCTTGCTCTTCCTACTCCTGCCCATTGCATAGGTTTCGGCCTTATCAGCGGGAGAAATCTCTGGAAGGCCAAAAAATACCTATGCAGAACCTATAAAGGATCTGCATATGGATTTGTTAATCACTAATCTAAAATATGAGGGTTATTCTACTGGCTCTTATGGTAAATCAATGGCAGATGGAATAACGCTTCAATTCTTTTGCGAGGAAACTGGGTGTGACTACTACGCTATTTACAATGTAGATCGGTCTAGGCTTCGTGGGTCAAGAAAGGGTGAAAAGCTGCCCGATGGTCGATTTTCAGTTAGGAAAAAACACGCCTTCTTTGGCTTTTGGCATAGAATATGTGGTCTAGATGCTCCCTCAAAAGGGCTGACGGCATTTCATGATTGTATGGGTAAACTAAAAGCCTTCACGTTTAATGCTGAAACTAAAGATGGGAAGAGGCTCATTAAGAGCACTTTGAGGAAAATGTCGCCCGATAAAGACCCGATATCCATCCGACAACTGTCCGATAAAGCCCCGATAATATCTCCCGATAAGAAAAGTGATGAAATACAGGCAGGGAGCGACTTTGAAAAGATATTAACTACGTGTGAATTTAACTACGGTATAAGTAAACACGGTAAAACGATACCAAGTGCACCTATAGCGGAAAGGAATACATCAGACAAGGATATTAATGCCTGGTCATCTGAGTGTGATGAGTTCTTCTAGGCATATTAAGCACCCGTCGCGGCTAGCATCAAAGTTTCCTAGTGAGACTGTGAAGTGTCTACTGAACTAGTGGCGATTCATATCGAACGATTTAATCGCACGGTACGGCATGAGTGGTTAGATATGCATCTGTTCGAGTCGATCGAGCATGCTCAACACTTGGCCACTGACTGACTTTGGAAATACAATAACGAGCGGCCTAACTCTGCTATCGGAGGAGTACCCCCCACGACAGCTGTTGAAAGTAGCCTAAGTTCTACAAACAATTGTTTCGGTGAATGGGGGGATTACAGTACTGCAAGGCCGCAGAACGCCGGGAAACTCCGAGTGCGATGCGTCAGACAATTAGATGAGCGGCATTTTCCCTTTAAACTCTGGGTCGATAACAAGAATAGTATTCATATCCGAGTTAGATATGTGTACTCTAAGTGGTTTAGATTTTTCAGGCTTACTACTCGAGGTATAGCGTAGTAAAAGTCTTGAAACTATGAAAAAAGAACAATTTTCGTCGATACCGACACCCTTAATGATTTTAGTAAGTTTTGCAGTATCGATAATGGGGCCTTCCATTTTAAAATAGTTAAATATAGCGTCAATAAGTAATGTTTCCATACCATCCGTTATTTCTGGCAAATCTCTGTTGCGTAACCCCCATTTATTTGGCGCCAATTGTATGAGGTCGGGTTGACTCTTTGTTGGGCGTAGCTGGAAGTTTTTACCCAACGACCGTTGTGTTAACATCAGCTTTTTCAACTCATTCGTCTCCATTGGTTTTCCTTGTTGATGAAGGATGTCTATGGCCACTGCCATCACGTTTTTACGCTTAGAGTTTGTACCATAGCCCCACAGAAAACGCCCTCTATCTTTTACACTCGAGTTATCCAGCGCTTCTTTTTTTAGAAGCCAGTTAATTTGATACTTGTCTAATTTACCCTCAAGAGCTTCAAAAAGCTGCGAGTTAGAGTCTCGTATGCGTTCTGCTAGCTCATCCGCATGAATGTCAGTCCCCTTACTCGCTGCAAGTATGGTTACTATTACCCCCCTAATCGCTAATCTTTCGCTTTCATCTAACATAGAAAACTTATCTTCCCGACCCCAACCATGTGGGCCGAAAAGATATATATCGCCCAAATTAGAGATTGCGGTGCCTACTTCGTTCGGAAAGGCCTTCAAATTAAACTGCTCAAGAAGAGCACTCGTAAGCTCAGAAAGGCTCATGAGACACGAACTGTCATCAAATATCTTTCTTAAACATAATCTAATCTTTCCTGCATTCGATTTTGGTAACTGTACTTGCAGGCGGTCATGAATATAGTCTCGTAAGTCTGTTCTCTGAACAGAATATAGGTACTGGTCATAGTCATCAGTTAAGTTGAGTCTAATAATAGTATTTATTACCTCCTCCAGATTAGGTAGGTTTTTAAGAACAACTATAGAATCACCATCAATCCATTCGATTCGATATCTTGAAAGAGAGTCACTAAAAATTTCTGCAAAAAAAGAATTTGAATTTGGAATATATTTATGAATATTGTCAAAATAAGCTGAATGAATTGGTAGCATAAATAAATGGCACGGCTGAGATGTACTTAAATTAAGACAATTTATTTCGCGTATGTGTACCTCCTTGTGTTGAAGAAACCTTCGTTCATACTTGGCTTGCAGTTGCCTAACTCGTTCTCTGGTGACATTCAATTTATCCCCCATGGCTTCTAGCGTCAGCTGGCCGACCAGCCGCTCTAGTAACTCGGGTCTTTTTGGAGGAAGTGAGTCTAAGATCCAGTCCTCCATCTTTTTCCTCTCTGGAAAGATAGCCTCTATGCCAATATTTTTTGGCTGAATATAAGTAGAAGCAGGATTTTCTAGAATCCGGCTATTGGGAATCATACCGAAGGTATAACCAAGCAAAGCTAGTTTATTTTCAATCTCAGTAATTAATGTCTTACCTAGCTTAGGTACTTTAAGAACATTAATTTTCGATAAGGCTATTAGGTCGCCGATAGTGTTAATGCTCGCAGATTCGAGACGACGTTGGGCGGTGGTAGATAGGCCAAGTTTGCTGACATCCATAAGAGGAACAGCCGCATCAGGATCAAAAGAATTCTCTAGAGCGAGCTTATTAGTCGCTAAACTGACGATAAATTCAATTATTTCCCTGACAGAATTTTCGCCAAGGTTAGGTATTTTAAGCAATTCATCCTCATCCAATAGCATTAAATCCTGAATTGAATGAATCTTGTTATCTGAAAGAACATTGAAAGTCAAAGTAGACAGCTCAAATTTCTTAATTAGCCTATTAGGAACTATTTGGTCTTCCTTATTGGGTGAAGAAAGGCTTAATTTATTCTCTGGCTTAAGTCCCCTACGTGAATCATATGCTTGCAAGCTTAGACCCAGACTGTGAATGCAGTCTACAATTTCAAGAACAGATTTTCTTCCGAGATCAGGCAGTTTTGCTAAACTGAACTCGCTGAATAGTAAAAGATCACCAATAGTATGAACCCCATTGGCGTGAAGCGCGTTAGAAGATCGAGTCGATAATTCAAAGTTATCTATTGAGCGATCAAGGCCAGTGTTATTAATTTCTGGTGGTGAAAAAAATAAAGAATAAAGAGTCTTTGGGCCGTACATTGGTGGTTTCTGTATCCGACGATCATCTCTAGATCCAGCGGACGTACTTTTCGAAACCACTAATGGGTTTCCTTGAACTGTGCTACTCTCCAGTAAGACCTCATTGGACTGTTCTTTATTAGGCAGATTATCCTCGCTGCCTTTATTAGTGTAGCGTTCAACTGCGAGCTCAAGATTAGGTTCAGCAGATAGAAACTCATAGTCGTAGTATGAACTTACTTCATCAACTTCTTCTTTTCTCCAAGTGTCACCTGTTAGGGTCGTTACCAGGTTACCCGCAGAGCAACGGTACACCTCCCTTATCTCTCTCTGATAATCTATACCCAGCCCACCACTAGGAAGTCTAAAGAGTTTTCGGTCCTCAGCCACACCAATAACTGAGCCAATGTGCGCAGGTTCATTACCCTCAGAGGTTCTATCAATATAAACCATATATACATTTCTATACAAGTTGCCCACTACACTACCCTAGTTGAAAAATGCTCGGCCAAGTAAATGTCCATGTATGAAATACACACACGGCCCAAAACATTGGCTAGCTACTTCCTTTAACCGCCATTTCAATTTCATCCCATTTTATTACTTCGTCAAAAAATTCATCCCGAATCATCTGTACTCCAACGTTAGCTAGAGCCTGCATTCTTCTGTAGTTTTTATCAGTTTGAACACCACTAAATCTTCTTATCAACAGTGATATGTAACCATCTTCGTCAATATCACCTGAATTATAATTTTTATCTCCGTGTGAGCGATTAATGGTCTCATTTTGTTTACTCTCCACAACAGATATGTCGCAGGTCAATCCAAGAATGATACCAGTCCTGATTATATCCTGTGCATGATTAAGGATTCCCTCGTCCTTAAGCGAATCCACCCAATCTGCTAGCTCCCGCTTCAAGCAAATATATTTCAATGCTTCATTAGTTTCTGACATCGTCACACCCTCAATAAGGTAGAGCTTGTATCACTTTCTTTAACGATAGTGTATCGAGAGCCTATATTCTTAGCGATTGATAGTTCAAGATCACCCCCTTCCAATATTTCTCCTGAGTGCACTAGTAGGATAATTTGATCGGTCATTTTGGCATAGCTATTAAGCATGGTCTGTCTATGCTCTAGGTCAACTCTAGCAAAAGGGGTGTCGATTAATAGGGGACCCTTTAATCCAGTTGCTGCTTTCAGTCCATGCAGCAAGGACAATGCTACTATTTGGTTGCCAGCACTCGAAGTTGTTAGTCGTTCGCCATTAGCATCGATGACATCAAGCCCAAATGCGTCATTAATCTTGAGTGACGTACTTGATTTTTCAACCGTCATTTTCCTATACATTTCATTTGCGAAGCTTTCTATTTCCTTCCGAACTTCCTGAATTAATCTCTCTAGCGTATCGCTAAGAACCTTCTCAGCAGCAGTGCAAAGCGCTAAAAGAGCCTGATTTCTGTCATAGATCGGTTTATCTTTTTGGAGCTTATTGAGGAGATCCTCACGTGTTTTTTTCGTTTTCTGTATGCCTTCAGCTCCATACAACCCATTGCCCATAATTGCATTCGGCCCACTTAACTCTTCATTACATCGATCTACAGACTTCTCAAGCTCAAGAATCTCTTGTTCAGATGCAGCCTGCCTCCTTAGTAGGTCTTTAATGTCACTTTGCTCTATTAAGTTAGTCTGTCTCTTCAAATTTTCAACTTCGATATTAAACTCTTGTAGCTTTACCATATTGTCATAATACTTCTTAGGCTGTCTTCGTAAAGTAGCTAGGTCGTCAGAACTAGATATTCTATTTAGAAGTTTTCGTACCTCTTTAAGTTTATCCTCCGCTGCAGCAGTATCTTGGGTTGAATAATCGCTCAGCTTGTTTTTGATAGCGATTTTTTTTTCAGAACTCAAGATTGAATCACATAATTTACAGTGATGTGATGAATCGTCGAGCAGAGATGATAAAATCTCTCTCGTTCTATTTTCCTCAATAAATATGGCTAACTCATTTTCCTCACTTTCAAGATATATTTTTTTTGACTCAATCAAACATGACGCCAAATATGACCAAGCGTTCGAGCCTTGGCTTTTCATGATGTCTTTCGTATTGTCAATCTCGCTCTCTATGAAAGAAGTTTGGTTGCCGATTTCTTTAAGAGCACTCATTGTTTTCATCATTGCACTATGGCTTTCTAAATCAGAATCAATACCTCTGAGCAATTCTCTTTCTGACGCAATGTGTTTAGACAGTTCGTTTAATGTACTCTCATATTCTTCTTCCTTTTCGCTTAATTCCTTCACTCCAGAGTAAAGAATCTGTAATTGCTTATCGTCCGTTCCCTCTCCCGTTTTTTGTAATAACTCTCTCTTAATTGCTTTTAGATCATCACGAGCAGTTTTTATGTAGGGTGTTTTGATGACTTTTTCAATTTGTGTCTTTAGCTTTGTAGCTGAATTAGAATCATTTGTTAGCCCTTTATATTGTTGCAACATCTCGCCATCAAAGAGGAAGAAATCGCTAATGTCACTCGGCAAAATTTCTTTGATATATTTATCAAGAGCGTCCCCATAAATCCACTCACCATCTTCCTGAATAGTAAATGTTGAAACAAAGTCACTATTCTTAGGAGTTGAAATCCCGTCTGTTGGTTTCATTGTTCGCGTGATCTTTATTCGTTTACCATTATTTTCGAGAATAAAGGACACTGAAAACTGAAAGTTCCCGTTATTTTTAGCATCACGATTTAGTAAGTCGAGTGGGTTTTTGTATTCGTTCACATCACCAGTGTCTCCATATAGAGCCCACTTTATTGCGCGAATAATCGCCGATTTTCCTCCTTTATTTTGCCCTCTGATCATAGTTATATTCATCAACTCGTCAGAATCATTAAAGTGGATGGTTTGATTCCCCAGGTATGGGATCCAGTTAAACACTATAAGCTCACGGAAGATCATGCTCATAATTCATCTTCTTCCGAAATATATGATTCGAGTATCATATTGATTGCCTTTTGGCGCCGACGTTTCTCTGAGGTCTCTGAACTATCGATAGAGATATTAAGCTGGACAATTTTATTAATCATGGCGTGTTCAACGCCCTGTTTTTGTGATTCAGATTTCAGGATTTCTTCTAATATGCTATTCATTTTAAGTTTTTTCATCCTCTAGTTCTTCGATATCTTCCAAGCAATATTCTAAATCTTCGTGTGTTACACGCGCTCTTCTTGCGATATCTCTTAGTTTCTTTGCGCTAATTTCTATATTAAACGAATACCTGCTAAATTCGATGCTTCTTTTAAGCTCTGCAATACAAAGCCCCTTTATTAGACTACTGTCGGCACTTGAATCACCAACAGTCAATATAATATCCCAAATATAGGCTTTATTTTTTCCAGAATTTAATGGGTCTCGACGTAAAACTCGACCACGCCGTTGGACAAACTGCCGGGGATTTTGATCGGATGAAACGATTAAGGCATGTGTAATCGAGGGAATATCAACCCCTTCATCTAGGCATTTTATCGACAATAAAATACCACCGTTAATTTTAAAATGTTTAAGCGCTTGCTCTTTTTCTAAATCATGCATTCTAGAGTGGTAAAATGATGAAGAGATATTCAAAGAGTCAAGCGATTCAGCGATATCAGACATTTGTTGCGCGGAATCGCAATAGACTAACCATTTTTCGCCAGCATTAAAGTTTTCAGCCAGTATTTTTCTTGTCAATGACACCTTATTACTAGCTTGCTTTGCTATACGAGCCCTCTCAATCAATTTGAGTTTTAGTGTTTGAGATGGGATAAGCTCGCCGTTAGAATTTACTTTACAGGACGCGCACAGTCTATTGATTACGACTGTCAGTTTAGCCCATCGGTCAAGTTCATCTTCAGTTAATACGCACTGTGTAGGATAATAATCATAGGGAACTAAGGCCTTACCTATAGCGTCTTTTAATTCATATATTGGCTCTAATATCCCACTAAAATAATCAAAAATTCGCTTTGTCCCCACGGGATCCATAAAACGTTCTGGAGTAGCACTCAGTCCTAATCGTGCCCCTGACTCAAGTTTATTTAGGATATGACTATTCTGCGAACTGCCTAGTCGATGGACTTCGTCAGATACCACCATTAGATGATTGCCTCCTGAAAGGTTATCCAGGAATGCATCAGTTTTAGCTGAATCTGCAATCGCTACAATTATTCGTGCGGTTCTGGATGATGAAGGCTTTGAAAACGTCCGTAGATTTCTCCTCCAAACTGAATAACCCGATCCGACATTCAGGATACGGTTTTTGACCTCGGGAATGATTTTAACAATCTCAGTGTTCCATTGTTGCAATAACAACCGTGATGGAACGATTACAAGACAAACGCCCCCAGTAGTTAGGTGTCGTTTCATTGCAAATAGCGCAGTAAACGTTTTTCCACTACCGGTAGCATGTTTTACTATGCCCCTGCGGCCAGCGGATTCCCACGCATTTAGGACCTCTAATTGATAAGGTCGGAGACTATTCTCATTGATAGATGTATCTTGGGTAGTCGACGGATTTGCTATTGATTTTGGGGTAGTTCGATCATGGTCAGTTCGATCTCTTATAATTTTGAGCGATTTTTCAGATACCGGTAACACATCGAACCTGTGGTTGTAGCCATTCCAGTCTGTGTCTACTTTACTTTTTACATCTAATAGCCGTTCAGTATCTTCAGGCTTACTGCTTGAATAAACGCTACAGTCCTCAAGATTATTTTTAGCACCCATAATAGTCTCATTCCAAGATCCAGAAAAAGCTACTGAGGTGCTATCGCCAAAGTTAAAGTACCCCATTTTTTTATGATAGAGAGGTTGGAGCTCGGAGTTCCCCGAAGCAATATGTTTCGGCCATGCGAATTTTAATTCGAATCTACCCGTCGCTAACATCCAGTCTAGTATGTTGCTGCGCACTGTAAAGTTGTCGTTATTTTGATCAAAAGATAAGGCGTCGAGTAAAATTGTGTCTTGTCTTTCGCTAATGATGGCTAGTCTTTGCTCTTGAGTGAGAGTATTTTCTAATGCATTGATAAGTTGGCTATCAGTTGCGCAAATCTGAGACATGTCACAGAGTATTTCAATCTTGATGTCTTGATTCACCAAACGGTTAAAAGAACCCGCCCAAGACCTAAAGACACCGCTTGTAAAGCTGTAGGTGGTTCGTCTGTAAAAGTTACAGCTGAGTAGGCACGGTACCAGAAAATCTTCAGAAATCGATCCAAAATCGTTGTCGTACGAGATCTTTAGCTTTGAATGGTCCATTGGTCCTTTAAATGTTTTCTCATCATTTATATATTAATGGAGCGCACAGCTTTAAACAATGCTGCACGACGGGAAACAGTATTACTCATTGTCGAATTAAAGTAAAAATAATGCAATTTGTTTGGTGTGCTAATTAGGCTGACAGAGGCTAGTAGTTGGTACACCTTATTTTGAAGCTGTTAAAGCAACACAAGAGCAACGTACAGTTGATTGGAGTAAAATAGTGCATCCATCACTGAGGGTTAGTAATCACGGTGATAGAGCGGTTAAGCCACAAACCTTATCAATTGCTTGCATCCTTTATGGGTATGGCAAGCCCCTAGTATCGTAGATACCTGATAGCGTTACAATTCACGCAAACAGAAGGTATTTAATATGAGTGGTATACGCTATCCAGAAGAGTTCAAGATCGAGGCAGTAAAGCAGGTTACGGACCGGGGTTACAACATCGGCGAGGTCGCCAAGCGACTCGGGGTGACACCCAAGAGCATGCATGACTGGATCAAGAAATACGGTGATACCGGTTCCCAGCATCAAACAATCACCGGCCAACAAGATGAGCTGCGACAGCTCAAGGCTCAGCTTCGACGAGTCACGGAGGAGCGGGATATATTAAAGGAAGCCGCAGTGTATTTCGCAAGCGAGTCAAAGAAAAATACACGTTCATAAAGGCAAGACTCAAGCAATATCCAGTGGCGGCCATGTGTCGAGTGCTGGAAATTCATCCCAGCGGATTCTATGCCTGGCTCAAACAACCCGAGAGCAAGCGGGCCATTGAGGATAAGCGTCTGCTCGGGCAGATCAAACAGTTTTGGATAGAGAGCGGATTTTCTTATGGCTATCGAAACATCACGTTGGATATGAAAGACCACGGGGAGTCTTGCGGCAAGAATCGCGTGCACCGCATTATGCGAGAAGCCGACATCCGTTCCCAGCGGGGCTATAAGCGACACCGTGGTTTCAAAGGTGGGGGTCTGAGCCATGTTGCACCCAACATCTTGGATCGTGAGTTTGAAGCCGTCGAGCCAAATCGATCGTGGGTCACCGATTTTACTTATGTTCGAACCCACGAGGGTTGGTTGTACCTGACAATCGTGCTGGATCTATTCTCACGGCAAGTAGTGGGCTGGAGCATGAAGAGTAATCCCAGGGCAGATCTGGTCATTGATGCACTTCTGATGGCGCTGTGGCGGCGAAAGCCAGAAGGTAGAGTGCTCATTCATTCAGATCAGGGAGTGCAATATACCTGTGCCGACTGGCGTAAGTTCGTCAGCGATAATAATCTTGAGCTGAGTATGAGTCGCCGAGGTAACTGCCATGACAACGCTGTGGCTGAAAGCTTCTTCTCATTGCTGAAGACGGAGCGCATTAAACGCAAGATCTACAAAACAAGGAGTGAGGCCAGGGCTGAGATATTCAACTACATTGAGTTGTTCTACAACCCAAGCCGTCGACACGGCAATAATGATGGGGTGTCGCCGATAGAGTTCGAAAAACAGTACTATCAGAAGCTATCAAGTCTCTAGGAAACTAGGGGCTTGCCAACCAGCCTTATAGAGGTTACTAACACTGCTAATAATATGAGTTTTCGGAGCAGTACGCGCAAACTAAGCCGTTTTAAATTTAGCATCAGTACTGCGAATTATTTGCCAGTTGAGTTGTGTGTGAACTCGATATTTCTCTATAGCTGAATACCCCATCCAGTCAAATCAGGGCTAGATCGAGGTATGGGTTTACGGCGGTTCTTGAGTTTATAAGCAAGGGCTAACAGTAAAATAAAATATCTATATACATCAATTGCTTATGATTATTGAACTATCCTGAGATCGAAACTACCTTTGATTGAGGTGTTGAACAAGCGTAATCACTGTACTTTTGCATTAATCGACGCCTTTTATCCATAAGCTGACCTTTTTGATACGTCGCAGATGATTTGTCTTTAATCTTATGAGCCAGTGCCATCTCACCTGTTAACCAATCAGTGTCAGTCTTCTCTGTAGTCCATGTTTTAAAGCATCCTCGGAAGCCATGAACAGTAATCAGCTTCCCATGTGGGTCTTTCCATTCTTTGATTTTATGCATTCGCTTTAGCACCGAAGACATTCCTGCTTGTGACAGGCTCTTACCATTTGACCTATTGGGAAAAACAAATTCACTCATCCTAAGTTGTTGCTGTTCCTGTATTAGGGCAATGGATTGCTTGCTTAGAGGAATCGTATGTCTTTTTCGACCCTTCATTCTACGTTCTGGGATCGACCAAACGCCCGCTTCCACATCAAATTCATCCCAGGTAGCATCAAGCACCTCGGCTGTTCTATTCCCATTGAGAATACAGAACTCCAATGCTCTTGCGCCTGCTCCATCTTGCTTCCTTAACGCATCCATAAACAGAGGAAGATCAGAATATTTAAGAGAAGGATGGGCGCGCTCCTCTGGGGGAGCTTTGGCGTTCTTGACACTTTCAACACTGGGTAACTTTCCGTGAAGACTACCCCGCCAAATTGCAGGGTTCCTCTCGGTTCTAAGATCATCAGAAATAGCGGCATCCAAAATAGCGGCAATTCTTCTTCTAACGCGATCAGCAGTCTCAGTCTTTTCAAACCAGATGGGTTCCAAGATTGTTAACACCTGAGTCCTACTAACATCAGATACTGGAGTATCGCCGATCACTGAAAAAGCATACTGCTCCAGAGAACTTCGCCACTGTGCCGCAGTCTTGATGTTCGTCCAAGAAGGTTCAAGGTTCTTGATGTGCTTGTAAGCATACTTAGCAAACGTACTGTCTTTAAGTTGGTCTGCCAAGGCTTTGGCGGATCGTTTTAGGTCTGCCTCTTTTTGTTCTTCAATCTTAGGGTTAATTCCTTGCTTAATCTGGACTCGATAAGCCTCACACTTCGCCCGAGCTATTCCAAGATTGTTGTTAACTTTGTCATAGGCTCCCAAACCTTTGTAATCAGGCTCACCATTAATCTGATATCTGATACCAAAACTCATAGCTCCAGATTTCTTAATGGTAAAATACAGACCATCTCCCAAAGGATAACGCTTCGGTATTTTGCCCTTAATTATCGCATCTAATTCTAGCTTTGAGGTTCTCTTCGCCATCAGACTTTATACCCCTATTTAACCCCTCTAAATCGCATTCTAAGCGGCCTTATCCAGCTTTTAAGCTGATTACCTTAACCTCGGACGAAAAGGCTTATATCGACATAGAGTTACAGTTAGAGTTACAGTTTTAAACCAATATCTGGCAGTATAGTACAAGACAGCATGAGAAAGAAACTATGTTATACTCAGATATAGCAGTTGATATAGCGGGACATTTTGGAAAATATAGGACAAGATAGGAATATAGTATGTCGGTCTATCCCACCGCCATATATATTAATTAAGCCTCTGTTTTTACAGGGTTTTTTTATACCTAGAATATTTACCCATTAACCTACCCACTATTAAGGTGTTGATAGATAGACAATTCGAAATCCCTTCAACAAAACCCCAATTCTCAGATATGCCGACCCCACCCCGGCGGTACCCACCCTTTTGTCAGATGGGACTCCTGCTCTACCCTAGAATTACTAATATTCTTGAACGAATTAAGCCCTTAACGCGCAGAGCACTGAGTAACCAGTGCAACAATTTCTATCCGCTGTTCACGATTCTGATTTATTTGCCTCTGAACTCGCCTATCAAAATTCGCTTGGGCTCTCGCTGCTGCCATATAGTCGCCGCCTGCCATTAATCCCTCCATATAAGCTTTTCGCCGCTTAGCCGCTAACACTTTTTCATTGAAATTTTGGGCGACATAGGTATCGTGGTCTTGAAGTAAAGCTTTCTCATCCGCACACTTTTTATCTTCTAATGGAATCCGCCTCTCACTTTGAAACTGATCTTTACATGCTGACTCTATAATTTTTGCAACTTCAGGAAAGGTATCTTCTGACACGTATTTAAGCACGCACTCTGAATAAGAAGCGGGGTTGTCTGAAGCAAAAGCCCCTGAAGTAAAGACAATAAGATTTATCACAATTATTTTCGTAAGTAGATTCATGTCATTACCTCATTTATCAACTAAACAAACTGATTACTGAAAACCGTAAGCCTGACTCTGAACAACTGGGACAGAAATACACTCCATCATGCAATTGTAAGTCTCTACCTAATCTATCTGAGGTATTCCAAGAGAATATTTCGTCCACTACGCCACAGCATAAGTAAATTTACTCTGATCCAATGTTTGCTCCCCATCCCAACGATAAGCCACAAGTTTCCCTTGCTTAGCCACGGAATAGTCCAAACACGCTACGTTGGGAGCAAGAGGACTAGGCTCGCCCTTTAGCCAGTAATGGCCTATAAAACATGGTGGCTGACTCGCAGAGTATCTTGGAACATTTATTGGAATCAAACCTTCGGCCGCATCACCGATATCTAGCCCAATAGGTAGAACAACATCAGCTAGTTTGCTTGCATCTTGCTTCCACCATTGCACACGGACGGCAGTTCTAGGATTTCCATCCTTATCATAAAAGCTAATTCCAGCCGGGAGCTCACACTCAAATCCCTTAAGAATTACTTCGATTGCTTTAAACGCTTTCGTGCCTTTGGTTGAAGCTTCAATAAGAGCTGAGCGATCTAGGCAGTGAGATGGGCAAAGCGAGCCCATTGTTTGAATATGATCATGGTCCCAGCATGCATGCACAACGCGCAGGCCATCAATCTCTAACCAAAGGGGTAAGCTAAAAAAGAAATCAAGAACTATCGACTTTTCCTCAGAATTATCAGGAAACTCATTGAGAAATGCTTGATGCTGCTTCTTGTTTTTAGTTGTATGAGGCCTCAGGAAATGACCTTCATGTTTTGTATGGTACGCCAGCGCATTAAATTCATGGTTACCCATAACGGCTAACGCATTTTCGTGTCGAATCATATCCATTACGATCGTTAGTACTTGTTTCTGCTGAACTCGATTCTCACCCCGATCAATAAAGTCACCCAGAAATATTACTTTTCTAGACTCATGACAATAGCCGCTTGATGAATCCTTATATCCTAAGTGAGTTAATAGTTTGACCAGCTCATCGGCATGACCATGAATGTCTCCAATGATGTCATATGCTTGAACACTCATTATTTAAGCCTCGACTCCTAGTTAATCAAGTTATCTTTTATGAGCCCTAAGCAGCACTCGCTCGCAGCATCGTAGAAAACAAGAGCTAACATGGATTATAGAGCCAATGAGAGCTTGCAACGCGATTTTCATTCTAAACAGTAACTGGTTCCACTTTTTTTACTAAAATTAAGTTCATTCCATGCGCTATCCTTGATGACTACCAAATCAAAAGCATACTCACTGCATCTCAGAGTAATATTTTTACTCGGCACAATCATAGACGTAACTTCAGGTTTTAGTTCACCATATAACCCGCTGTAAATTTCTCCATTTGAATCCGTATGAGTCCCTACGCCAGCTGCTCTATCACTGTCCCAAATCCCTTCCCACTTAGAGGAATTTAACCGCGCCATTGAAGATAAAGTTCGCGCAGAGCAAGAAGCCCTTAAAGCCAAGAACGAGAAACTGCGCCGAGTCACTCAGGCAGAGGCAGCTGCCGCCGAAAAAACCCTTGCTGCGGATGCTAAAGCCTATGAGATCAAGGTTGAATCCCAGGCTAGAGCCAATGCAATCCAGCTAGAGG
>Ga0206128_1002710_pt1 | contig 15546 bp, 22 predicted proteins | sample Helgoland_Spring_7_FD_148601 | JGI IMG/M metagenome (GOLD analysis project Ga0206128, IMG submission 148601) | Pelagic subsurface seawater microbial communities from Kabeltonne, Helgoland, North Sea - Helgoland_Spring_Bloom_20160426_1 | ecosystem: Environmental > Aquatic > Marine > Epipelagic ... | reverse complement strand
ACTAATGTGTCAGTAACTTTACATTTACTAAAATCTGTACCTAACAATTTCTTCAGCACTGGTATGTCATAGCCAATTATGTTATGGCCTATCACTTCACAGTCACCTTGATCCTTAAGCCAGCTATTAAACTCTTGTAGCTCGTCACCTGCCCATGTAATCATCTGTTTAGTCTCCAGCACATAGGCTGCAATACACCAGACTAGGGTAGGCTCAAAACCATTGGCCTCTATGTCAAATACAATTTTACTCATTAGAACTCCGCTTCATCACCTGTTGGACAACTTGTCTCAATCATACGACCTGACTCCTTATCATAATACAGGTAACAGGCAGGCCCTGTCAAGCCGACAAAGCGATTCTTTAGTACTCTTACGCATGTCGTGTTACGTGTCTCTGGGTCTGCGTGTTGTTGGTCACGTTCTAAACCAATAACTATGTCGCTAAGTTGCGCGATTGCCGCCGATCCTCTCAGTTCTCCCAAACTAATCTTACCGCCATCCTCGTGTGCCTTGGAGCCGCTAGGTCTGCGTAGGTGTGACACTAGGAATAGTCCTACACCTGTCTCCTGTACCAGCTTACGGAGGTTAGTCATAATGGAGTCAATGGCCTTACGCTCGTCTCCGTTGTCCTGATCACTAACCACGATGCTTAGGTGGTCTAGGATGATCCACTTGCAGTCCAGACCTTTAGCCATGTATCGTATACGGCCTAACAGGTTGTCCTCGCTAGTGCTGCCCCAGTGATCAAACATAAAGATACGTCCTGACCCCATGGTCTGATCCCAATACCCTTTCTTCTCTTCCTGTGTCACTGTCTTGTCAAGGTGCAACTGCTTGTTGGCTTCGATTGACATAATACCCAATGCTGTCTTTGGTATGTCCTCTTCGAGTGCGAGGATACCGATGTTGTCCTCTGAGGCACCTAGTAGGTAATGCTCCAGCTCCCTGACAATCTGTGACTTGCCCATGCCTGACCCTGATGTAATGGTGACTAGCTCCTTGGGTCTAAAGCCGTGCGTAAGCTCGTTTAAGCAGGCCCATGGGTAGGGTATAGACTTTACGTCTGACTGCTCTATGATCATTTCCCATGTATCACTACCGCGAACAATACCATCCGGCTGGTAGGTCTTGGCGTTCCACCACTCTTTAACGAATGCCTGTACCTTGTTGTCCCGTAGCATGTCGCCTGCATCCTTCATAGGGAGCGTGACGTTCTTTGCTTTGTTGGGGGTGAACAAGTCAAGCACCGACTTAGCTGCCTCCTGTCCTGCCTTATCATTGTCAAAACAGATTACTACGTTCTCAAAAGTCTCTAGCCATTCGAGGTTGGCTTTGATGTCTTTGGCTGCTCCTGCTGCCCCTGATCGGATGGAGACGACTGGCCACTTCCCGTCAAACATTTCGTTGACAGCAAGTGCGTCCGCCTCGCCTTCTGTGATCGTGATATACTTACCGCCTGCCTTGAATGCCTGCTGGCCGAACAACCCCGAATCATCAAAATCTCCTGTTGCATAGAACGATTTATTATCAACAATGCGTACCTTGGTGCCTATGGCATTGCCTGTGTCTTTGTGGTGGTAAGGATAGTGGTGCTTACTAATCTTCCCATCCGTGCCGTATTCTACTGTCACACCGTAACGCTTTGCTGTGTCCTGAGAGATACGCCTATCCGTTATTGCTGCTACTACACCTGTCATCTCTAAAGACCTCGCTGGTTTCTTGTTTACTGGTTGACCTATCTGTCCGTTGCCATGCTCGTAATGGTTGCAGCCCCCAGAGAAGCAGACTGCATGTCCATCACTATAACGAGCCAGATTGTCACTAGAGGCGCACGAAGGGCACGCCTCATGTTGAACAAATGTTGACTCTACTGTCATCAGAAGTCCTCACAACCTTCCGGCTCTGCTAATTCCAAGACCTTGATCTTGTTGAGGTAGGTGCTGGTGCCGTGTACTGGGTGGGGCTGACCCTCTGCATACATAATGCGTACCTTAGACCCTCGACCGATACGCCCCTTGAAGGTGCCGCCCTCTGCATCGACAATAGGCACATCATACTTGGTACTGAACTTGCGCTGTTTGCTGCCTTCATACTCTCGCATCTTAACGCCCACGCCTGTTAGTTTTGACGCTGTGTCCTCATCTAATGTCAATACTACAGAGTATTTACCTGTTGACTGACCCTGATACATCTCATGCTCATCTAGATTTTCAAACGCAATTAAACCTTCTAATACTGCCATGGTGCTTTCCTTTTGGTTGTGATGGTACTTAAGTACCTTTTGGTTAATACTTTAATTATTTATAATAACTTTCCCTTGCTTACCTAAGTATTATATACGGCACTGACTAACTCGTCAAGCTCTTTCGTACTTAATGTCTCAGAAACATGTCTTAAATCATCTCCCAGCTTATTCAGTGCATCGTTAGAATGAGAGAAACAGGTATTGCATAAGTCTACATGATGCCCTGTATATTTGTCAATACGTTTTAATTCATATTCGCCTAGTATCTGGTCACACGCTTTACATCTACTCATTGGGAAACACCTCTCTGTGTCTGGTTGCCATCTCCTGATAGGGGTTGGCGTAGTATTCATCTCTGACCTGCCTAGTGACTCGCTGGGTCAGCTCTGATAGTGACATACAGTATACCTGATACTCTACCAGCTCATCTACCATAACGTGTGCCGCTGGCTCAATCCAATCGTTTTGGTCGTACTCATAGCCCAGCAAATTCTCTTTTATTTTACTCATTATTTCTCCGTTGATTTAAAGAAGGCGTAAATAAGACACGCCATTCCTACAATAATACACCATAGCCACATTACTCGTCAACCTCCTCGTATACCCTACCATAGCTAATTAAACATAGCGGTAAGCTGATTAGTGTACCCATGAAGGGCAAGGCTCCCAGCTCCCCAGTTGAGGGGTCATATGTCCACACAGCGCGACTATCAGCGAATTCCAGATCAAAACCTACTCCCAGCCTATATTCTATTGATAACAATCGTCCGAATAATATCATAATGGCACGCTCTCATCTACTAATTCCTTAACGAATAGACCATCAACCATCTGGCCCTTCCTATCCTTAATGTCCCCGTATGCATGCCAGAGGCAATCAAACAGGCTTAGATTGTTCCTAGTGGCAATGTTTATTAAGACTACCATTATATCACCTATATCATCAATGGGCGTCAGATCGGCATTGAGAGACAATCGCAGCTCTTCTACTTCCTCTATCAGCTTCTCGAATTGCTGTATGTCTGTCGATCCCTCTATTAAGTTGCGGTCTGTGTGCCATTGTATGACCTTTCTCTCCATCTCTCCTAATATCATTCGCTGTATTCCTCCATCCATTGTAAGTCTGCTTTAATGTCTGCTAGTGCCTCGTCAATCTCCCATTGTTCCACGGGTGGGTATTCATCGGCATCATCTAGCAGGTGTTCGTCCCCATGTAATTCGTTATCATTCATAATATCACCTTTAAAGTATGTATGTGCCGATAGCATAGCCGATAGGCCAACCAATTGCAAACCCTATTAAGCACCATTTAGTATAAAAATATAGCTCTTTCATGATCGTTTATCCTGTGTTTATGTCTGTTTGATATCGTTTATGGTTGCAAACCTAAAGCCATGACCGCGACCCAGTACCAACTGAAGGCTCCGATTATAGCCAGTAGGCCAGTGACTGACCACCCTATGACCTCCACTATTATATTTTGCACAGTATCGCGCCTCTGTGCCTTCTCTACCTGCCTACGCTTTGCGCTATTCATTGTGTCAGCTCCTTATATTCGATGGGTGTTAATACGTTCGCTATGTATTCTGTGGACGCACAAACACGCGCACCATTAGATAATAAACAGATGTCATACGGCTCTATCTCTATAATCCAATACCACTCTGAATCGTCACCATACAAATTGTGGTGCAATTGCACATAATCACCGACAAACAGTATCAGTATGCTTGGACGGTTCGACATTGTTGCGTCTTTAATATTCATTAGGCAAGCCCTCCTTCAATTAAAAGTATATCACCCATCAATGGCGGATGCCATTTTAACCGGTGTTGAGACAGTACATTATCAAGCCCAACATCTGACCACCATATATCAGTTGCTTCCATGTTTGGCTCCAGCCCGTCCAGTAACCCTTCCTCATTGATTATTAAGTGATCGCCATTTGAAAGATACACTATTTCAATGCGCCCGTCAACAAACTCCTGCATATCCTCCAGCGTGGGTTGTTCCATATCTTTTGTAATTCGCTTTAATACTGTCATGGTTCAGCCTCCTACGGCGATTAGATTTTTGTATTGCTTGGCCATCTTGCGACCGTGGGCGATATACGCCACCGTTTTAATATCCTTAGACCAACACTGACGGCACTTCTTACACTTGCCATCTTGGTCACCTGCTGGACACACTGACAACGCTGCGTTACTGTGTTGCACTGTTTGAATTATTGTCGAACTATTGCGGGCATTCTCTACTACTTCACCGTTTACGCCATCGCTGGATAACCTGACAACCACGTTTTCTAGCGCGTCCATAGTGGCCAATATAGCGCCGAACTTGTCGAATTTGTGCATTCTAGTGGGTAACCAGTGCTTGCACCACGGCGTTGCTTGCATGACCTGTAGAACCTTCTCTGCTAATCCTAGGCTATACAGGTCGCCACTATCGAACCACCTGAAATAGCGTTCCGTATCCAGCTCTTCGACCATCTCATTGACCCATTCGTCACGCTTCCAGTCTTGTTTGTTGCTTACCCGTGGCGCTTTGACATTGGGAAACCTATAGTTACCGTCCGTAGCGTAGCAACCAACACATGCTGGCACTAGGTCGCCGTTGCTATCCGTTGACGCGGGGCAAGTGTCGAGAGCTTCAAGGCTCCACGATTTGCAAGGCATTTTGCTAGGTTTAGATAGTTTAATCATAATAATATAATCCTGTATTAATAATTATTTTATAACTGGCCGCTATGGTATCACAACGGCCAGCAATAACAACAACTATTGACCGTTGACTATCAGTATATAAACTTTTTGCTCTATCATCTTGTATGCCTCTGTGTGTTTGTTGTCTTGATGGTGCCATTGTATCAGCCTGTGCAACCCTGTCAACAACTATTTGCAATTAATTTACCCTGTGTCGCAAACAGATAAGCATGTCGCTAACTGATAAGCCTACCTTTTATACTATGCGCGCACGCGTAGCAATAATCATGCCAACTATTTACCTGTGCAATTCCTGTGCCAACTTGTGTCTACTTGAGCCATGCAATATCTGTGCCATAGGTATCCTATTGCGTCCCCACACTTGCCCTGTGTACAACCTGTGGATAACTTATGTTCCACATGGAACCTAGCCCTGCCTGTGGATAACTTGTGTAAAACCTGTGGATAACTTAGGGGACGGGGGGGCCGCTGGGCTTCCGGCTGTATCAGGGGTACCCTCCAGTATACAAAAAAGTAGCAATTTGGGATTAATGGTGTATAATTAGGTCTGACCTGTATATACATGTGTAGACATAAGCCCTTGATTAGCTTAAATAAACCTTGACACCACCTGTGATAGCCTTTAGTTATTAAAGGGACGGCCCTTATGTATAAATATGTTGACATTAGTAAAGAAAAGACTTGACTTTTGGTTAAAAATATGGTATAATTTATAGTATAACTAAAGAGATAAAAGCAACCTCGCGCCTTAAGTACCTTAAGCAAGTTTAGGATTGATCTTTAAATAATAATTAAAGAATATTCTAAAGTATACTTAAGTATCCTTAAGATAACTAGGAGTAGACTTTGAGTAGTAAAGAATCAAAGGTTAGTCAGCCCGCAAAGCGGGTTGGGCGACCAAAGAAGACAGATATAGTGTCAAAAACCAACGGTAAGCGTAAGGCAGTAGGCCGACCCAAGGGTGACGCAGCGACAATTAACGAGTACAAGGCTAGGATGCTGGCCTCTCCTAAGAGTAGGAAGGTACTAGACTCGATATTGTCAGCAGCTTTGGACGATGACCATAAGAATCAAGCAGCGGCATGGAAGCTCTGTATGGATAGGTTACTACCTGTCAGCTATTTTGAGAAGGATAAGGTCAACGGAGGCAAGAGTGCTATCAATATCTCTATTACGGGAGTTGGTGGGGAGACTACTGTCATATCCGGCGGCGACCAAGAAGAAGAACCCATTGAAGGGGATTATACCGATGTATAACATCAACAACGATTTAGATTACTTCACTAGAGAAGAGTTTGCTTGTCAGTACACAGGCGAGAACGAGATCAGTGATAATCTACTACTGAAGTTAGATTTGTTAAGAGCTAGGTGTGCATTCCCCTTCGTCATCACGAGTGGTTATAGATCAGAAGACCACCCAATCGAAAGAAAGAAGGAGAAAGCAGGAACTCATGCCCAAGGAATTGCAGCGGACATTAAAGTTAGTAACGGGACACAGAGGTACACAATTGTTGAAGAGGCCATTAAGATGGGCTTTACGGGAATTGGAGTTGCTAACGGTTTTGTGCATGTTGACATCCGCAATCTTGACGGTAACGAGTCTCCTGTAATGTGGTGCTACTAGCTTGGCTGATTTAAAGGTTGAGTTACTCCCTTGGCAGCAAACAGTATACAACGACAAGACTCGCTTTAAGGTTATTGCCGCTGGCAGACGTACAGGCAAGTCCCGTCTAGCTGGATGGGCGTTAATCCTTAACTGTTTGTCAGCTAAGAAAGGTCAGGTGTTCTACGTTGCCCCTACACAGGGTCAGGCTAGGGACATTATGTGGCAGATGCTGCTGGAACTAGGGCATAGTGTCATAGCCTCTAGTCATGTCAATAACTTACAGATCAAGTTCATCAACGGTGCTTTGCTAACCCTAAAGGGTGCAGATAGACCAGAGACTATGCGAGGTGTTAGCCTCAAGTTCTTGGTTATGGATGAATACGCCGACATGAAGCCAGAAGTGTGGGAGCAAATACTACGTCCTGCTCTTGCGGATCAGAAGGGTGATGCGATGTTCATTGGTACGCCAATGGGTCGTAACCACTTCTACGACTTATACCAGTACGCTAGTGTGTCAAAAGATGATACGTTTGTTGGTTATCACTTCACTAGCTTCGACAACCCACTGCTAGACCCTGAAGAGATTAAAGCTGCTGAGAAGTCTATGTCAGCCTTTAGCTTCCGTCAGGAGTTCATGGCATCCTTTGAGGCTCACGGTAGTGAACTGTTTAAAGAAGAAGATGTTAAATTTAGCGAAGAAGAGCCAAAAGATGGTGATTACTACATTGCTGTCGATTTGGCAGGCTTTGCAGACGTACAGAAAGTCACTACCAAGACTAAGCGCCTTGACCAAACAGCTATATCTGTTGTTAAAGCGGGCGTGGAGGGCTGGTGGGTTGCTGACATCATACATGGGCGATGGGGCGTTGAAGAGACCGCACGAAAGATTTTCGGAGCGGTAGACAAGTATAAGCCACTTGCGGTCGGTATCGAGAAAGGAGCCTTAAAGAATGCAGTGCATCCATATCTAAATGATCAGATGAAGCAGAACCAACGCTTCTTTAGAGTAGAAGAGCTTACCCACGGTAACAAGAAGAAAGTAGATAGAATTGTATGGGCGTTGCAAGGACGCTTTGAACATGGCAACATCAGTTTAAACAAAGGTAAGTGGAATAGTCAGTTTCTTGACGAGTTGTTCCAGTTCCCTAATCCATTAGTCCATGACGACTTGATAGACTCATTAGCATACATAGACCAGTTAGCCAAGGTTTCCTATGCTTTTGACTATGAAGAAGAGGACTACGAATACTTAGATAAATACGCGGGCTACTAACTATGCTAGAAGATAATGAAGGTTTTGCTACCGAACAACACCTAGAAGATTGGGTTATACAAAAGTGTGACGGCTGGAGAGATCACTTCGAGGCTAACTATTCTCAAAAGTTTGAGGAATACTACCGTCTATGGCGTGGACAATGGTCTGCACAGGATCGTGTACGTGAGTCAGAGCGTTCCAAGATTATCTCCCCCGCACTACAGCAGGCTGTTGAGTCATCTGTAGCAGAGCTAGAGGAAGCTACCTTTGGCCGTGGTAAGTGGTTTGATATTAAAGATGACTACATGGATCAAAGTCCTGAAGACATCGTTATGCTGCGTAACCACCTTGAGGAAGACTTTAAGAAGAACAAGGTACGCAAGGGTGTCGCTGAGTGTCTAATCAATGCTGCTGTATTCGGTACAGGCATTGCTGAGATTGTCTTAGAAGAAGAAAAAGAGATGGCTCCAGCTACTCAGCCTGTCATGGGTGGAGAACTACAAGCTATTGGTGTCAATGTCCGTGACCGTACCTGTGTCAAGCTAAAGCCTGTAATGCCTCAGAACTTCCTAATTGATCCAGTAGCTACTGATATTGATTCAGCTCTAGGTTGTGCTGTAGATGAGTTTGTATCTTCTCACTCAGTAGAGATGCTACAGGAAAGCGGTGTATACCGTGATGTAGACATTGCTTACGCCTCTCCAGACTTTGACATTGAACCAGATCAAGACCTTACTCGCTATGACGAAGACAAGGTACGTCTTACTAAGTACTACGGTCTAGTCCCTCGTCACCTGCTTGAGAAAGCAATGAAGGATGACGAAGCAGAAGACGCAGAAGTAGTTGACTTTGAAGATGCAGATAAGAAAGATGATTCATTCTACGTAGAAGCAGTTGTTGTTATTGCTAACGGTGGTGTTCTACTTAAAGCTACTGAAAACCCATACATGATGCAGGATCGTCCTGTAGTGGCATTCCCATGGGATGTCGTTCCTAGCCGTTTCTGGGGTCGAGGAGTATGTGAGAAAGGCTACAACAGCCAGAAGGCGTTAGACGCAGAACTACGCGCACGTATTGACGCTCTTGCACTAACCATCCACCCGATGATGGCAATGGACGCTTCTCGTATGCCTAGAGGCGCTAAACCTACCATCCAGCCGGGGAAAACCATCCTCACCAACGGTAACCCTGCTGAGATTCTACAGCCCTTTAACTTTGGTCAGGTTAATCAGATTACCTTTGCACAAGCCTCTGCTTTACAGACAATGGTACAGACAGCTACAGGCGCTATTGACTCAGCAGGTATTGCTGGTTCCGTTAATGGAGACGCTACTGCTGCTGGTGTGTCTATGTCACTAGGTGCTATAATAAAGCGTCATAAACGTACGCTTATTAACTTCCAAGAGTCTTTTGTGATTCCTTTTGTTACTAAGGCAGCTTGGCGTTATATGCAGTTTGAGCCAGAGATGTACCCAGTAGCTGACTACAAGTTCCATACGTCTAGCTCGTTAGGTATTATTGCTCGTGAGTATGAGGTTACACAGCTTGTACAGCTACTCCAGACCATGTCTCCAGATACACCTATGTATCCTAAGCTGGTTATGTCGATCATTGACAACATGAACCTGTCTAACCGTGAAGAGCTTATCCAAACACTTGAGCAAGCTAACACACCTAACCCAGAAGCAGAACAAGCAGCACAACAAGCAGCACAGCAGGCACAGCAAGCTCAGTTAGCGTTACAGACTGCACAAGCTGCTGCACTGAACGGACAAGCACAGGAATCCTCTGCACGCTCTAGTAAGCTAACAGCGGAAGCACAGGCAGTACCACAGGAGCTTGAGATTGACCGTATGAAGGCTGTGACTAGCAACTTGCAAGTAGGAGATGCAGATGACAAAGAGTTTGAGAAGCGTCTAGCAATCTCCGATCAGTTACTTAAAGAACGTGAAGTAGCTGTTAAGGAAAATTCTAAACCAAACCCACAAGCAACCTTACCACAAGGAGAATTGCCACAATGATATTAACAGGTAAAATGTTTGAAGATGCAATGAGTCAGATTAATGAAGCATTTGCACAAGTCAACAAGAAGGTTGACAAACTACAAGACGAGGTTAAGGCCCTGACAAAGGAGAAAGCCAATGGCAACGCCAAGAAAGGGCAAAGCAAAGGTTAAGGTAACAGCTAGTGGTAAGAAAGTTAGCTATGGCCAAGCAGGTAAAGCCAAGGACGGAGGCCCTCGTGTAAAGGCGGGGACTTCCAAAGGAGATAGCTACTGCGCTAGAAGCCTAGGCATTAAGAAGGGCTTGTCTAAAGCTAAACAGAACGACCCTAACACACCTAATAACTTATCACGCAAACGCTGGAAGTGTTCTGGCGCTAAATCGAGGAAATGACATGCCATACGGTACAGGTACATACGGAACAAAGGTCGGAAGACCACCTAAGAAGAAGAAAAAGCCAGTCAAGAAGCCAGTAAAGAGATGAAGGGACAGACACACGGTGGCAAGGGAAGTGCCACTAGAAAGACCGATTCAGCCAAGTTTGCTAGCAATTGGGACGCTATATACAACAAACCAGCACAGAAGTCAAGTAAAAAGAAGAAATAACGCTTGACTTTCTTATGCTTTTATGTTATAATAACTAGGTAACCTACACTTAAATAACTGTCCTATTAGGAGAAACAGTAATGATTAGCAAAGAACTTGAACTATATTACCGTAATATGTACCAGATGTTTTCCTCTGACGGCTGGAAACAGCTACAAGAAGACTTGAAGAACAACGCGGTAATGATTAACTCAGTAGAGCTAACTAAAGACAACGATGACCTGCGCTTCCGCAAAGGACAACTCGCTGTTATTGCCAGCCTACTTAATCTTGAATCACAGATCGAAGCAGCCGAAGAACAGGCCAAGGAAGCAGCAGAGGACGAAGAAGTAGAAGAAGCCGCCTAATGAGGGCTATCTACGAGTACCGCTGTGAAGATGGACACACAAATGAACGCTATACAGATTCAGAGTGTACCCACATACCTTGTTTAGACTGTGACAAGATAGCAAGAAGAATTGTAAGTGCTGTTCGTTCTAAGCTAGACCCTCTATCTGGAGACTTTATGGGTGCGACCAGACAGTGGGAAAAGAACAGAGAACAGAAGCTACAACAAGAACGCAAGGCCAACTCCTAACCAAGGAAGCCCTGCATAATACACCTCCATAATGAGATTACTCACGGAGTTTAATAATGGCAACACTAATAGACGAGCGTTTGGAAGAAGAAAACACAGAAGAACAAGAAGTAAGTCAGATAACTGAGGAACCTACACAGGAAACTCCTCAAGAAGACGACATCCCCGACAAGTACAAAGGAAAGTCAACCGCTGAAATTGTAAGGATGCACCAAGAAGCTGAGAAGCTACTAGGAAAGCAGAGCGGTGAAGTAGGAGAACTTCGATCTGTTGTTGACAACTACATACAGACACAACTCGACACAACAACAAAAGCAACCCAAGAACCTGAAGAAGAAATAGACTTTTTCTCTGATCCCGACAAGGCTGTCGAGAGAGCTATTAAGAATCATCCTTCAATTAAACAGGCTGAAGCAGTATCTCAGCAGTACAAACATAACGCAGCACAGTCTCAATTGCAACAACGTCATCCCGACATGCAAGCGATTCTAACTGACAGTAAGTTTGCTGAATGGATTAAAGGATCAAAGATTCGTACACAGCTCTTTGTACAAGCAGATCAACAGTATGACGCAGAAGCCGCTGATGAGCTTTTCACTAATTGGAAGGAACGTCAAGGTGTTGTTAGTCAGACTGTAGCTAATGAGAAAGATACCCGTAAGACCGCAGTTAAAAATGCCTCAGCAGGTAATGCAAGAGGTAGCGGAGAAGCAGCTTCACGTAAAGTCTATAGACGTTCAGACATTATTAAACTTATGCAAGACGATCCTGACCGATATTTATCCTTGAGTGATGAAATCATGCAAGCATATCAAGAAGGGAGAGTCCGTAATTAAACTCTTTTAAGGAAGTATTATCATGACTACATCAGTATATCCCAATATGGCCGGAGCAGTAACTAACACTAGCGCCGCTAAGTTCATCCCTGAAATCTGGAGTGACGAAGTAATCGCTGCATACAAGTCTAACCTCATCATGGCTAACGCCGTTAAGAAGATGAGCATGACTGGTAAGAAAGGTGATGTCATTCACGTACCTAAGCCTGCTCGTGGCGTTGCTCACGCTAAAGCTGCTGGCACTGCTGTAACCATCCAGAACACTGTTGAGTCAGAAGTTCTGATTAACATCAACAAGCACTTTGAGTTCTCTCGCTTGATTGAAGACATTACCGAAGTACAGGCTCTTGCTTCTCTTCGTCAGTTCTACACTGGTGATGCAGGCTATGGTCTGGCCAAGCAGGTTGATGATGATCTGTTTGCTCTGGGTAAGTCGTTCGGTGATGGCGATGGTTCTAGCTTTGTTAACACTGGTTCTTTCCAGATCAACACTACTACTGGTGCTTTGGAAGCGTATGACGCTGACGGAACTGCCGACATTGGTGCTTTCTCTGACGCGGTTTTCCGTGGCTTGATTCAGAAGATGGATGATGCAGACGTTCCTATGGACGGCCGTACTTTCGTAGTACCACCTTCTTTACGCAACGCAATCATGGGCGAAGATCGTTACAACTCTACTGACTTCGTAGACGGCAAAGGCGTAGTAACTGGCAAGATCGGTAACCTATACGGTGTTGACGTACTTGTTTCTAGCAACGTACCTGTCCTTGAGACTGGTGTTCGTGGCGCACAGTTGATCCACAAGGACACCAACGTCCTTGCAGAGCAGCAGGCTATTCGTTCACAGACTCAGTACAAGCAGGAGTTCCTTGGTACTCTTTACACTGCTGATTGTTTGTATGGCGTTCAAGTTATGCGTCCAGAAGCAGGCTTTACCCTAGCAGTCTTAGGATAAGCAAGTAACAAACTAGGGGATTCTTCGCGGAGTCCCCTTTTTACTTTTCTTTTGTTTTCTTAGGAGCTATACATGGCAATATTTAGAGGTGACGGAGGTGCGGGCGATTCCAATACGGACGCTACGCTACTAGCAGTCACAGCTCAAGCTGTTATAGCCACTACGAAAGCAAGCGATGCAGCCGCTAGTGCCGTAAGCGCCAGCGATTCCGCAACAACCGCAACAACCAAAGCAGCAGCAGCAAGTACATCAGCCACCAACGCAGCTAACAGCGCGACAGGTGTTGCACAGTACGCAACAGCAGCAGCCAACAGTGCTACTGCATCAGCTAACTCAGCTACAGCTTCAGCCACTAGCGCCACAGCAGCATCTACAGCAGAAACTAATGCTGAAACCGCTGAGACGAACGCAGAGACTGCTGAGAGCAACGCAAGCACATCTGCTGCCACTGCTACTACTAAAGCCTCAGAAGCCGTTACAAGCGCAACCAGTGCGTCTAACAGTGCTTCTACTGCAACGACCAAAGCATCAGAGGCTTCCACTAGCGCCAGCAATGCCTCAACCTCCGAAAGCAATGCTGCTACGTCAGCCTCTGGTGCATCTACCTCAGCCACTAACGCAGCTAGTTCAGCCACAGCTTCTGCTGGTTCAGCGAGTGGTGCATCTACATCTGCAACTAACGCTAGTAACAGTGCTAGTGCAGCATCTACATCTGAGACTAACGCTGGTAACTCAGCGACAGCAGCGGCTGGTTCAGCTACTACAGCATCAACAGCAGCGACCAATGCAGGCAACAGTGCCACAGCAGCTTCAGGTAGTGCATCTACTGCGTCAACTCAAGCTACAGCAGCAGCTACCAGTGCTACCAACGCAGCTACAAGCGCCTCTACAGCGTCTACACAGGCAAGTAATGCCTCTGCTAGTGCAACGGCTGCGGCTACTGCTGAGACCAATGCAGAGACAGCAGAGACTAATGCAGCCTCTAGTGCTTCAGCAGCGGCTGGTAGTGCTACATCAGCAGCTAACAGTGCTACAGCGGCAGCAGCAGAGTTATCCACAGCAGCACTAAAGGCTAACAACTTGTCTGATCTGGCTAACGCTGGTACGGCTAGAGGGAACTTGGGGCTAGGTACAGCAGCTACTACAGCGGCTACGGACTATGCTACGGCAGCGCAAGGTGCAACGGCTGACTCAGCTTTGCAGTCTACTTCAACTTTAAACGCAGACAACATGACTACTGGTACACTCAACGGTGGAACTTACTAAAGGTATTTAAACATGGCAACAAAAATTGTAACTAAAAATAGCTCCACCGCTGGTGCTGCCCCTACAGCAACTGATCTTGTACAAGGTGAACTGGCGGTCAACGTAGCTGACAAGCGTCTATTTACTGAAGACAATGGCGGTGCTATTGTAGAGCTTGGTACTAACCCAGCAACAGAGATCACAGCCAACGCTGGTATTGCTCTTCCTGATTCACAGAAGGCTACGTTCGGTGCTGGTGATGATCTACAGATTTACCATGATGGTGGTAATAGTTACATTGATGACGTAGGTACTGGTGATTTAGTAATTCGCGGAAGCTCTGCTGTTTACCTTCAAAAGTATGCTGGCGAGAATATGTTAAAAGCCACTGCTGATGCAGGCGTTCAGGTTTTTTACAACAACGCAGAAAAACTAGCCACCACCTCCACAGGCATAGACGTTACTGGCACAGCCACGATGGATGGGCTTACTGTAGAGGGTATAGCGGAAATATCTTCAACGACTCCTACTCTGCGCTTTTTTGAAACAGACCAGACAGACGAAGGGACACTTCTGCGAAGTGCTGGAGACAGTTTCCAAATCGCTAAAATGCTAGACACGGGTGCGGCTGATGGTATCCGTTTAGCAATAGACCAAAGCTCAGGAGACATCAGCTTCTACGAAGACACAGGCACAACGCCTAAGTTCTTCTGGGATGCGTCTGCGGAGTCTTTGGGTATTGGTACTAGTTCGCCTGATTCCTTAATGCACTTGTCAGCTAACACAGGGGCAACTCTTACCCTTGAAAGCACTGACACTGCTATAGCCGTCAATGAAGTTATAGGCGAAATAGACTTTTACTCTAACGATGCTTCAGGTATTGGTGCTGCATCGCGTGGAAGCATTAGTTTAATTGCTCAAGACGCGGCTGGTGCAGGAAGTATGTTATTTAAAACTTCTAACGCTTCAACAGCATCCACAGAACGCATGCGTATTGACTCCTCTGGAAACGTGGGTATTGCTTCAGGTAGGTTACGTGTAGCCTCTGGCGATGACGAAGGAACCCAGTTAAACGCTTGGTCAACTGCGGGCGGGGACGGGAATTTAGCCGCTTTTAACTTAGTGTTTAATACAGGCTCTAATAGCGCGCGCACAGAACGCATGCGTATCAACTCCTCTGGTAATGTGGGTATAGGGACTAGTTCGCCTAGTAACACATACGGAACAAACTTGCATGTAAATTCTACAGCTACAAGTTCAGCTATCAAATTGACCAATAGCAGCACAGGTACGGGTGCTTCAGACGGTTTTGAGTTATTTGGCTCAGGCGTAAATACCTATCTTCTCAACAGAGAAGCTGGCTTTATGTACTTTGGTACTTCAAACACAGAACGCATGCGCATAGACTCCAGCGGTAATGTGGGCATTGGTACTAGTTCGCCTGTTTCAGAGCTAGACGTTGCTGGGATAACTCCAACTCTAACTATTAAAGA
>Ga0206128_1002660_pt1 | contig 15747 bp, 32 predicted proteins | sample Helgoland_Spring_7_FD_148601 | JGI IMG/M metagenome (GOLD analysis project Ga0206128, IMG submission 148601) | Pelagic subsurface seawater microbial communities from Kabeltonne, Helgoland, North Sea - Helgoland_Spring_Bloom_20160426_1 | ecosystem: Environmental > Aquatic > Marine > Epipelagic ... | reverse complement strand
GGGGCATCTAATTCCCTGGAGTGGTCCATTCCTAAAGTTTCTGTAAGTTGTAATTCCCAACTTCCCATTTCACTAGCAGGTCTTAATGAAGTATCACTACTTACCAACCAGTTTATATGTTTCAAGACATCTTCTTTTGAAGTAATTGTAGAGAGAACTTCAACTTCGGCATAATCTTCTGGTATTTTAAACTGTTCAGCTGTACCATAGTTTTTTATAAATTTAAAATCAAATTGAATAACGGGTACCGTTTTTCTATTAGTATATGGATTTCCTGCTTGGGTTTCTGCTCTTAGTTGAGCTACTAAATCTGGTGATGACCAAAATTCTCGTGTTGACTCATCTATAAACTCTACTATAAAATTAAAACTAGTTGGATATTCAGCTATATCTAAAGAAAGAATATCATCAACTGAATATGTTTTGAAATTTATAAAATTTTCATCATATTTTCCTGTAAATTTTATTGTATCATTAGAAACTGTGTATTTTGAAGATGGGTCTATTCCTACTTCAAATGGATATGGTTGTTGAACATAAGGTAAACTACTCACTCCCACAACTGAAGTTGTGGTTATGTTTGTAATATCTGCAGTTGTTGGTGTTGTTGATGGGGTGTTTGTATCAGAAGTGTCTGTGTTATTACTATCAGTTGGTTGTATTGGTTTTGTGATATACTGCTCTGGTCTTAAGTTATTTAAGATAGTAGTTTGTGTTGAGCTATTAGAATCTCCACTATTTATTTGTGTACTGCGAGCCATTATGCGGTTTTCTTTAATATAAATATATTAAAAGTAATTACTTGGTAAGATGATTGAATGCCTTTTCAATTGCACAATCAAAATCTAATGTTTTATCATTATCTCTTAATTCTTTTGATAGGGAAAAGACATCTTTAACTATACCAAGTGAATGGGATTTGTGTAATAGTTCTTCTGTATATTTTGAACAAGTCATTAGAAACCTCCTTATAATTATAAGTATTATAATCCACCATATTCATCATCATAAAATTGAATATTTATTCCAGCTTCTTCTAACATTGAAAAACTTCTGTGGTAGTTTTCTTCCCAATGTTCGCCTTTAGTAGTAACTCCTCGTTCACAAAAGATTCTTGTGATACCAGCGTTAATGATTCCTCTTGCACAATCTGAACAAGGGATTCCACAACTAAGATACATAGTAGTTCCTTTAGTAGATACTCCTATTCTTGCTGCGTTATAGATAGCGTTTCTTTCTGCGTGTTCAAACCAAAAGTATTTTTCTGGTCTTTGTTGTCTTTCTCGTAGGTTATCTTTTAATCCTCGTGGAAATGAGTTATATCCAGTAGATACAATTTCTTTATCCTTACCAACAATGATTGCACCTATCTGTGTACTTTCATCTTTGGATTTAAGTTTGACTGTGTGTGCCAATGTTCTAAAGTATTCTACCCATCTCATATTATATACATATATACTTTAATTAATTTCTTCCCATTCTGGTTCTTTTATTTCTTCACAAAAATAATACACTCCTTTTGAATGTACTTTAAATACAGTATCAACTCCTAACCACTCTTTAACCATTGTAGCATTCTTAACTCTATCAATATGCATAATTGCATGAAGAAGAAAAGGTTTCTTATTAATATATTCTATCGGTCTTTTATATGAAGGAAATACCATCTCAATTATTATTGAGCCTTTGGAGGGACTCGAACCCACGACCTGCTGATTACAAATCAGCTGCTCTAGCCAGCTGAGCTACAAAGGCTTAGTTTTATAGTTTTCTTAACTTTTTAATTTCATCTCTGGTAATCGAACCTATTTTATCACCTACTCCAAAGAATACAACATCTTCATCAAATGTATATTTATCGAGTCTGTAAATTTCTTCAATGATTTCATAATCACCTTTACCACTTATCTTTTTAAGATTACTGATAAATAATTTATATTGGGAATTGGATAACGTTAATTTACCATAGGATTTAACTAGTTGTCCACCAACATATGTTGCTTTATCTGCATTAAGGTTTTCAAATGTTATTACCGAGTTACCACTATCGGTTAATAACCTAAACTTCTCCCCAACAAAGTTTTGTGAACTAAGTAAAGAAGAAGTTAGAAGTAATATAATTATAATTAATTTATTCATTATATAATATGTTTTTTATTATTTATTTGTGGAGGATATCGGATTCGAACCGATGACCCCTACGGTGCAAGCGTAGTGCTCTAGCCAACTGAGCTAATCCCCCATTGCGGAGAAGAAGGGATTCGAACCCCTGGAGGAATTACCCTCGCTAGTTTTCAAGACTAGTGCATTCGACCACTCTGCCACTTCTCCTAACTATCGTTCAATTAATATCTTACATATTCATTCGAAGTCTGTAAGATTCTTCTTCTATTTTTTCGATTCGTTTCATCAACTCTTCGTTGGTAGGGGGAATCAATCCTACAATTCTACTTTCTAATCTATCTAATCTTGAATCTAATAATTTTTTTATATTATCATCTTCTTCGTGTAAGTGTTCAAGAGTTGCGTAAGTATCTTCTTTCCAAAAGTTTCTTTCTCTATCTACTTCTGTAACTCTATCATCAGTTACATCAATGAACTTTTCTAGTTCTTCTATTTTTCTCTTACCATTAAATACACCCGCTACCGAATACCCCAAAAGGAATATACCAATCGTTAGGACTGCACCTAAAATAATATCTAAATTTTCCATAATTTTATTTTTATTTAATTAAACAATATTTCAATGAACGATAGTTGTACTCGGTAGGGGAATCGAACCCCTATTACCAGGATGAAAACCTGAGGTCCTAACCGTTAGACGAACCGAGCATAAGTTTCTTTTCAGAATATCTAAATGAATACTTTAATAGATAACTGAAAAATAAATTTCCTAATATAGAGTTTATAAAGAAAGGTATTGCCATTGTATAACAAAGTAAAAACCCTTCTATTGTTTTTGGATAACCACTTAACCAAACTCCAAAGTTGGTGATTATAAAAAAGATTAAAGATGATATAAGTACATTCTTAACCCCTATCTTTTTCCAATATGTTCCTAACATACTAACAAGAAAGAACGAACCATATACCCAATAAGAGATACCATAAAAACCTAAATACATATCAGACATTCCCATTGCTATCAGAGGTAATAATACACCAAACCATTTGTTTTTAAATGTAGTTCCACCAAATAAAGCGATTGCAAGTATTGGTGTAACATTAGGTGGATGTGGTAATACTCTCACTATTATTGCCATAACAATAAATCCAATAATTAATAGTTCTCTTTTATTCATCATCTGTAAATTTATTTCTGTGTTTGGGTTTTCTTGAATATTGTTTTTGAGATTTGTGAACCTTCTCAGTTGTTTTTTTACCGATATGATGAGAAGCCTCACCATATGACATATCATCCCAACTTAACTTCTCTTGATATTGGTTCTTTTTCTTCTGTGGTTTCATTACTAATTAATTCCATTGTTAATGGGTTTCTATTTCTTGTGTACTGTTCTTTAGTCCATTTATCACTTCTATCAGTAATAAACTCTAATCCATAAGTATTAGATAGTTCTGTTATTTTGTATGTTAATTTTCTCATTTATTTTATTTGTACTACAAATATACGAAAAATATTTGTAATATCCTAATTAATTTGAAATTATTATTTCTCCTACATTCCAAGATGGAATATAATATTTAAACCCATGTTCTTTTAACATTTTGGTAACCCGATTTGTCATCATTGAAGAATTACCTACTATGATTTTACATTGAAACATAGAATCGTGTGATTCCATTAATACGAAATCTTCAGCAACATCTACCGCTTCATCGTGTGTAAATCCATGTAAATCTAATTCATTCATTGTTTGATTATATTAAGTTTAAGTTTTTAGATTCTACTTTGTTTACGTTTAACCAAATAGACCCACCTGATAGTTCTTTCTGTTCATATGTGTTTATCTGTAATTTGGTTAACATTTTTCTACATTTAAATCTTGCATACATAGAACCAAACTCAATTTTAAATTTTTGATTAAATTGTAAGAATACAAATAAAAAATATTGTTCATTCCAAAACCGACCCTTGTGTAACCATTTTGGTGGATACTCATAAGGTAAAAATATATCATGGAAATGAACTCTTACATCAGATTTTAATATTGGTAGTACATTTTTAAATACATATAATACATCACTATTTATTTTTACTACATGCGATGAATCTATAAACAAAATATCATTTTCATTTAACGATTTAAATATATATAAACCAACGTCTTGTATTTTTTTAATAATTAAATTAATTTTACCTTGTTTATGTAATGATAAAAGATGAGGAGATGGGTGTGGTTCAATACAAATTATCTCTAAGTCCAAATTAAACATTTCTTTTGTATTAAGGACTAATAAAGTTGACATACCTGAACCTATTTCTATATATTTTTTAGGTTTATTTTTTTGTAAGTAGTAGTGTAATATTCTGGCATCTAATGATGTGAATGCATTATTATTTAAACTATACTTGTGTTGTAATTTTAACTCTTCCACATCATCTCCAACATCAAACACCTCATCAAATTTAGTTAAGTATTGTTCGATTTCATTTAATATGTTTATATGATTCGCATCATTATAATCAAGTCCTAAATATTTAGGTTCCCAAATCAGATTTTCATTCTCTATATCTGGTAAGACTGAATAGAAATGACCAGGAGGATATTCTTCTTTTATCATAAATAAACTTTTTTTAATTCCTCAGTAGGTGTATCAAAATATTCGATATCATTACCAAAAACAAAGTTTCCTAGTTTATATAATATTTTATTATTTTTTATGGTTAAATCCCAAACAAGTTTTTGGTTTTTTATAAATCTATCTTTATTATCTTTATATAATGATTTAATGTCTAAAGTTGATAATCGTTTTAATTCATTGACTAAAAAGGGTATTCGTTTATTATCATTATATCCATCGATTGTTAAATTCATATCATTAGATGTTCTATTGACATATCCTGGTTGATTACTTCCATCATCATATTCGTGATTTATTATATCATCAAACAAATCAAAACCAGCATCTCGTAAATCTTGTATAATCCCTTCGTGACCAAATATCATTGGGAATTGTAAATTGTAAAATGGTTTCATACATTTTTCTGTTTTAAATGGCCAGAGACCTGTACTTGATTCTGTAACAACATCTATGTAGGTTTTTTCAGCTGCTATGGTTTGGATACCAAATCGGTTTTTAGCTATCGTATTAGCTTCCCATGGTAATACTAATTTTTGTACATTTAATTTTTCTAAATAAGTTTTAGATTTGTATTCTAATTTCAAATCTTGTGGTGGATTTAAATATGATACATATCCTTTATCTAATAAGTTTTCTTCGGTTAAATAATGTATTAGTAAACTTCTATGTGTACGAGTTTCATTATTTAATGATAAAAACAATCTTTCTTTTAGTTCAGGTTTCCAAGATAATCCATATATTAATTTGTTTGAATATCGAGATGCATCGTCACTGTCTCCATGAATCATACGATTGCTTTTTCCACAGAATAATAGTGGACCAGAAAATTTTTCACTAAAAAACTCCACATTAGGATATTGTTGTTGAATAGAAGAATAATCATAAAAAGGTGTTAACCATTTTACTTTTTTTACTTTTAATATTTTATCTAACTGTAATTCAGCTAATATTCTTTTACAATCTGCGTTAAGTGAAAATCCCTCACCTAATTCATCACATACAAGAGTATCACAAGTAATGTTGTGGTTTGAAAATATACTAACTTCGCTCTTTCTAAAATTTCTGATGTGGAAAACATGTCCTATTATATAATCCCAATGTGTATTTTCAAATCGTTCAATATTATCTAAATTATATAGACTTTCATATTCTGTTGTTTTGAAAAAGTTTAACCCACAAAAACTTGGGTTTTGTAAATCACAATTAGGTTCTAATAATAAAATCTTTTTATTGTGAATTTTTGTTTTAAATAACTCTTCTAAATTTATTTGCCTTTCCATAGGAATTGTACCATTAGTATTACAAAACACAATACTATTTGTGTAAATATTTTTGGAGTAATATCTTGTTTAAACATATATGATGTTAAGATACTATATGATACAATACCTATAACAAATCCTATAAAACGATTCGGCCACAAATCTCCATCAAATGCGGTTACACCATAATAGGTTCCTTTTAAAAAGAACCATGTAATTGGTATTGCACAAACATACCATCCCCACCACTCTGGTGGAAATCTTTTATCTAAAAATTGATAATTGTGTTGTAGGTAAGCTCCTACCTGACCTAGGGTTATTAATATTACTGCGTAACCTAAAAATAACCAATTGAATTTTTCTGCCATTTAAAATAATTGTTTTTTTACTATACCAAGCTTTTCTTGGATTTGTTTTATGTGAGGAGTTTCCCCATTGGGACCAAAGAACAATTCCCCATCAATCCATGTGTAATGAACTTGTTCAGTTTCGTTTTCTTTTATAAGTTCATGAAAGATTCCTCGATTGTATATTGAATATGGTAGATTATAATCTTTAAAAACTTGTTCTATTTCATTTAACCAATTTAATCTATCTTGTGTAGTATTGTACATTGTATCAAATATAACAGAATTTCTATGTTGAATAAGAGGTTCTCCTTCCTTTACCCACTTTTCTTGTAATGTTGTGTGAAGTAGAAATGCGGAACAAGTAAGTATCTCTGACATACAATCGTTATATTCTTTTACAAAATCTACTGTTCGTTGAAAATCTACTCGTGTTTCATTTAAGTACCCAATAATAAGTTGCATTGCAAATTGCATCTTTGGTGCATGAGGTCTTTCTTTTTGTAGTACTTTGTTTATTGTTCTTACATTATCAAAGATTTCTCGTACACCTTCCATAGATGTATATTTTTTCATATGTTTTAAGACTGGTTCAGATGCAGATTCAAAACCTGTTATCATCTTAGATAATCCTGCTCTTCTAAATAACCACATAGTATCTAAATTTCTCATTACATTTTGTAATCTCATATTACCACCGAAATCAATTTGGTATTCTCCCCACTTTTCAATTATCATTTCACAAAAGGTCATTAACCATTTTGGATTACCATTGATAATACTATCGTGCATGAAGAAAGCCTTTCTTCCTTTGTTTATCCAATACTCCATTTCTTCTATAACACTTTCATGTGTTCTGTATCGGAATATGGGTATAAATTCGGGTACCGAACAAAAGGTACAACGATATGGACAACCTCTACTTAAAACCAATGGAACTGAATATTGGTATGTAGAGTGATAATAATAGTTTTCTTCCAATGATGAATAATCTGGCATTGGGAGTGAGTTCATATCTATATTTTCTCTTGATGGATTATGAGTTAATTCCATTGGAGTATCTATATGTTCACCAGTTGATTTTCTCCAAACAATTCCTTTAATTTTTGAAAGAGATTCATCACTCATATCACATTTAAGAATCTCTACAAATGTTGCTTCACCATCACCTCTTGAAAATACATCTACAAAATCATAATTTATAGTAGTATATTTTGCATTAGGTAACATACCGAAATCTAAAACCTCGATTCCATTACCTCCCATTAATATTTTAATATGAGGGTATCTCTTTTTTATTAAACTTGCTATTGTTAAAGATGCATCTACATTACCATCTATAATACTAAAACCAAAGAAGCCAGGATTACACTTATCTATGTATTTGAAAATGAATCCTTCACACATATCGTGTATCTCTTGAAACTTTAAAAGTTCTTCCCACTCACCTTGTCTTGCGTATGTGTTAAACATTTGAAAGAAATCGCCATCTTTGTTAGGTGGGTTTAAATAAAAGTAATCTATAATGGGGTCGATAATCTCAACGTTCAAATCCGAGTGGAACTTATCTACATATGATTTTAAGGCAACCACACCCGCGTAATAACCCGATTCGTTTATATTTGGAACTTGCATTAGAAGTGCATCTTGTTCACCGATTATCTCGTATCGGAATTGGTGTTTGAATTCTTCACCCTTTTCTTTCTCGGTTAGTTCGGCTGCCTTGGCACGTTCAGTTTGTTGCATATACTTAACCAAATCAATCTTTAAATCAACTTGGCCAGTATTGTTATCTATTTGGTGTTTTATCCTTTTTTCAACTTCATTCATATAAAACTAAAATCGTGTCGATTTTTTAAATTTTTTTAGTCGGAAAATTTGTTCCTCTTTTTTATTGATAGTATTATAAATATTACGCATCCCCTATTTTTCTATCATCGCATCAGATATTTGTTTCCAGGTGTGTTGGTTATTAGACCATATCAACAATTCATTAATAAGAGAACACAATTCATACTCTTCTTGTTCTTCGTTATGGTGAAGAAGTTGGATTAACCACTCATTGCGATAAGTCGTGATTATATTCCACTTTCCTCTATTAGAATCGGATTCACGCATAAAGTGTCTAATCCACATCTGGGTCATTGTATTCATATCCGTAGTAGTTAGTTCCCACAGCTCATCCCAGTCTTTAGGGGATAAGGGTATAGGTATACCTGATTTGAGTTCTGAGAATAGCAAAGCCTTTTCTCTTTCCTTTTGTCTTTCTACCCATGGTTCGGGTTCAGTTCCAAAGATATCATCTTCGTTGTTATCGTCCTCATCATCGTTAGGTAAATAATCATCCCAATTAAAGTTATCTGCCATAGTAGTGTTATATCCTTTGTTATACTGAGTTGTTAGTTATTAATGATTTCCGTTCTTAATTGTTATAGTGTTATTAGTATTTGATACATTAGTTTTACCGAAAAAATTTTTATTACCTTTGAATGAATGTTATTCGAGGTTGTAATCTTTTGTTTTAAATCTCTTGTATATAAATATCATACGTTATATAGATACAATCCGTAACCTATTAATAAATTGAAATTAATTATTACAAGGTTCCATTGTTTTGCTAACCAAACTTGAGGTAGGGATAATATTGCACCGATTAAATAAGTGTACACTCCTATGTTATCATACGGTAGTAAGTAAGGAGACATCATTATAAACGCACTTCCCATATACCCTAGTCTATTACCTAATCTTTCTTGAGGTGTTAATCTTCTCTCTATAACTAGTAATCTTATTAACCAGTTGCTGAACGTTCTCTCACACCCTCTACAAGTTTTTTTGTTTTGTTTAAACCATAGGTTAGGTTTTTGTTTGTTACATACGTTACATTTCTTCATTGAGTCTTAATAATTATTAGTGTCATCGTTGTTACCAAAAAATGAAATCCAAAAAGAAACTACGAATTTCAAAAAAAATATTGGCCATAAAGTAGCTTGAACTATTCGTTCTCCATTACTCCATTCTCCACCTACATTCCATTTCGTACTTATATGTTCTATTACACCTGCCCAAAAGAATCCTATTGCTAGGTATATGCAAATTTGTTGTATTGTATTCATATTATGTAAATATACGAAAAATAAATGGGAAATCCAAATAATTAAGTTAAATTTTTGTAGGGCCTTTGATTAAACTCAAGGATTTATAGGAGGTGATGTTTGGTGAGGGTATAGTATCTTCTCTATATAAATAACCTCGTAAAGAGAAATTATTATAATTAATATTGTTATCAACTAAAGTTTCATATATTATTCTATGAGAATCTAAAGGTATGTGGTCACCATTATCATCCTTTTCTTCTTCGTTTATAGAGTTGATAAATTTGTTTACAATTGTAACATCTCCGAAAAAGATATAATCATTACACCAATGTGCGTTTGGATACTTATCAGAAGGTACATATGGAATATCGAAATAATTTAAATAGAGAGTATTCTTTTCTATTTCGTTAGTTAGTATAATTTCCCAATTCGATACTAAATCACATCGTTGATATATTATGTTATCATATTCGTGGAGATTTTCAATATTGTTTGTTACAAGTTTCCAATGATAAACCATTCTACGAGTGTTCATCCAATGTAAATTATCTCCACCTAACTGAGCATGTTGTTTTATAACACTACTATCTGAAATAAAAATTTGTTTTATATTTGGTATAGCCTTTCTTATTACATCCTCATCTATATCAACCACAATACCATTTTTTGTTGTGGTACTCCATGTCGATATAATGATATCTACTTTATCTAAATCTTTTAGATATGGTATTATCAAATCAAAGGTTCTGAAATCTCCGAAAAAGACTAATAAGGTTTTACTCATCTTAACTACCTCTACCTACTTTTCTTACTCCCATATTACTACCTTTACTTTTCGAGTTAGATTTTGGATTTAATTTTTTATTCTTGTTTGTTTTGTTATCGTGTTTATTACCGAAAAATTTACTTCCCATCGTGATGTCTCCTTTTTAGTTTATTAATTTTCTTTTTAAGATTTTTAGCATCTGCTCTTTGTCTTTTTTCTATTGTTTCTATTGTTTCTTTAACTTTACTTCTTTTAGTTCTTGCTGCTTCTGATTTTTGTAATCGTTTTCCTCTACTCATCTTTGTTAATTTATTTGTTAATTTTTATTTACCATTTACTCAAGGGACATCTTGATGATGGCGATAGTGTCTTAGCACTAATATTACAACCGCACCCAACTTTCTTATCACCCGATATTATATCATATCCATATATGTGAGGTGAACATACGTTCCCTTGTCTTAACGGACACCCGTTACATAATTCTAATCTTCTTTTTGATACTTCTTTAGTGACCGGGTCTACTGCGTCAAATTGGTCTTTGATTACATTTGCCCAACCTTCTATTATTTCTCTAATTTGACTCATATATTTCTTACAACCAACCTAACTCTAATAACGCTTCTTCACTCATCATATCTTTTGTCCATGGTGGGTCAAAGGTTAATTCTATTTTAGCGGTGTTAATTCCATCAACTGATTTTACTCTATCTTCAACATCTTTTGGTAAAGATTCAGCTACAGGACAATTTGGAGAAGTTAATGTCATTATTACTAATGCATCATCTTTAATTACACTAACATCATATATCAATCCTAACTCGTATATATCTACTGGAATCTCTGGATCAAAAATTGTTTTTAATGCACCTATAATTTTATTTTCTATCTTGTTCATATATTATTTATAAAAAAACTTAATTATTGCATATCTTTCAAAGTTTTCTTTTATTACGTTTAAAACTTCATGGTTAATATTGTTTTGTGTGAAATCTAATATTACAATATTTCCAAATAATGGTGGTATTGTTATTTCGTTGTTTACTACAATTTCTCCACCATACCCATTTTCCCAATCATCGTTAAGATACATTAACAATACACATAATCGAGTACCATCAATTCCATCTGCATGTGGTGAGATATAATTATCTTTAAGGTATAGTGTAATATCTGTACCAGCTCCAATATAAGGGTCTGAGGAATGTTCCTTTTTTATTTGATATTCGTCATGATTAATAATATCATCTTTATATAATTCAACTACTGTTTGAAGATATAGTGATTCAATTAAATTATTTTTTGATGGTATCATATTTCGGTATGGGCCGTATAACCAAACTTGACCACCTCCACCTACTCCACAGGTTTTTGTTACATCCATACTAGCGAGGTATTTATTTACTTCTTTTAAATTATCAAGATTACCATGATACTTATTCTGTAATTTCCTATATGAACTGTCCTCGGTTTCAAAATCTCTTCCTTCTGTTCTTACGTTAAACTTATCATCAATTTCTTTAATTTTAGAAAGATTTTTTTCTAAGATAATCGAATCTGCTCTTAATACATTTATTTTAGTTCTAAGATATTTTTGGGTTAAGTGTTCTTTAAACTCATTAAATAGATTTTCATTTAAATCTTTTAAGTTGAAGTTTAAGTATCCTTGTTTGGTCAATAATTTTTTATCTAGTATCATAATTGTTAATAACTTTTAAAAACTTTTTTTACGTTTTCTTTTTTCCTTAGTAGTTATAGCTGTATAAAGGGGGTTGGGGGTTGAAAAAACTTTAAAATAAATTATCAACCAATAACTGACTACTAGTAATACTAGCATCTTCCTCAGCTTGTTTTCTTAAAATACTTTCTATACTTCCATTTTCTGTATTTTTTATATTTTGTATAACTTGAGAAATCTCTTTTTCTGTTTTAACAGTTTTTGCTTTAAATTGTTCTGTTAATGTATGTTGGTCAATTGGCCCATCTGCTAAATCGTGTTTAAATTGTAGTGGTATATTATCATTAATACAATAATCTTCAGTATTAAATACACCAACTGGTAGTTTCTTTCCGTTAATATAGTTTTCTGATGGATATAATTTATTTATTATTTCAGAATAAATCGTAAGTTCGGTACTTAAAAAAGCACTTAATAACTCTATATGTTTTTTAAAAGCACCAAATACCATATGTTTAAACATTGGTTCTCTAGCATGCATTTTACCTGTTTTTATTTTCATTCCATATTTCATGTTTAACGATTCTCCAATATTCTGTCTGTTAATATCCATTACATGAATTTTAGATATATCTACATTAGGTGGTGGAAACGTTAAAAGTTTTAAAACAAGTAATAAATTACTCATTTTGTGACCTTGGTTGACTTCATTAATAACTCTTGGTATATTGGTACACCAATGGTCTACAAGGGATTCTATCATGGTATAGAATATTGGTAAATATATATTATCAGGTCCAAAGTTAGCTACATCAGGAAAAGTTTGAAAATTCTTTCCTCTATCTCTCTGTGTATGAAAGAGGGGGTTATAATGGTTACAAAAACTAGTAACCTCGTATTGAGAATACCCTAAATCTAATAAATATTTTTGAAAAAGAAGTGATTTTGGACTACTTTCGTTAATTTCACTTAATAAAACATCTTGAATAAAGCCAGTAGCTACCTTTTCTAATGGGTTTCTTATAAGAAAAACGAAATCTTTTTTACAAGATTTACCGTTCATAAGAGAATTCCAATCTTTTACATACTTAGTTTGTTCTGAATCATCCTTTTCACTTGCACCTGAGTATCCTTTTAGAGTATTAATCTTAAAACTAATGTTATTTGGGTCACCAAACTTATTGTTACACCAAGATGATGCTGTTTTTGCTGTAGTTTGTAGATAAAATTTCTTTGATTCGAAAATCATATAACTCATATATGACCTATCGTGGGAATTGAATCGTTGTTTTAGTGTATCTTCTTGCATGTTGTAACCCTTGTTAACATAAATATACTATTATATTAATTTTGGTGTACTTTTATACCATTTAACTATATGTTCAGATAACCATTTAGCACCCTCAATGTTTAAATGACCTGGATTTCCTTTCATATAACCTCCTTCTTGTCCACCAAGAGCTTCGTTTGGATAATTTTCTAAAAAACCTAATACAGAATTACCATCTCGTATAGAATGATAATGATTATCCCATAAGTATTCAGTTAACTCAGGTGTAAATAAATCACTCTGGTTATCTCTAACAGGACCACAATCTACATAAGTCCATTCACCGTTTTCTTCCTTACATCTGTTTCTAACTTGTATGTTGTAGTTTTGACCTGATGGATTATCACCATTAGGTATTGGAGTTAAAATTGCTTTTTGATTATCAATCATATCGAAAAATAAATAAGGAATATTGTTAGATTCACAATATTCTTTCACAAAAAGTATAGACCTATAAGTTTTATACAAAGCATCCGATAGTGAACCAAACCATGGTTGTAATGCTTTTTTGTTTATTTCTATTTCTCTGAGGGCTTGTGGTATTTGTGGGTCATCTAAATCAACAAAATTAGGTGCAAAATCCCATGGAGATATAGTTACATTCCATCTTGTATTAGGAAATTCAGTTTCTATTACGGGTTGGAACATACAATGTTGTCTACCAAATTCAGACCAGCCTATCATAACTACTGAATCTTTAGCTTTTTCTTTGTTTTTCATCAACCAAGTAAGTGTTGTATTACAAATCCAATCGTTTCCCATACCACCACATGCTATGTTTATGGTTTCTAACCCAAGTTTTGGCCCAACATAGGTTGCCCAACTTGCATCTTTTCCTTGAATATGTCCTTCGGTGAAGGAATCACCACATGCAATTAAATATTTTTTACTCACTTTTTTCTATTATTATAAGAATTTACCATTTTATTTAGAAATTTTCTTTGAGTGTCATCATAAAATTGTTGCTTCATCAGACCAGATAACCATTGTACCTTTATTTTATGTTGAATATCACCATTCGCATACCATTGAATCAACTTTTCTAGGTACTGATAGTGGTATTCTTCAAATTTATTTCCAATAAACTTATTTTTTGGTGGCATTAGAACTTAAATTTTAGTTGTTTTCCTATTGTTTTTAGTTTTTTTTCTAAATAAATCACTTTTTCTCGGTAACCTTGTTGGGTCCAACCATCATTATATGGAGATTCTGCGTTTATTCTGGCATTACTTATCTGAAATTCTATTTCATTTAGGTATTCGTTGGTTGTTAATTCTTTCTTTTCCATGATATTTTGTATATTATTCGAAGTGTCCGAGGTTTTCCCATTGAATTCCCATTGGTGGTTCTTCAATTACCTCATTATCTTGAGTAAAATAGTAATTATGTTGAGGTTTATTTAAAATTACCTCATGTTTTGATAATTTTACTTCTGACTCTGTACTACTTTCTAAGTTAATTTCTATCCACTCTAATTCTTTTGTTTCAGAATTGAGCCGTTTTAGGTAATATTTGTTACCTTCTTCTTTTCTATGCTCGCTCATTTTTAATTGTATTATATAAGTTTTTTATGGAGTTTAATTTATCTGCATCTTCAAAGGTATATTCTCCAACTTCTTTCATATAGTTTAAAAACTTCAATTCTCTTTGAAGATTCCATTGATAAACCATATTGTTACCTTTGCAGTAATGTTTATATATAGTATCAAAAAATATATTTATCCACTTACTTTGATTTTCAGTAATAATTCTCATCTATTTTCTTTTTTCCATTGGTTATATTCATTAACTACCATATTAAGAATATCTGCTTCTGCTTCAAAGTAATGTCCTTTTTCTAATATCTTGGTAATTAACTCTCTGATTTTTATAGATACATCGTGAGGAAACCTATCCATATTATTCTTTATGAAATCATCTATCTTCTTGAAATACTTCAATTGTTCTTTATCTATGAATGTTGCGTTATTATACATTATATGATTATATTATCTAGTGTGTTCTTTTTAGTTCTAACTAATCTACCTAACTCATTGAGTTGAGTTCTTTCGTGATTAGAATACTTTCCTCTATTCATAACATTAGTAGCAAGAGCATTCCAATTACCTCGTAATCTGTGTCCTTGACATTCTAACCACAATCTCTGTCTATCTGTAAGTAAGTGTTTATATTCTTCTTTCATTAATATATTTTATTAGTTCTATTATAATAACAATCAAGTAGTTCTTCTGCTACTTCTAATGAGATACGATTCTCATTGTACATTTTCCATATTAGTTTATTCATAATTTCTATTTAATTTTTTCATCCCAATACAACTGTTCTATCTGATACCATATTTCTTTAGGTATTCTGATAAAAATAACTTTAAACCATATTAAGATAAACTTACCCATATCCAATATATTAATGACCATACTAAGATAGAACCTAAAACTGATACAATACAGCCTAGATAAGGTTTTCTTTCTATACCATTCTCCTTATCTATTTTTTTATCTA
>Ga0206128_1002658_pt1 | contig 15751 bp, 18 predicted proteins | sample Helgoland_Spring_7_FD_148601 | JGI IMG/M metagenome (GOLD analysis project Ga0206128, IMG submission 148601) | Pelagic subsurface seawater microbial communities from Kabeltonne, Helgoland, North Sea - Helgoland_Spring_Bloom_20160426_1 | ecosystem: Environmental > Aquatic > Marine > Epipelagic ... | reverse complement strand
GACTGGCATGGGAAATGGAAGCCGTAAAAGAAGAAATACAAAGAGATCAGAACAATCCTATGAGAAAGATTTTCAATGAGAATGTTGAAACAAAAACAGGTCTTAGTGTTATTATTAGCACTTTGGCCTTCTTACTCTTCTTGTGATCCCTATAGTTATGGAACAACAGGGAACGCTGCGTCTACAGCACTAAGCTGGGGGATGAGTTCTGTTTTGCCTGATATTCCGGGTATTGATATTAACGGCTTACTGTACAAATACACAACAGTAAAAGACCCTGACGCTGATATGAAAGTCCATATTGGCAATAAGAATGTTGACGCAGATGGCTATATCTTTCGAAAAACAGACGATTGGTCAGGAGTTCCCGGAAACACTATTGTTAGATCGTTTCCCCTTTCGAACATTCCAGCTCCGCAATGGGGCGCAGGTTCAATTGATGTTGAAGGGGAAGGTTCGGTCAAAGATGCTGTGGTTATATATAGTTATAGATTAGATGAATGTTATGATGAACAATCTAACCCTGCATGTCCGGGGTATGTCAAACCTATACCTGTAATACCTGTAGTTGAACTGTATGATGTGCTAGAAGATGAAGATGCTATGGCTGCTATAGACGCGGATACAGACTTTCAGTATGATGAAGATGGCAATCTGATACTTTCTGAAGAAGAGAAAGAAGAAGAAAATAGAATTGAGATGGGTCTAACAGCGTCTGCCAACGCACTGACCCTGTTTAAGACACAAGGACAAGATGACATTATTATGGCTATTAACCAACAAACAAACTTAGCTATGTACTATAACGCATCTATTAATGGCGGTGTGTATGCTGACGCCCCCGGTCTTGCTGATTCAGAGATAGCTGACAACAAGAAAGCCTTGCGTAACAATCTAGCACAACAGATTCTGCATGAGAAAATGGTCGATATGCAGTATAACAAATGAGGTTTAATATGAAATATTCTATTGCAATACTTTCAGTATGTGCGTTCCCTGCACTAGCTAACGTCGAAATTACAGGTAGCGTAGAAGCTAAATGTGTTATCCAAACAACTAAATCAGGTTCATACGGCAACCCAATTGCCAGCAAACTAAGCACAACTCCTGCCGATGGTGGTATACTACCTGTAATGAGGTATGATGTTTCAATCGCAGATGCTTATATAGCTAGTATAACACATCCAACAGCTTTTAGCTCATCTCCTTCGCTTACAGATACAATAGCATGGACAGGCAGTACAAGTGTAACACAAACATCTGTTGCCGGTATGTCAGCCTATGAAGCGGCTAAGACAGTTGTGGGAAACACTACAAATTTCAACTTAACACTAGCAGGGTCTACTTGGTTCTCTACTGCCTCAAGTGCTACTTATGGTTCAGCTAAACCATTGCCGGGCGGTACTTACACGGCTGTTGTGCAGGCTAGTTGCATTGCTAAGTAGGATAATCACGATAGGCATGTTAGTTACTTTTGGTGCGTCTGCGCACGAAATGACGCCTGCCTATCCAGAAGTAAAACCAAGTCATGTTAAAAACGTGGTCAAGGTAGAAATGTCGTTTTTTAATTCTAGGGAAGAAATAAGATATTATCAGATTGATTTGTTTGATTTAAATTGGATGAACATACCGTTCTCTACAACGTATAGAATTATGCAAGTTGATTACAAAGAACATAAATCTTTTGATGTATATATAAGAAAAAAAGATATGCCTGAAGCTGTATATCTATGCACAACATCAAAAGTTAGAAGGACTAATCAGTCTAGTACCCTTATTTCTTCTAGGATATGCTCAAGGTTAGATGGTGAGCCAGCATGAGATTAGTAGCTGTCTTTTGTTTATTATCTAGTTCTGTTGTAGCCGACAACAGCTCCCTTTCGCTTGCATTGCCAAGTCCACCAATGAACTATCAGTCAGATTCGTTTTCAACAGGCAATATGCGATGTAGTAACGCTGTAGGTGGGGGTGTAAACCTAGAGTATGGCGTGACAGGTGTGTTGTCAGGTTTAGATACTAGCAGCCGTGGCAAAGATATAGGTGTATACGCACGTATTGTTATACCGCTTGATAAACCAAAGGCTCGGATTAATTGTGATGATCTTTACCAAATAGAGCTAACTCAACGCCGTTTAGAGATACAAAAGTTACGCGATGAACTAGAAGAACTAAAGAACCTACAACGTGCAGGTGGCGAGATGGAGTTCGAAAACTGATGGATACTACCAAGATAGCAGATAACATTGATGGTCTTGCAGATCGTGAGTTTAAGACTGGTGGCATGAAGATGTCGTTTGGTTCAATCGTAGCTATATTTGCGTTTTTATCTACAGTTGTGGGTGGCCTATACGGTGGGTTCGTCATGTATCAAAAGATAGAAGAGGTCGCGGGGCTAGACCTAGGAGAGTATCAACTGCAAATGGACGTGATGGATGCTAAGGTTAGTGGCATATCTGAAAAGGTTGAAGAGTCCGTGGAGTACAGTCGTGACATTAAAAACGGTTTGCGTTCGGACATATTGAGTATTGAGAAGCAAACGGATCGTGTGGAGGATATGGTTCGTGAGGCTGAAGACAAGGTACGCAAGATGATAGACGCCGCAGAAGTCCGCTTTGAAAATCAACGAGAACGTGTTAGAGTTTCACAAAGTGGTGATATGAAAGAACTAGAAGATAAGTTAATGGATAAACTACAAAGGGCATTAGACAACCCCCTTGCTGATTAGGAGACTAATATGACTGAGTTTGAAAAAGCTGATGTAGACGGTAATGGTTCGATAGACCAAGCTGAATGGGATCGCATGGCGTTTGAAGATAAGCGTTTAAAAATGCTAGATGACGATGCACAAAGAGATGCCCAAAGAAAGATGGCGTGGTTCGCATTGTTTGGTATGTTGCTATACCCGCTTTCTATAATTATTTGTAACTTGGCTAATCTTGATGAAGCCATGAACTCACTGGCGTCTATTGCTGGTGTTTATTTTGTTTCTGTAGCTGCTATCGTTGCCGCCTTCTACGGTAAGGAAGCATACACAAAAGGAAAGGCGAATAACGAATGATGAGTCTCGTAAGCAATTTAGTAGGACCTGTTACTGGACTACTAGACAAAGTTATTGAGGATAAAGATCAGAAGGCCAAGTTAGCCCACGAGATCGCTACAATGTCCGATAATCATGCCCAGCAAGCGCTAATGGGGCAATTAGAAATAAACAAAGCTGAAGCTGCATCAGGGTCTTTATTTAAAGGCGGATGGCGTCCATTCATAGGTTGGGTGTGCGGTGTTGCTTTCGCTTACCATTTTGTATTGCAGCCATTAATTGTTTTTGGTGTAACTGCCGCTGGTGTTGATATACCTGCACTACCAGAGTTTGATATGGGCAGTTTAATGACTGTCATGATGGGAATGCTCGGATTGGGCGGACTTCGTAGCTATGAGAAGAAACAAGGAATTACAAAATGAAAGAGAACTTTGATAAATGCTTAAAAATGCTTCTTGCTCACGAAGGAGGTTATGTAAACCATCCTAGCGACCCCGGAGGTATGACAAATTTAGGTGTAACTAAAAAGGTGTACGATGAGTGGACTGGTCGTGAGTCTACAGAACAGGAAATGCGTGATTTAACGCCTGAAGACGTGGCTCCGATATACAAGAAAAACTACTGGGATCGAGTCAAAGGAGATTCACTTCCATCTGGTTTAGACTGGGCGTGTTTCGATTGGTGTGTGAATTCCGGATCGGGTAGACCTGCAAAAGCTGTGCAACGTGCAGTTGGGGCTACGGCAGATGGAGCTATAGGACCAGCTACACTGGGGCTTGTTATGGAAAAAGACCCTAAATTTATTATTGAGTATGTTCATGATGTAAGACAAGATTTCTATAAAAGCTTAAAGACATTTGAGACGTTTGGACGTGGATGGACTCGTAGAAATAAAGAGACTTTGCATCAAGCTTTAGAGATGTTGTAATTTGTTCGGATTATTTTTAAAAAATTAATTAAAAAAACAATTGTTCGGCTTAAAGCTTACTCTAGCATAAGTCGAACTTTTGTGTATAATCCACCTAACAGGAGCTGCCGATGACGTTACAAAAACTTCAATTTCGCCCCGGTGCAAACCGCGAAACTACGTCTTATAGTAACGAAGGCGGTTGGTTCGACATGGACAAGGTTCGTTTTAGGTTTGGTTTTCCAGAAAAAATTGGAGGTTGGATAAAGCAATCTAGTAATTCTTTTCTTGGAACGTGTCGCGCTCTTCATCCTTGGCTTGCATTAGATGGAACAAACTATCTTGGAGTTGGAACTCACCTAAAGTATTATATAAATCAAGGTGGTGCATATAACGACATTACACCTATCAGAACAACAACCGCTGCTGGCGATGTAACATTTTCAGCTAATGCAACAACACTTAACGAAACCTTATCAGCTATAGACACAACAATAACTGTGGCTTCAGCTTCAGGATTTCCGTCTTTTGGCATTATAAAGATAGGCTCTGAGCATATTACTTTTGCAGGTCTTAACGGAAACAACCTTATAGGTTGCGTTAGGGGTGCAGATAATACTGTAGCAACTACTCATTCATCAGGTGCTGCTGTTACTATGTCTACTATAATAGTAACAGATACAGATCATGGAGCTTTAGTTAATGATTTTGTTACAATTTCTGGTGCAGCAAGTCTTGGAGGACTTGTAACAGCTAACGTTCTTAACCAAGAGTATCAAATTACAGGCGTTATAAACGATGACAGCTATCAAATTGACGTTCGTGAAGTTGCTGATATTCAAAGTATTACTACTACAACTGGCTTAAATGCAACTTATGTATTTGCCAATTCTTCAGATAGCGGTAATGGTGGTAGTTCTGTTGTTGGATCTTATCAAATTAACACTGGATTAGATACAACTATTGCTGGAAATGGTTGGAGCGCAGGTACTTATGGTCGTGGAACTTGGGGTTCAGCAGCAAATTTATCTGCTTCTGGTCAAACTCTTAGAATATGGTCACATGATAACTTTGGTGAAGACTTAATCATTAATGTTAGAGATGGTGATATATTCTATTGGGACAACTCAACAAGCTCTGGAACTCCATTTTCAAGAGCTGTTGAGCTTGCTAGTTTAGCTGGATCAAATAAAGCACCTGTAATAGCAAAGCAAGTTCTTGTATCTGATAGAGACAGGCATGTAATTGCATTTGGTTGCGATTCTGAAACAAATCCCGGAGTACAAGACCCTTTATTAATTAGATTCTCTGATCAAGAAAATATTCTTGAATGGCAATCACTTGTAACAAATACTGCTGGTGATTTGCGTATCGGCTCAGGTTCAAAGATTGTTACTGCTGTAGAAACAAGACAGCAAGTTCTAGTATTTACTGACGTTTCATTGCACGCAATGCAATACTTAGGACCACCACTTACCTTTGGTATTAACGCTATTTCTGAAAATATCACAATTGCAAGTCCTCTTGCAGCTATTGCTATTGAGGATAATGTATTCTGGATGGGTGCAGAAGAGTTCTATGTGTACGGCGGTGCCGTTCAAAGACTTCCATGCTCAGTAAGAGATTATGTGTTTTCAAACATTAATAGTGATCAAATAGAAAAGGTTACTGCTTCTCTTAACTCTGCATTTTCTGAAGTTACTTGGTATTATCCATCTGCTTCTAGCTCTGAAAACGATAGTTATGTAACTTATAATTACGATCAAAAAATATGGTATTATGGAACTCTATCAAGAACTGTATGGTTAGATCGAGGTGTAAACGCAGAGCCTATAGCTGCGGGTAGCGATCATTATCTATATTTACACGAAATTGGCTTTGATGATGGAAGCACAAGCCCAGCTACAGCGATTTCATCATACATTGAAAGCAGTCAGATGGACTTAGGTGATGGTGAGCAATTTGCGTTTATGCGTAGATTAATACCAGATATGACCTTTAGAAACTCTACAGCTCCAGTTCCAAGTGCTACTATGACGCTTAAAGTTAGAAATTTCCCCGGCGGAAACTATTTGGACTCTAATGCAAATACAATTACAAAAACAGCCAGTGTTCCCGTAGAACAATTTACAGAACAGGTATTTGTTCGGCTTAGAGGCAGGTCGTTTGCTTTTAGAATTGAAAGCGAAGATACTGGTGTAGCTTGGAGATTAGGCTCTCCAAGAGTAGATATTAGACCTGATGGGAGACGGTAATGTCTCGTAACTTAAACTTACCATTTTTTCCCATACCACCAGATGAGTATGATCAAAGATATTTTGCAGAAGTTTTGCGTTCATATTCCACATACATGCAAAACATGCAAAATCCGGGTGAAGGGCGTAATACTTTTACAGTATTTACGAATTTGCAAACAGACGATTCAGGACTAGAAGATGGAAGTGTTTTTCAACACGATGGGCAATTGCGTGTTCCCGTATTAAATATACCCTATGTAAGAGGTTCTTCAGCAATAGGGCAAGTAGGAGAGGTAACGGTGACTATATCATGAGCGATACAATTATTACAATGGATGACGGTTCAACATGGAAGCCAGCAACTAGCGTGGATGTAGTTTCTTGCGCAAATTGTGAAAATAAGGTAGACACACCTGAAGAGATTGCGTCATACCCAGACGGTAACTGTCCAGATTGCGGTGAAAGCTGGACTGGAACAGAAGAAAGAAGCACAAATATTAAAGTTACGGCTCCTGAAGGAATTTCTGGGTCAACGCTCTAGTATTTTAAATAAATATTTGGTAACTTATATATATTAAGTACGAGGTTAGTATAATGCAGAACATGGCTAGATACGGTAGAAACGGCGATACCACTATGGGACACCTAACTCCGGGTGAAACAATTGTCCCACAAGCGGTACTCCAAAGTAATCCACAAGTAGCTCGTGGCCTTGGTCGTGCGTTTAAAGATGTAGGCGCTGATCCTCGACGATACGTTGTTGGATCAGGGCAAAACAGCATAAACCCTGTAACTGGTAAATCTGAATTCTTCTTAGGTAATTTAATTGGTGCTATCGTAGGAAACCCTGCAATATCAGGTGCGATTGGTAATTTAGCATTAAGAAAAATACAAGGAAAAGACGTATCTCTTCGTGATGCTCTAATAGGCGGTGCCGCAGGTGCTGGTCTTGGAGCTTTGTCAGGAGGTGGTACAGGCATACCATTTTTGGATAGCATGGTGTCTGGAGTTGATGCTGATAGTGGAATTTTTAAAGGAATGAATGTTGGAGGCCGTGGTTCAGAAGTAGCTAAACAAGCAGCAAAAGAAGCAGTTAATCAGTCACAAAAAACCGAAGGTCTTTTAGGCATAGGACAAATGTTCGGTTTAAATCCTGATGAGGGTATAGGAAGATTTCTTAATACAAAAGCAGGAGAAGGTATAGCTTCTGGTCTTGCGGCTCAGTTGATGGATAGCCTATTTAGTGAAGAAGAAGACCCTGATCCATATGGAAACATGGCTAGATTTAATAGAGGCGCAGGTCAAGCACCTGTAACTCTAAGAAGACGCGCTCCGCGTCAACAGACAGACCTTTTATACGCCAATAAAGGCGGTGTAGCTCACTATCCTCGTAGAAATGGTGGTATAATGCCAAGCGAAGGCTCTGGAACTAAAGATGACGTACCTGCAATGTTAACTGCTGGTGAGTTTGTTATGACCCGTGATGCCGTTAAAGGCGCAGGAAATGGAAACTTACAAAACGGTATAAACAAAATGTACGGCATGATGGATAACTTGGAAAGGAAAGCGTAATGGCTGATAGTGTAACAACCATACGGCAATTGCCAGCTTACATGCAGGAATACGATGAGGCGTTGCTTCAACGTATTTTTGGCGCTCCTGATGATGAAGGCGTTTTAACAGGTGGGATTATAGATGATCCTAACCTGTTTAATATTCCTGATTATGTTCAAGCAGGAAGAAATCCATTACAAGAATCTGTAGTTAATTCATTTGGCACTGAAGAACAACGTCAAGCATTTATGGATCGCTATCAGCCTTACTTTACTGACGAAAGTGGCATAGCAAGATACTTACCTCAAGCAAGTCAAGGCTTAGGTACTGGCGCGTCTACTATAGCCGATTCACTTGCTAATTATTTTCCAGAAGCTCAAGCATACTTACGTCAAGGCGTTGGTGGTATAGGTGCAAAGGGAATTTACGACACAGAAACAGCAGAAGCTAAGGCAAGAGCTGATCAATCTACACAATTATTTGATGCTCAACAACGTGCAAATGAACTTTTAAGCGATTCTCGTAGCGCAATAAAAGGTGGTTTGGGTCAGTTTGATCCATCATCTGTTGATAAATTTATGAACCCTTATAAAGAGCAAGTTCTTGATACAGCCTTGGCTAAAATAGATCGTCAAGCTGCACAAAGGCGTCAAGCTGATGCGGCGAACGCTATAAGCAAAGGTGCGTTTGGTGGTTCACGATCTGGTGTTCAAGCGGCAGAAACAGAAAGAGCCGTTGAAGAGGCAAGGCAAGGCACTATAGCTAATTTAATGTCTCAAGGATATGATAAGTCTTTAGCCGCAGCTCAAGCCTCTTATGAAAATGCCGCAAAGCGTGGTATAGCTGGTGGTCAGCAACTTGGTTCTTTATCTACAAGTCAGCTCGGCGCAGAAGCTAAATCATTTGAAGGCGCTGAAGGCAGAATGCTAAAAGCCGCTGATATGTATCGTAGTATGGGTCTATCTAGCGCACAAGCACAAGCTCGTGCCGCAGAAGATGAACGCAAGCGAAGTTTAGAAACTGGTCGATTAATGGGTGGCCTTGGTGCATCTACAGGTCAACTAGGTGGTGCGCAAGCTGACATAGGTAAAGCATACGGTCAATTGGCTGGAACATCTGCTGATATTGGTCAAGTGTATGCTGGAATGGCACCTAAAGACTTAGGATTTATGTATGAAGTAGGCGGAAAAGAACAGCAATACGATCAGCAAGCTCAAGACTTCTATCGTCAAAACCAGTTGGCAACTACACAGCAGGCTTTAGCTCCTTATAGTTATGCTCAAAACTATTTAACTGGCGCTCCATCTGCGTCAATGTATAGTCAATACTCACAAGGTCCTTCGACTGCTCCTAATCCTTTCCTACAAGGTGTTGGTATGTATGCAACCTACCAAGGTGCGAATAGATAAAAAGGTAAATAATATGGCTGATCCATCAGGAATTTACGGTGAAAACCCATTTGCAAGCATGACTCCACAAGAATTTTTAAAAGAGGCTTTGGGTAAAGGCTTGGGTAAAACTCCAATTAGCACTGAGTTTCCCGGCTTAGGAGACGATTTTTCTGATATAGCAGGTATAGATTCTTTTTTTGAAGATAGGGCTGAAAACGCTTACAAAGGAATTGACCCTAGTGTTCTTGCAAATCAAGCCGAAGCTGGAAACGAACTTGCTGCGGCTGAAATAGAAAAACGTAGTAAATCATTACTAGGTGAGTTTGGCGGTCTGGAGCCAATCACAGAGATTCCTAAAATAGATATGTCTGGTTTAGATGTTGAATATCAAATGGAGCAAGCTGAAAAAGAAAAAGCACAAGGAGAAGCTGCTGAAGCTTTTAGAGCGAATGAGGCACAACTCGTAGATTCTCAAGGTGGACTAAACTCCATGAGTATTGCTGATTCTAATACAGTTACTCAAGAACAAGCAGATGAAGGATTTTTATCTGCTATGGATGACTTTCTTGATGCCGCCGTTGGCACTGGTCCGGGCAAGCCAAAAGAACGCACAATCGAAGAATATAAAAGAGTTTTTTCTGAAGCAACTGGCATTGATACAAGCGGCAAGGTAGATAAAAGTGACGCTCTTATGGCGTTTGGTCTTGCTTTAATGCAAAATAAAGCTGGAAAAGGCTTTAATGTTTCTAAAATGTTGCAGTCTGTTGGTGAAGCTGGTGACAAAGCGTTACCTGCGCTCACGAAAGCTAAGGCTGAGGCTAAAAAAGCAGGATTAGCTGCTGGTCAATATGCGCTTACGGCAAAAAATTCTGACAAAGCTAAAGATGAAGTTAATGCGGAAAAAGCCAGACAACGTTCAGATTACTACATAGTTCCAAAAAGTAAGGGAGTAAGTGGATTTCTTGCTAACATGGATCAAGGGCAATTAGAATCACTAAACTCATTTGAGCTTGATGCCCTTATGACCAACAAGTCTTTTAGAGAAAAGTTTGATGTTTTGCCCGGCGGAACATGGTCTGGAATAGTTTCAGAAGCAATGAAAACGCCTGAAGCAGAAGCTCTTTACTTGACTAAAGATGCAAACAAAATTTCACTAATTCCCGGTGTTGAAAATGATCTATTTACAATTAAAACTTTCTCCGCAGACCCTAATGTTGAAGGTAGTGAGGGAAGACCAGCACGCTTAGATGGTGATGGGCAAGCAACATACAAGGCCTTAGCTGCGGCTTCACAAGACCTTCAAAGAGCAAAAGAAAAATTTATGGAAGGGTTTGGACTGGCTGAAGGCACAAGTGCTTTTAGGTTTACTCTTGATAAAGTCGATTCTTTAGCAGGCGCATTTGGTATTAATGTAGATGGAATCGCAAATCCTACAGAAAAATTAAAGTTATTTTTAAATAAACTTAAAGCACAAAATGCCAAAGAAATTTTAGGAGAAGCTGGTAAAACAATTTCAGACGCGGACCGTTTGCTTGTTGAGTCAATTGTTGGTGATGTAAGCGTTTTAACTAATCCAGATGTTCTTGCCGAAAAAATGAGTCAACTTTATAATGACGTAATCCTCAAAAAAGAAAGAGAAATATTTTCTGCGCTAGAGACTTTAGATAGATATTCTAACAGAAATATAGCATCTAGGCTAGGGGGCGGTGGTGAATTGAACTCAGAAGAGCAAGCAGAGTTAGATGCTGCCATAGCTGCAATAGGTGAAAAAAATGGATGATCGCACTAAGCTAACATTAATTAGAGGAATAAAGTCTGGCGCTTTTAATGACAGACAGAAGCTAGAAGCTTTTAGAGCCATCAAAGGTAATGTTGAAAACAATGACGTAGCTGATCTTATTGGTTCACTTTCGTTTTCTACTTTGAGAAGTGGAAAGAGCCTCAAGGATATGTCAGATGAGCGTCAAGGTCGAGACACTACAAACTTTGATTATAGTACAGGTGCGGATGGGACGCTACGATCTTTACTATCATTTGCAGAAACTGATAAAGACCGCGAAGCCATATTAAAGAAAATGGTTGGTGAGGCTGGATTTGTTAGAGATGCGGGTGGAAATCTTGCCTTAACTCAAGAAGGTCAAAAAGTTCGTGGTATGGAGCCTATCGGAAAAAATCTTGTTATAGACGAAACTGGTTTTAGTATGCGAGACATATCTGACTTAGCTGGAATAGTTCCAGAGACTGTTGGGTCTGTAGCTGGCGCAATAATTGGTGGAGGTCCAACTCTTGGTTTTGGCGCTGTAGCAGGTGCTGGAATAGGCGCGGGTTTAGGTCAAGCTGCTGAAGAAGTTATTGAAGGTTGGTTAGGTGTTCAAACTCAAAGCCTTGGTGATGTAACAAAAGACGTTATGAAGGAAGCGGCTATTGGCGCGGCTGGAGAGGCTATTGCTGGAACTGTTATCGCTATAGGTAGAGGTGTTGTCGGTGGCGGGAAAAAGCTTGCAGGAAGAGCATCTGGAGCTATGGTAGAAGAGCCTATAGATGCTGCGGCAAGACTTCGACTTGAGCGCGGAGAATCTTTGTTAGAAAGAGGTTACATACCATCCTTGGGTTCTTTGGGTGCTAACGAAAGATTAGCATACCTTCAAAAGTTTGGTGAAAATGCTGCAAAAGATACGGCTAGAATTCAAGCTAATTTAGCCGCAGCATTGCGTGATAAGCAGACATTCTTATCTGGAATTACAGATGATGCGGTAGAGACTTTAGGCTCTGAAGCTACAAAGATGGCTCCAATACGATTTAAACAATTAAATGCAACTAAAAGAAAAGCTGATAGGCTTTATATATCAGCTTTAGACGATAGTATAAATTTAATGAGAAAAGCTGTAGATGAAAACTTTGAGTTAAACACTTCAACTCTTGGCGCAATTACAAAAGCATTTGATGGATTTCAAACATCTATGGTAGATGGTTATGGCTCTGTTGATGACATACTTGGAAAAATTAAAGGCGAGATAACCTTGTCTGATGGAACGCAAGCGGCAAGAACAGGTGGACAACTTCGTATTTTTGATACTGAAAACTTGATGTCTAAATTTAAAAACTACGAAGAAGATTTTGGTAGAGCATTGTTGGAAGGTCCAGTAGGCACTGCATATGATGCTCTAAAAGGTTTTCAAAAAAATCAACAAGGAAAAGCCTCTTTCAAAAACTTAGTTAATTTAAGAAAAAACGTAAATGACGAACTTATGTTCGGGTCTAGCACTGCCGGAACAAAACAATTGGATGAAATTAAAGGTGCGTTAGACACCATGCTTAATGACGATACTATTTTAAATGGTGTAACAGGTCTAAATAGAACAGATAAAGGTTTACTTGTGGACGCCGCAAAACGCAGGTTAACTCAACAAAATATGTATAAAGAAGGCATTAAAAGATTTGAAGAGCTTTCTAACATTGGAGTTATTAAATCTATTAATGGATTAAAATCTTTTGGAGATTCAAGTCCTAGAGAAATTTCTGACAAATTCTTTAAAAAAGTTGTTCAGAACGACTCTCCGCAAAGGTTAAGGGCAGTTTTAAAAGCTACTGACAACCCAGATGAGTTACTTTCTAATCTTAGCCGTAGCTTTCTTGATGATGCTTTGGAAACGGCTGGTAGGGACCCGATAAATCCTGAAAAATTTAATGGCAAAACATTCGCCAAAAAAATAAAAGACCTTAAAACTACTGGTAAAGTTTTGTTTGGAAAAGATTGGAACAAAATTCAAAAGCTTGCTAACAGCATTAATCAAGCAGATATTAGTGGAAAGTTGTCTATAGATGATATTGCTAGGGTTAGCGCTGCTGGAGGAGACAAAGGCATAGTTGAGTCTATGGAAGCTGTTGTTCAAGCGCAAAAGCAGATAGATATAGCTGGATCAACATCTGTAGTTAAAAATTTAGACCCCAGAAAAGTTTCTATGTACTCAAGTTACGATGATGTTGTGGCGGCACTAACGAAGCCAAGCCTCACTGAAAGCGAAACTATACAAATAATGAAGTTTTTTGATGGTAACGATCAACTAATTCAAAGTATGAAAAATGTTGTACTTCAAGATATAATGAAAGTCGTAGACGATACTGTCCTTGAAAGTGCGCAAAATGCAGGCTCTTTGCGTAAAACTTTAGATCAATATAAACCAAAATCTTTAAGTCGAATATTGGGCGCAGATACATATAAGGCTTTAGATAGCTTTGCCGATGATTTAATTATGCTTGGAGACGCTGGAAAAGAAGGCTCAATCGCCGCTGGTAGTATATGGTCGCAGATGTTCAGTCATCCTTTAAATGTATTAGGAAAAATTGGTAAATTTAAAGTTATGGCTAGTATGTTTAGTAAGCCTCAAAATGTTAAAAAATATATTGAAATGAGAAAAGCTTCTGCAAATAACCCAGAGTCTCGTGGTAATGTAATGCTATCTATGATGAACCAAGCTGCGCTTGACGAGGGTATTGATGTCGGAGGTCAAGCAGCACTTGCAGGTCGAATTGCAAGTGGGGTAGGCTCCGCAACGGGTCAAGTTAGTCGTGCAGGTCTTCAATCTCAACCTCGTATAGCGGTTAATGAAGAAGGTCCATTTAGACAAAAAAGCCGAACAAGTGTTCCCAATGTTGAGCCTTTAGATTTAAGTCTTTTTGACGTTCCTGAAATAAGACAACCTCAAGCTACATATACTCCGCTAAGTCCAATTGAAAAAATACAACAAGAAGCGATTAGAAAAATGTCTCTTAGAGATCGCGCAAGACAAAGCCCTGCGGCAGCGGCTACTTTGTTAGGCGGTTTAGGTAACGCTGATCTTCTTTAGTCTTCTATAACAGATACTGAAGACAGGCCACCTAGACCAACTGTGCCATAGCTATTTGGAGCTTGACGCCTAGACTTGACACTAGCATTAATATGTTCGTATGTTTCATCTATCATACGCGCAAGTTGTCGCCCAATAGCACGATCTTCGCTTTCAGCAATGATAACCAGTTTATCATAAGCTTCAATAGAAACACCTACGGATTTATATTTTCCCGGGTTTGGCATAAAGGTTCCTTCCCATAAATGACTTTTCCTACTGTATATAATCCCAAGCGGCGTGGGTCAAGACCCAAATACGGAAACAAGAAAGTTATCATACAAGGAATCAAATTTGATTCCAAGTGGGAGGGCGAAAGATACCTATACCTAAAGTCACTAGAACGCGCAGGAACTATAAGAGATTTAGAGTTACAGGTACGATTTAACTTAATGGTTAATGACCAGAAGATATGCGCTTACATCGCTGACTTCTGTTATGAACGTGAAGACAAAGATGGTGTATGGCACTACATTGTTGATGACGCTAAAGGCGTTGAAACGCCTGAATTTAAGCTAAAAAAGAAGCTTATGAAAGCCTGTCTAGGCATTGATATTCTATTATCGAAAAAAACTGCTTGACACAAACCCACTCTATATGGTTATAGTTGGGACTCTAGTAAACAGCAGAAAGGATTCGACATGAATAGTCGTGAATTATTCGAAGTCCGAGAAGAGCTAAAGGCAGCAATTGATAAATTGCGTAGTGATTTGAAGGACGTTGAGCAAAACTTAAAAGACACATATCTAACTCGTGCGAAAGAAGCATTAGGTGTCGATGGTAAAGATTTTGGCACAGCAAGTTTTATGGATGGCAACCGCAAGATTAAAGCAGTTGTCTCTAAAAAGGTGTCTTGGGATCAAGATTCTTTGCGTGAAGCTTTAGGTAGTTTATCTGAAGAAGACGCTAGGCACTATGGTAAGTTGACTTTTGCCGTAGAAGAGCGCAAGTTTACAAACGCTCCACCTGCAATCAGAAGCATTCTTGAAGAATGTCGTACAACAGAAGTTGGTCGCTTCACAGTAGAATTGGATACATAATATGGCTTTACAAATAATCACAGCCGATCAAAGACTTGCCGAGAAGAAGGGTCATAAGATCGTAGTTTGCGGTGCAAGCGGTGTAGGTAAAACTACACTTGCTCGCACACTTAATCCAAGCACAACATTGTTTATGGATTTAGAGGCAGGGGATGCAGCTATTGAAGGTTGCGCAATCGACGTTGTTCGTCCGAGAACTTGGGCAGAATGCCGTGATCTTGCTTGCTTTTTAGGTGGACCAAATCCATCATTAGCAGAAGATCAGCCATACAGCGAATCACATTATAACTATGTTGAGCAGATGTATGGCGATGGCGCTGACGTGTGGCAAAAGTATGACACTTTATTCGTGGACTCGATTACTGTTGCAGGTCGTCTTTGTTTTCAATGGTGCTTACAGCAACCAGAAGTCAGATCAGAACGGTCTGGAAAACTAGATACACGAGCCGCATATGGTTTGCATGGTCGTGAAATGATGTCTTGGCTTACTCACATACAGCACATTCGCTCTAAGAACGTTGTGTTTGTAGGTATTCTTGATGAAGTCACAGATGATTACGGAAGAAAACAGTACCACCTTCAAATTGAGGGTAGTAAAACTGGAAGAGAATTGCCCGGAATTGTTGACGAAGTTATCACTATGTCTATCTTGACAGGTGATCACGGACAGTACCGTGCATTTGTATGTCAGCCTTTAAA
>Ga0206128_1002632_pt1 | contig 15859 bp, 20 predicted proteins | sample Helgoland_Spring_7_FD_148601 | JGI IMG/M metagenome (GOLD analysis project Ga0206128, IMG submission 148601) | Pelagic subsurface seawater microbial communities from Kabeltonne, Helgoland, North Sea - Helgoland_Spring_Bloom_20160426_1 | ecosystem: Environmental > Aquatic > Marine > Epipelagic ... | reverse complement strand
TTTACTCTTTTTCCTAATCCTGGTAAGGTTCTTAAATCTTGTACGTATTGATCTGTTTTAACAATAATAGTACCTAGATTAGTATCTTCTCCTTCTGGGTCTTTAAATAAAGTAATTTTAGATACTCCAGGATTAAAGCTTGGATCTCTGTCTTTAAAGTTACTGTTGTAATATTGTGTTTGATGCATCTGGTATTCTTCACCTTCATGTTCTAAATTATGATATTGAACGTGAACAAACATTGGTGCATATCGACCCATTCTAGCTTTGATAGGACTCTTATCGTGTGCTTTTAAAGCTTCAACGGCATCGTTTTCACTTGCTACTCCTTTAGGAAGTAAGTCTGCAAATATTCCTTTACCGAACATATCAGGACCTCTTTTGTTAGCATCATCTATTACTTCTGAACCTTTAAATCTATTATCGGTAAATTCTTTTAATACTTCATTTTTAGTTTTTTTCATTAAATCTATAGCGGCTTGTCTAGCTTTTAACCTTGAGATTTCTTTTGCAAATCCTTTTGGATTTTCAGCTTCAAGTTTTTTAATCTCTTTTGCTATATCCTTATCTGCAACCATATTTTCAGCTAAAGAAGATTTGAATACATCAATAGAAACTTTTCTTTTCTTACCTTTAAGTTCATATTCTACAAAATCCTTTGAGCCTGGTTTTTTAATATAGTCAGTTATTTTTACATCTACAGGTACTTTTTGATTCTTAGCTGCACTGTATTTTTTTATAGCTACAACTTTACCAATCTTCATTGAAAGGTCTTCATTTAGTCCATCAAATTTTCTTTGTTTTAAAGCTGCCATGATAGCATATACAGCATCTTGCTCTTCATATTCGTATCTCTTAGCCATTGCTTTAATAAATTGATTGACTTTATTAGATACTTCTGGATTGAGTGATTCTTTTATCATTTCATTAAAGTCATCTTCATCAAAATCGTAAAAACCTAATCTTTCTAGTTCATCTGCTTCATATTCATTAGTTAATTTACTTCTAAATTCCGGTATAGAACCTATCCATTCCATTATTACTTCAACACAGCCAGGATTATCTTCTATAAATTCATCAAAACCTTGTCTATATCCTAGTGCTCCAAATATTTCATCTAAATTTCTAGAAGCATTTTCTTTTAAATTATTAGCTTCATTTAAAGATTTAAAATGCTTCATAAGTTCGTTTTTCAGCACATCTTCATTTATAAATGCTTCACCGGAAGGTTTTACTCCTACATCAACTAATTTTTTATTAAAAGAAAAATCTGCTAGATGAAGATTACCGTCTTGAATATGAAATGCAAATTCGTCTTCTCCTGCTTCACCTTTATACATAACATGTATATCAAATGAATTTTCTTCTAAACGATGGGCTTTAATTCTTGCAACTTCATCTCCTAGTGTCTTTAAACATTTAGTTAGCGCTCTACCTACTTGAGTTATCATATTTCTCATATCGTTAACTGAGAATTCTATGGTAGTGTCTTCGTTTTCTTCTATTTTATCTACTAAGTCTACATTAACTCCCTGTTTAGTAAGCTTCTCTGCTTTTCTTTCATCATCTGTACGTACTGTGCCGTTTTCTTCTTTCAGTAGTGAAAGTTTGTTGAGTATAGATTCTTTTAGTGTATTAAGTTTAACTGTGGTTTCTTTAACAAATGTAGTTGAGTGCTTTGAACCTTTATTTGTGTTCAAATCTTTTAAAGCAGTTTCTACCTTAATTAAGCGTTTTTTAAGCTCGTTGTAGGTCATGTTAGTTTCTTTTAATTTTATAGCTATATAAATAAATAGATTCTTTTTATTAAATACTTGTATTATTGACAGTGGTAGTTTAGGTACCTCTGTAATGCTTTTGCAAAATGTGTTCCTTTATCTTTTAATTTACCTTTCTCTTTTCGTACTTTTGAACAAGATAATTTTCCAATTCTCTTTTTTAATATACCCGGTTGTACCGGATCATGTGGACCTTCATAAAGCACTTCAAGTATTATATCTTTTAAATCGCTTCTATTCATGCCGTTTATATTGCATTTCTTTTTCTAAGTTCTGAGCTTATTACTCTTTTCTTTTTACTCATAGAAGGACTTTCCAAATACTTTAATAGGTCTTTTGTAGACGCACTAGCTACTGTATAGTGTTTCCACTTCCATTTACTAGTCATCCTACCGTTACTGTCTTTTTTATATTCCTTAGAACTTGGTTTTAATTTTGGTGCCATTTTAATATTAATATTATTTCTCTTTCCATATATCTCCTCTACGGCAGCGAACAACTGCTCCGGATGCGTATGCTGATGGCCAGGTGTCGTATTTTTGTTTTGCCAATCTTGTACACCTATCATCTTTTTTCTCATTTAGATTATCATCTGTCATTGCATCATATCTATCTTCATCGCTTTGTGCAGAATTAAGCATATCATTTAAATCATGATCATCTCTGAATTCTCCTCTAGGGAAGGTAATAGCATTAGGTAAATCATCTCCTCTTCCAATATGAAGTTCATAATCTTGACCTTCTTTATAATTACTTCTTAAGTGATCTACAACATCTTGTATTGCTTCTAGATCATATCCTAAAGTAACCATGTTGCTTTTCATTTCATATAACATTCCTACAACTAGATTTTTAACGTCTTCAACGTTTACTTTTGCTTTTTTAGTATTTTTCACGATTTGTTGTCCTTTAGCTCCTGCTTTCTTTTTTTTGGCAGCAGTAGCGGCTCTTTGGCCTTTTGTTAAACTTTGTGCTTTTGCTTTTGGTAAGCACCTATCAGGGTTCTTTTTATTCTTTGATGTTCCACAATCCCCAGCTATATTACCAGACGAAGAAATACGAACCCATTTTTCTTTTTTAAACCAATCTCTTAGTGATTCTTTAACTATATTTCTTACAGTATCTTTATTCATTACTGTAAACGTATTACTTCAGATAGCAGCTTGATTACCACTCCGGCTAGAACTGTAAATATTATCCAAAGAGCTTTCTGTACACTGTCTTTCCATTTTTTTAGATCTTGTATTTCTTGAAGTTTATTAAAAAAATCTTTTTCGTTTTCTTCCATCCTTCTGCGAAAAGCTGAGTTTTGATTAGTTTTTACTATTGTACCGTCTTCTGGGTTTAGTAATGTGTATTTCAGGTCCGACATGTCTTCTTTTAAAGCTTTTACATCTTTAAGCATAATCTTTAATTCACCATTCGGCATATGCTTTTTTATGTGAACTAGCTCCTGTAGTACTGATTCAAGTAAATCTTTCTGTGTCATATTAACTGATGTGGAATATATATATATTTCTTATAAATATAGCCTATTCCAGCTTAAGTTTTAAAAAGTCAATATACTCTTGTAATTCTTTAGTAATTTTTCTTTTTGATTCTGTTTCATTACCTTTCCAGTCTTCTATATCTCCTTGTTCTGTAACAAACGTCTGTTTGCTTGAATCATTTATGTGCTTAATTTTCTGTTCAAAAGCTTTTATAAAGTACTTAATATTTCCTTTATTAACACTTCTAATGTAGTCATCGAATAGTCCGTTTTTTCTTAGCTCTTCTGTGTATTCCATATAGCAGCTAAAACACATTTTTGATTTTTTATATGTTTCTTTACTTAGGTAGTATTTCATTGTTCCGCTACACTTTGGACAGGTAAGGGGTGTTTGCATCGCCTTTTTTGCTGAATCAAATTTTGTTACGTTCTGTTTAACACCGTTCTTTATTGTCCACTGTTTACCATTCTCCTCCCATATCTCTCCTTCTATATGTACTGTAGATTGTTTTTTATATCCTATTTGTGATTTAGTAGATGCAGTATAATCTTTTTTAATAAGATTTCTCATTCGTTCTACATCAGCTTTTTTAAACTCTTTTTTTAGTTTACTACTCATACCCTAATTCTCTAAGACCATTTAATGCTTCTGTTATATCTCCTCCTTTTACCCTAAACGCTATACCTCCTTTTGCTCTCCATTCTTCTATATTTGACTTTTTATCGTCGATAAGTATTGAGGTAGAGTTTGCGTAATTCTGTTTATTTGCCGAGTATGCAAATATTACTTTCGGTTTTGGAGTAAGTTGATTTTTAACCCAAAGGTTTTTACCTAGTCTAGATGTATTATCTCTTGATGGTGAGGTAAGGAGGGATGGATTGTACTTAGATATAAAATTCCACAGTTCCCTTCCTCTTGGCATCCAGTCCATTCCTACCCAAAATGATACACCTACTATCTGATCTATAAATTTCCAGAATTCGGTCATACCAAATATTGCTTCAAAATCTTTTGGTTTAATTACTTTTTTTATATCCTTGAGCGGATAGTAGTCGGGACCTACCTCATTTACTTTGTCAAAAAATCTTTTTTCAAAGTCCGTTAATACTCCGTCCATATCGCAGTATATCTTGTACTTTGATGTAATTTCTGTTACTGTTGGTGGGTGTGCATCTAATAAATCTACTATACTTGTACTCATAACCTTTTTTTTAGTTTATACTATTCTTACTTAATATACGAATTTTTTTTGTAATTACCAACTAATTTTACAGTTTTTCTTTAATACCTAGTGACTTAAGTCGCAATGACCATACTCTCTTAACATCTTCAACATCTTGTTTAGTTAGGTATGGATCACCGTTTTCATCATATTGCTCTGTAAAATCGTAAAGGTATTGATCTACAACATCTTTAAAAGGACGCTTTGCTTTCTTAGCTGAAAGGTACAGTCCTTGAATGTTTGCATCTATTTCAGAAGGTATTGTTAAGTATTTATACCCATTTTTAATATCTCCGGATCTAATTTTCTCTCTAAATTCTTTCTCCTTACTTGTGCCGAATATACCTTTAAATTGGGCATCTCTTTACCGAATGATTTACTTCTTTCATTTCCTCCTGCTTGTGTAAGGTGTTCGATTTCGTGCCTTAACACATCTGTTATTTGAGCTGATAATTCTTCAAAATCTCTAGGAAAATTGTACGGGTCTAGCACAAATTCTAATTCAACTTTAGGTTGAATCCAGGAATCTGTAGAGTCAAAACCTCCTTTAGAAGCTCCTCCGTTTCTCATTATACTATCACAGCCCTTAACAAATATAGCTTTTAAGTCATAGTCAAATTCTACATCTGATTCTTTTTGAAATTCTTTATCTATATCGTCCGGTAGTGATAGTATTACTATTGGGTAGGAGTCCTCTACTACTTTTTTCATTGCTATTTGAGCAGATTCGGTTTTAACATCTCCAAAATGCCCCTCTTTGTAGTGGTTTATTTTTTTTGCTAAAGCATTCTTTACACCTTCTATACTCTTATTAGTTAGGTAGGTGGTAATTGCATCATACCTACCTTCTGTTATAGTTTTATTTTCTTTAATAGATTTATCTCCATCTAAATCCAATTGAGGAAAGTTATGTTACCTAGAAGGTAAGCTTCTTTTTCTATTTCCATTAAGTACCCGTCTTCATTAGTGTTTGAAGTATCTATACGTCCTAACCTTCCTTCAATATTCTGCATATGGTGTATCATCTCGTGGGAAAAAGACCTAACGATATCCTTATCGTGTCTCCCTTCTACAAAGAGTACTATTTCTTTTAATGCAGGACTGTAGTAAGCTGTTCTACCGAAAAAATTACTTGCTTCTATTGGATCTTTTTTAATTTTTACCTCCGGCAACGGTAGTATATTCATTTTGCGTTCTAACATATACTCTAATAGCGAACTTATATAATCTTTTAATTCTAGTTTCTTCTCTGTGCTTTCATTAAGTTCTGGGTATCCAACTGTGATTGTATTTTTATTATATTTTATAGAAGCATTGTTGGGTATCAGTCTAGATAGGTACCTGTATAGGTTATCTGTGTCATTTTTCTTTTTACTTTCTACAGGGGTATTTTTAATAGCAGGTTCTTCAGGTGCGAAGTATTCATCTATAATTCCTCCTAGATTTGAGGTTAAAATTTCTGCTACTATTTTATCCTTTAATCCTGTGAGAATATTTAGTATCTCTTCTCTAGATAAGTCTTCAGGAAAAAAATCTAAAACCGTATCTAAATTACCTGAAAGTATATTATCCCCCTAAAATCTGTTGCTCTAATTGTTGATCCGGGTTTTGCTGCTAGTGCTAATCCTTTCACATTTGGAGCGTTTTTATAGGTAGTAACTCTTCTCAAATCTACAAAATCTTTTTCTCCTCTTATACCTGTTACTGATGCAAACTCTTGTTCAGGGTTAGCTTGTGCATAGTCCTTAGCTGCGAACATTGGGTTACTCCCTCCGTCTCTTATCTCAACATTACCTAGGTACTTAGCATAAATATTCCATATATACATCGATTCATCTTTGGATATACCGTTTCTCTCACCTGCTCCTACAAAAACTATAACTTTATCTATATCCGGTTTTTCACCGTTACTGCCACCTAGAAGTGAAGCACCAGTTTCTTTATAATTGTCTTTATTATATAGTGAACCGTTATATGTTCCGTCTAATAGTGATTTTACTACGTTGTAATGTCCTCTATGTGGAGGTTTATATGCGCCTGGATATAATGCTATCATATTGTTTCGTGTGTTGGTTGACCCCAGGGTTTAATCCAATATTCCCAAAATATTTGTTTTAACTTTTTCATGCTAAAAATGTTTGTACTTTTTGATCTATTTCTCCTACTGAGGAGTGTTTTAATTTTTCTTGGAATGTTGGGTTATATATCATATCTACTATATTATCTAGTACCTGATCTCCTTTTTCTTTCCTTTTAATACTGCTCTCTCTATATTTTTTAACAGCAGCAGCAAGTTTATCTTGCCCTGGGCCGGTTCCGTTTTTTCTGTAAGCTTTGAGAAAGGTATTTTTAATTGCTTTATCTTCTGATCTATTATTTTTATCCCAACTTATACTTCCGGCATCTTTTATAAACTGCTGTTCTTCTTCAGGTGTCATTTCTACTGGTACAAAGAATGAAGAACCGCCGGTGTTATTATCTTGATTAAATTTATCTAAATAATCTTTTACTCCATTCAAACCGTTTTTAGCAGCTTTGTCAAATCCTTCAACTTCTTTTTGGTACTTACCGCCTCTATCACTAACAAATATAGATAGATTACCTTTTAATTGCTTGTTAAAATCTTCTATTTTAGTATATACATTTCTCCAGGTAGCGAATACAGAATCACCAGGGATATTTCTTTCCCTAGCCATAAAGTTAGAAACATATGAGATCATGGGGTGAGTATATACCATAACCATATATACCTTGTATCCTGAGGCAAGTATTTTATCTAGGTTTTTTTGAAATCCTGCTCCTGATGCTGTTGTGTCCCAAACAAAGCTATAGTTTTTTCTTCTACTGCTGCCATTGCGTCTTTGGACGTTTGATTGGCTGCTGGTCCTAGTTTGTTGTAATACTGGTGGGTTTTGTCTTCTATATACTTGTCTGGGTTGAATTGAACTAGACTGTCCAAGCCTAACTGGTTGAGTAGATACGTTTTCCCTGATCCTGCTCCTCCTGCCATTATCACTGCTTTGGGTGCGGACCTGTCTTCTAGTATTAGTGTTGATAGTTTTATCATTTCTCGTGTTATTTATTCTTCGGTTCTTTACTTCTACTTTAATTAAATCTGCAATGTCGTCTACTGTTTGAGTTCTTTCTATATTTCGGCTTACTACTCTACCTGAAATATTACTGTTTATGCCTCTTCTGCCATAAGTATTTGTTGTATTCCATGCTCTATTATAATTAGTATAATAGTTCCAATTGTTCCACCCATAATTGTTCCAACCATAGTTATTCCAGGCATACCCCCAATTGTTATACCCCCATCTATCATATCCAAATGGTGACCATCTATGAGGTGTAAATCCCCAAACCCAATCATTCCACATTTGATCTCTGTTCCAGTAAGAACCATAACCCCAATATGGGTTATAACGATTATACCTGTTACCTAAAATACGATTATTCCAATCAAATGAAATAGGTTGACTTAAGGCATATTGGGCAAAATCAAATCTGAAGTTAATATCTGTTCTAAGTAAACGTTGTAATTCAAATTCATTATTTATTACTACTATTTCTGCATCTGATCCTTCTATGCTGTATATTGGATCGTGGCCCGTTGTACTTACATGCCATGTTGATGAACATCCTGCTAATAATAATACTAGTAATAATAATAATGATTTCTTCATATGTTATAATTTTAGTGCTGTAGGGTAACTATTATAAATAGGTTCTGTATTAGGGTTCTCTAATGAATATAGTTTATATATCATTTTAAACAGTTCAAAATTTTCCTCTATTTCATCTATCTGTAGGACTTTCCATCCTTTTCCCTGTATTACGTTTTTCTGTTTTGATGGTCCTCTAGAATGAGCTTTTAACCATATTATACCTGTACGTTGTATTTTTATTCCTTTTGCTTCTTCTAAACCTTTAGCATAAGCTGAAAGCTGTAAATCAAAAGACTTGTGTACTGAGTTTGATGTTTTGATGTCTAATAGCCATATTTCTCCGTGCATTTTTACTACCAAATCTGCTGTTCCTGCATATTTGTGTTCATCCGACCATACAAAGTCTTCAGCAGATATTAATTCCGGCTTATGTGTTCTCCAGAAGTCAGCAAACTTTAATATCATTTCCCAAACTATTTGAGAGTATTTTGCATTACCGTAATCATCCATCCAGGTAACTTCTTTACCTAGTACTAGCTGTTCACATGCTTCATGAACTTGTGTTCCTTGTTTACCAGCTCGTCTCATAATAAGATCGGCGTTATGCCCAACGTCTTTAAGCCAAGACTCAAAAAACTTGTTCTTGGGCATATATTGAAGTATAGTTGTTACGGACGGGTAATATACTCCTTCGCCTCTCTTATAAACTCTTCTATCTAAGAAATTAATCTGCTTTAATTGCGGGTTAAAATCTAATCTCTTTTTTTCATTCTGTTCTAGAATGTTCATTCCTTGCTTTATCATAGGTTTAATTTTTGCAGCATTATTTTAGAAAAGTCTAGTTCTGCTGCGTTCTGTACTAATTTGGTAAATTCTTTAAACCCTAATTGTGAAGGGTCTTTACCTTTTAGTTCTATTAAGTAAACTTTAAATCCTGCTGCTATAAATTTTTCAGCTATCCTTAAAGCTGCGTCTTGTGCATCTTCATCTAATGAAAAATGTATATATCTGTAAGACGGCTTGTTAATATTTTTTTATATAATTCGGTTGATACACTTTTACCTAGAAGTGGTATAGCGTTTCGTTTAATAGCCATGGCGTCAAAAACTCCTTCACAGAGTATAATTGGAGTATTCCAATTAATAAGATTTTCGTAGAATATTATGTCTTTAGAAACTTCAGGATTTTTGTATTTAAAGAAGTTTCCATCATAGCTTCTTCCAACAAAATAGTTGAGCCTATTGGACTCAGTATAACTTGGCAAAATAACTCGTCCTCCATACTCACCAGTTGTGCAGTATCCAATACTATATTTAATAAAATCATTGTCGGTAAGTCCTCGTTCATATAAGTAATTTTTAACTATGTTAGCAACAACTGATGATTTAGAAGCTTTATATAGTAGTTGGTATTCTTTTGGTAACTCTACTATAGATAGCTGCTTATACTCTATATTTGACCCTTTTGGAAGGTACTTTAAAACTAATGCTGCTTCTTCTCGAGGGGTCCTTAACTGTTTAAGTAGTGAGCGTATTGTACGGCCTCTTGTTTGACATACCCAGCATTCCCAAGGGTTATGTCCTTCCTCGTTAGTTTCCATATTTATCTCTAACTTGGGTTTTCTATGATTACAGAATGGACAATGAAAAGCGTGGTTTCCTCTAGCTCTCTTGTGAGATTTACCCAAGAGGTTTTCAATAGAACCTAATAAAAAAGTATAATCCATGTAGTTGTCCGTAACTATTATCTTATAATATAAGAAAAATAATTCTAAATGTCAACTAATTTCAGTTTATTTTTTTGATTAACCATTACATTTGATGGTCTGATATCTAATTCATCTGGGTCGAGTCCCATTCTTTGTGCTTCTGCTTCAGTTGCTTCGATCCATTCTTCAGGAATATCTCCTTTAAATTCTCCTAGCACTTCCATTTGGATAATTCCTAACTTCTCATTAATTTCTTCTACATCGTATATAAATGCAAAGTTGTTTGTTTTTTTACCTTTAAGTATGTGTGCATGTTCTAACTCTATTGAATCAGTTGTTACTTTATATACTCTACCGTTTAAAAGATATGCAGAGCCGTAATCTCCTGAGCCTAGATATTTCCCTCCAAGTTCTTTTACTTTCTCTACTTCTTTTTCAAATCCGGGATCGTAGTAGAGTATTTCACCTAAAATAACGTGCGATAATCTCATTATTTAATATCGAATTTAAATTTAATTTTTGGGTAATAGTATCTTTCTCCAGGGTCATGGTCAAAGTAATTAGAGGATTGATCTAAATCTACTTCGTAACCTTCTTTGGAGATTATATCAATAGCCTTTTTAAACTCATTATCTGGTAAAGTGTCTTTATGTAAGAATTCTACACTTCCGTATCCTTTTCCTTTCAGCGGATCATTATCTAATCTATCTTGATTGTATTCTGCTATTCTAACTGCTATTCTATAGTTTGAGGATAGTCCTGTAATTAATTCCACCTCTAACTCTTTTTCCTCTTTACTGTATTTATCGTACAATTCTGATATAATATTTTTTAATTTCATTTCCGTTCTATTTTAAGGGTTAAGTCTCCTGTGCCTTTTATTAGTCGATGGTACACTTCCTTTGGTATAAATAGCTTGTTATCATCTAAAGAAACGGGAAGGTTGTTATCAAATTGAAATTGCCAATCTGTTTTATGCGTTGCTACAACATACCGATCCTCTCGGTCTTTATGCCAAACAAATTCATCTTCATCTGTATTTTGATTGAAGTGCCTGATATCGCCGTCATCTAAGTACGGTCTACCAGTATCCTGAGAAGTTTCTTTTTCCACCTAATGATTTCCAATAACGTCCAATATTACAAGCCCAGTAACCTGGTTTTGTTTTATCTTTTTTAGTTGAGCACTTATGACGTGCTGCAAATGATGATCTTGCTCCAGGTTCATCTATCTTAACATTTAAACCTGTTGTACCGCCAAAGGATACTTTAACAACATTTCCTTTTTTGTTTTTAGTATAAACAAAGAATTTTTTAGAACCTCCTCTTTTTGGTTTATTTAAAGGTACATCTTTACCTTTATACTTAGCTTCCTTTACACCTACTTTATTCCTCTGATTCCAAACATTGTCTTTTTCTTCATCAGTACAGTCTTTAAAGTCTTCATCATACTGTCTATGAGCTATAAGATCTAATCTAGTTTCTTCTTCATGTGATAGCTGTCTTCCTTCATACTCTGCTTCATAAATCATAGGTAAATCTAATGGTACTTTCTGTTCTTTAAATACTCCATACTCTCCTATATCTGTTGTTTCTATTAACTTTAAGTCTTCTTCATTAAGTTGAATTTTACCGTCTCTATAAGCGTCTCTTGCTTCAGCAAATAATTGTATAAAGCTATTGCTAGAATAACGGTAGACATTCTCATATAAAGAGAGACTGTTATCTATATGATACTTAAGAGAGGGTGTACCTATTATTTCAGTTAATTTAATCATATTATATTATTTTGTATTTCTGTTCTGCCACTCTTGTGATATTGAATCTTTTTCAATTGGACCTCCTTTTGCCCATGTTCTACAGCTTCTTGCTGAATGGCATTTAAAATGATGCATCCAACAGTAACCTAGTTTTCCATCTTCATCAGATGTTACACCTGGAAAATACATTCTTCCATTCTTGGAGATATATCAAATGCAACACAGTTGCTACAGTTAGTTCCTTTTGCTGCTTCTTCTGTAGTGTTCCAGTATTTAGCTATATCTTTCCAGTAGTTACCGGGTTCGTTAACATTTAGTGGACCGTATTGAATATGGGTTGCCTTTATTGCTGAGTCTCTATTTTTTGTGTTTAGTATTAAATCTTGAGTTGCAGCAGGGCATGATTCATTATCTTCTTTAAGTATTATATCTCTTAGTTTCATAGTGTAAAGTCTTTTCTGTAGAATTTTCCTAGGATATTGTCGTTAATATATGCATCCTGGTTCTCCAGCACTTCGTTTATAAATAGATATTTACATTCATAGTACGTAAGTAACTTCTTATTAGGAACAAAATATAATATACGTCTTTCAAAGTCCATTGGGGAACCTTCTTTAACGTATTTTAAAATATCTTTATGAGATCCATAATAAGTCTTCCAATCTGATTCTTTTATTACTTTCTGTTTTAATGGTGTTCTTCCTCCAATTCCTTTTGCTTTTCTTTCTTCTCTTAGGGCCTCTAAAGCTCTTTTCCCCAGTCTTTTATTACGTTCAAAGAATAGTACTTTTTTACCTAAGTACTTTTTGCCACTAGGTTTATGAAATGTTTCGTAGATAAAACCGTAAGTGCCTTTAGGCATATCGTCTATAGATGTAATAAATTTTGAGTTATATGTCCAACCTGGGATTGTTACCATTTATTAAATATAAGAATAATTTTACAGGATTACAACTACCCTGTATACATAATATATGCTAGAGCAAAGTAAGGGGGTATATTACTATCAGCTGTGATTGTATGATTATGGCTTCCTGCTCCACCGGTATAGTACGATTCCCCATTTCTATAGTACACGTACTGATTATCATTATCAGTATCTCCACTACCTTTGTAAGGTCCTCCTGCTATCGGACCGTCTACTCCTGAGATTGCTTTGTGTTGTCCTACTCCTGGGTCATTTACCTCCATATAGTATGAATCCTTATAATCATGTTTATGAGAAGGTATTTGAGCTGTTGTTAGTGTTGTACCGCCTGTGTTTCCTCCATGACTGTGGTTTATGTTACCTCCTGTAGATTGTGCACCGCTTCCCTGTATTGTTGTGGTTGGGGTACCTGTTGTGTTATTAGATCCTATTATAAATTTATTTCTTAGGTCCGGTGTTGTTATTGAGTTTTGGATTTGACCATTACAAAGAGCCCATCCTGATGGAAGTGATTGTACTGCTCCGGACCACATTATAATTCCTCCTTGTGGTATTGGTGCTGCATTTACTTGTTTTGTTACTGCACCGTTTGACTCTCTAACTAAATAATTATAGTTAGTAGCACTAGCAGCGTTTGCGACACTATTTAAGGTAAGTGTATCATCAAATGTAGCGCTTTGACTCACATATAAAGATCCAGATACTTCTGCATCGTCTTCTATTGTTGCAGTTCCTGTTACATCTATAAAAGACCCTGATATACCGCCTGCTACTGTTAATTTATAAGTCCCACCTCCTACTGCATCTGTTCCTATACCTACCTGTCCGTTACCTTTAAACATTGCTACTAACTTGTTGTAAGTTACATCGAAGTTAGATGATGTAGGCGGTCCTGATAGTATTGAAAATGTCTGTGATGTAGTAGCAGTACCGAATGATTTAAGTCCTACTATTACGTGACCTTCATCTGGTCCGTCTAGCATAAATCCTCTTTGATTACCTACATTGTTCATTTCCGTAGTAAAAGGGACTGTAGTACTGTTTGAATCAACATATGCAACTCTAAACTTTGCATTTATGTTATTGTTGTTACCGTCTACAACTAATGAACCGGATAGGTTATTATCACCGTGAGATGAATTAGCGTTTCTTGTACTAATTGATCCGTCTCCGTTTATACTTAAAGCAGGAGTTGGTTTGTACCTGTTTACTATAAAATGTATACCTGCAGAAGAAGGGGTTGCTGTTGGTTCTGAATGATGGTTAGTAATATTAAAGCTACCGTCTCCTATTTCATTCAACTTAAAACTGCTACTATAGTTTACACTACCATCATCATACTGTAATGTTAGTTCTGGTTCAGATACTGCTGCGGTTCTTTGAATTTTAATTCCTCCGTCTCTTATTGATAATCTAGTATCTGATTCTGGTTGTGCATTTGCACCTAGTAGTACTGTGTTGGTGCCTGCATTCCATCTAAAATCGTCATCTCCACCAAATGATCCAGCATTGTTATACTGTATTGTAGTTGAGTTACCTCCTACCGGTGGTGTTGATCCAGTATATGGATTCAATGGTATTTGTATTTGTGTTGCTGAAACCCCTAAGCCACTACTTCCTGTGTAGTGTAGGTTTAAGTACTCTTGGTTACTACTAACTGATGCAGAATAAAAAAATGAGATAAAGTTATTATCTACCTCTGAGTATGTTAGTGCTGTTGTTTTGTCTGCTCTTAATACTATAGCCATGTTATATATCTAGTTTTACTACTACCGTCATTTCTGTATTCTCAGAAACCGGCACAGGTTTGGCCATTTTAGCAATGGCGATTAATTCATTTGTCTCATTATACAATCCTACTGATGTAAAATACGGTTGAAATTCACTTCCTGAAACATTATCTGATATTGACCCGGATGTGTCTTTTTTTGCAGATGGGTGTTGTGAAAAATTAAATTCATTCTCTTTTATATTACAGTGGTAGTTATGTGTATAAATAGGGTGCGATGCCTTCCATGCAATACTTCCAGAGAAGTAAGTAGAGTAATAGTCTGCTATAGTCGGGTTAGTTAGTATAATTAATCCGTGAGAATATATTACATTTCCTACTACTCTTCTATAGTCTCCTGCTGATCCGCTTAGTAGTATATTTCCATTACCATCATCGATTAATTCTACACCCCAGGGTACACTATATATTGATCCAGAAGATGTTAAGTCACTATCTGTGCTGTTTAAATATGTACCTATATACTTTGTAGGGTCTGGTGCACTATTCGAACTAGCACCGCCTTGATAGGTTTCATCATTATCTTCAAAATAACCTTGGGCATCATTAAATTGTGTTGATCCGGTAGCGTAGTTATCCGTAGCATAATCGGGTATGGTTCCGGGTTTTAGTAATATACTGTTAGGCTGTATATTAGTTCCTATAAGATTTCTCGGTATAGAGATAACGGTAAATTGTCCTTCATCTCTTCTTTGTTGAGAAGTATAGCTACTTTGTAAGTAATTTTCTACAGAAGATCCTGATATGTCGTAACTACTTGTTGAAGGTTCTGCATTCTCAAATCCAGAATAATATAGGTGTTTAATACTTCTGTAGACTAAATCTTCGTAATGTTCATAGTCGGTACCTACTAACCTCTTACTACTTCCTGTAATATTAAAAGCTGTTGATCCTGATATACCCACATATGTTTCAACTCCAAGTTCGTCGTGTTGTGAACCAGATGCTGAAAATTGTTTATGCGCTGTATAGGATGTTATAAATGAATCCTGTTTGTTTAATTTCTTGTAGCCGCTCATTCATTAATAATCAAGTTTAATTCTAACCAATGCTTCTTTTGTAAAGTCTTTTAATAGAGGTTTAGAAAGTTTTGCTACTCCTAAACAATCATTTGTATCGTTATACAGCCCTACTGTTGTGATATATGACTGAGGGGAGGATTATTTATCATAGAATTATGTCTAAGTTCTCCTGAACCGGATATATTAGAAGGGTTATTTGAATAGTTAAATTCACTGTTTCTAACTCTAACAAAAATGTAATTTGAAGAAACTGTTTCTTCCGCATTCATTTTGAAAGATCCGCCAGCTCTAATTGCATTATATAGTATACCGTTATTTGCTCCGTTGTTATCACTTGATCCTGTTAGAACTGCTAATGGACCTATTTCTGTATCAAGTGCTTGTGCGTTTAGTATTATTAATCCAACATCTGGTAAAAACTTACCGTAAGAGCCTGCTGTTGGAATACCTGTTCCTCCATCGTGACTTACACCGTTAGATCCTGATATAATTTCG
>Ga0206128_1002624_pt1 | contig 15876 bp, 8 predicted proteins | sample Helgoland_Spring_7_FD_148601 | JGI IMG/M metagenome (GOLD analysis project Ga0206128, IMG submission 148601) | Pelagic subsurface seawater microbial communities from Kabeltonne, Helgoland, North Sea - Helgoland_Spring_Bloom_20160426_1 | ecosystem: Environmental > Aquatic > Marine > Epipelagic ... | reverse complement strand
GCGAAGTTATTGAGTCCTGTTCAAACTATAGAATGTATTCTTCTATCGACATCAAAGCAGCCAAATAGCACTTGATAATTACTATTAAGTAAAGCCCCAAAAGCAAGTGTCTTTTGGGGCTTTTTATTATCTAGTCAATCGACTCAAAATAGGTCTTCAAGCGTTTCAATCCAGCATTAATATCTGGAACATCAATGCCCGAGTACGCAAACCGAATATAGTGACTTGACTCCCCTTCCACTAGCCGCCCGAAATGCTTTCTTGTACAAAAAGATACATTAGATCTCTTTAAAGCTCCCTCCATCAGCGAGTTAACATCCCTGAGTCCTTTGCGCTCCATAATTCTATTAACATTAGGAAAAACGTAAAAAGTACTGTTGGGTGTAGCTACATCAATGCCATCGATCGCGTTCAACCCATTTATGCACGCATCTCGTCGCTCTCTCAACGTATTGAGGATATCTGCTGGGCCGAGGATCTCTCCCTCAATAGCAGCAACCATACCTCGTTGAATAAAATGGGGCGTGCATGACTCTGCATTGGTATTGAACTTATTAATTACATCAATCACCGATGATGGCCCAACAGCCGCTCCAAGTCTCCAGCCAGTCATAGCAAATCTTTTAGAGCAGGTATATAGAATAACGGTACGTTCCTGCATGCCTGGAATGTCTGCAATGGTCATTGGTTGACCGCTGTATTGGATTTCATAATAAGCATCATCCGCAAGCACCCACAAATCATGTTCTAACGCTAATTTAGCTACCGCTTCCATTTCTTCGCGAGTAGATTGTGCGCCATTGGGGTTCTGGTAATTGTTGTAAATTAATGCTGTTGTTTTCGGTGTAATTGCATCCCGCAGGGCATCTAAATCCAATGCAAATCCATCGGCCGTTTCGACATAGCCGTATGGTACAGCTACTCCACCGTTATATTCGATTTGAGATTCATAAATTGGATACCCAGGGTTCGGATACAGCACCTCATCACCAGGATCCATAACCGTCATGATGAATTTACCAATAACAGGCTTTCCGCCAGGCTGGATAGAGACATTCTCAGGCGTGTATTCAATGCCTCTTTTTATGCCCACATCCCGCGCAATAGCATCTCGCAACTCGGGTATCCCGGCTCCGGGACAATAGCCCGTATAGCCATCGCGAATCGCTTTAGCCGTGGCCTCGATAATGCTCTCTGGTGTTAGTATGTTTATATCACCCAAGTGAAAGGGATAAACTTTGTGGCCTTTAGCGGCCCATTGGGTTGCAGCGCCAGACACAGCAAAAGCCGTTTCGGTGCCAAGACGGCTTAATTGCTTTGCAAATTTCATTATTTTCCAAGAAAGATCAAAGTTAGAAGAACATTATACACATGCTAAAAACTTCAGAACGACGGCTTATATCATTTATAGAATATGAGAAATGGACAAAAGATGTAGCGTTTTAAATCAACAATAGAATTTAAGATGCAAGCAAATGTATCGGTTCAAATATTTGAAAATCCTGCTATTAGTCACCACAGAGAGTTCAAAAAACAAATTGAACTTTTATGCCCACATTTCCATAAGCGCGTTTAAAATGATGTTCTGTTCTTTGATTAAAGGAAATGGGCTCAAACCCTATAAGATTATGATGATAATAGTTCCCATAGAACTCAACCGTTAGGGGTCGGACATCGACACTTAAACCTGCCCTTACTTTTATATTGTATTTAGGAGTTGCAGCCACGGACTGGTAATTCGAATAATGGAGATACACAAAGTCTGCCTCGGTAAAAAATTCGACATTCTTATAAATAGGATATCTTTTACCAGCACCAAAATTCACTTGATTAAGACGCCATCTGTCCCTTTGAGGGAATATCCTAAGAGCATCGTTTATTGCTTCACCTAAGGTTACACCACCAAACATTAATCCTAAAATAAACGGAGAGTTTATGTCCTCTACCGGACTTAACCAACGGTAATTATGTGTTGTGGAAAGCAATCCTACAGACCAATAATCAATCCATATGGAATTACTATCTTGATGAAAAGTTACGCCCTTTGTGCCAGTCTTGGCCTTGATTGAAACAAGATCCCCTTCTAGATCGTTATATTTAGCGTCACTACTATTAATCTGAATATCACTCGCATCACAAGACCCAACGGTAATTCCAGCAAATCCATAGCACTCAAATCTCTGCTCATCAGCCTCTTGCTGACTAATCGCAAGCGTAATTTTTTGCTCATCTGATAATTTATAAGAAAAAGAAACCGAATCTTTTATGGCGGATAAAGAGACATCATTGGGTTCAGTCGACCTGAGCAACTCCAAGTCAAGTGAGGATCGCCCTAACTCTAAGGCGAAGTTGTTAAAATCTGCATCGATTACCACACTGAAATCATCGGCAGACTGATAGCTTGGCGGCACCTTGGGTAAAAAGGACCAATCGCGATCCATTAAGCGCTGATCAACTGAAATGCTGTATTCTGATGCATTAATCACCGGCGCCTGCATAACTCCCACACACAGTATGCATAGGCATCTAAAGAAGAATGTAAACCGTCCCAAATGTACTGACATAAGCCATATATCCGATTAACCGATTACGTGATTCTAACTAACTGCTCCGAGGCCAGACAATCAAGAAATATTCTATTCGCAAACTACTGATCATCGACCTTAAATCGTCACCCTAATCGGTATATCCCCAATCTTCAATCGTCAACCTGATCGGTATATTTCGCCCCGATTTGGCATTATTAACATTTTGAATATCAAAATAGAGAAACTCTTGCCTTTCTTTAAATGCATCATCAATGTTAGCTGTAAAGGTTACACACTCAGACTGAGTACCTTTGCCAATAAGAACATTGGTTGAACTAAACGAAGCCTCAGTTGATTCAATAAAACCAGGCTTGCCCTCATATATAGGCACAATATCAAACGTGATATCATCCTCAGCAATCCATGGCGCCTCAAAGCAAATAGATTTTTGATCTCCCTCATCAAATCTTTGGTAATAGGAGTAAACTGAGTTTGATGGCGTATCCGCCACGCCAAATACACCAGCAATTATTGAAGATGTTTTATCAAAATCATCAAGCACTGCATAACTGCCTAGGTCTATTTTGTAGGAATAGTCGCTACCACTAACAAAGAAGTCGGTAAGAGCTTGCATCTCTGCCTCGGAGAGCAGGCCTCTAACCCTATCAAGGAGGGACTTTAAGAAATCAAAATCCTCGAAAATATAACTCTGGTTTGGTATTTCAACAACCCTATCCCCTCGATCATTTACAGCTGTTTTAGACAACTCAGTGGTCCCATCTATTATCTTAAAGGTTACTGAATCACCATCAAGCCAGCTTACTTTGACCGCTCCGGCATCGGTCGTTTCAATTTTAAGAGTAACTATTACCTCAAGATAAGCTGAGTTGGCTTGGTAATTATCATTTGAAAATACCTGCAATTTAAAATCTTGGGTGCTTGTATATGGCGCGTCAACATTAATAGCCATTGAAAACCAACTATCTGTTGTATAATTCCCGTTTAAGAATGCGTCCATTGATGCCTTTGCAATTTCTGATCCCACCAGAGAGGCATCAATCCACTGCTTGCTTTCATTCCATCGCGGAAAGACTTTGTAATCTCTCGGGTTTTCACTCACTAGTCTTTCGTAGAAACTAACACCTGGGCTCTCAACCTCAAACAGAATATTTGACTGGGGTGCCGAACCACCCACCATGTTGTCATAATTAAATTCGGTCGCTTGCAAAAATTCAAACATTTTGTCTCTAGCCTCTTGCCCAAACAAATTATCTCCAGAGTATACAAGCGGAGTATATTCCACTGTCCCAGGGTCATAATCATCACAGCTACCGTATATTTGGTCATCCCTAGGAACTGAACTTAACTGAAATATCGTTGAACAAAAAGGTCGAGTCGACCCAGTATTCATGGCATTGGGAGTGTAATAATAAAAAGCGCCTTCTCCGTACTTTAACAGCTTTCTCATCTCATCAATCTCAGAAAACTTATAGGGAATTGACGCTACTTCTTTAATTAAGTTTTCAGGATTGATACTGTCGTTGTCCACAATATTGAAGACTTTGTTTTTCACCAAGTCTGTGTCCGCTAGGGCATTGATGTTAAATTGTAGTGCCCAAACTGGCTTTCTGTCCCCAGCACTTGGCATATTATTGCCCTGCTTTTCAACTCTTAACGATAGATTGGGCCCATAATTCGGGAGAACCGAACAGTCAAATATGTCTTGAGCCTCCCTATTGAAACCATAGCTATATTCCATGTTGATGCCCATAGAGTCTGCTGGGGCATTAAACTGAATGATTTCTTGTGACTCGCAGTATGTTTCATTCTCGTTTGTGACGCCTCTTCTTTCCACACCTTGAATCACGAAATTACCTGCGACACCATCCACCGTAAAATCATCTTTATATACAGCGCTATTCCTGCGATATTGCTTAGACCCATTACCAATAGAATTGATATTCAATATGGTGGTGTCACATAAAGATGAATCGTCATAAATACATTTGTAACGTGATAAAATCCCCGAGGAACTTACTTTAGCTCCTTCAGTTGTGATTTCTTCAACACTATAGAAACCATCGCTATTGGGGTTAGTTTTGTATATTGATAAAAACTCAAGCGGCAGAGTTACATATTCAGTATCGGAAAAAATAGAAGAAATGGCGGCTTCTGACAAAGAAATATTAGGAGTTACGTTTCTATCGTATTTGGCTGTCAAATTGGATGAGATTTCATCTCTGATCTTTTTGAAATGTGGAAAATACGAAGCAATCTTTTGAGCAGCGACCTCTGACACCTCATTAGTGCCGCCTGTCGCAATAAAGTCAGAGGTGAGGTCATTCCAAGTTACGCCAAAAGACGTCTCAATAGTGGAAATAAGACTTTGAACTTGAGATGAAATGTTGTCAGCTACGCTATCACCCTCAGCCTGACAGCCCTCAAATACAGTTAAATCCTCGTTTAGACTTGATGAGGCTTTACCTTCGAGAATAGCTTGAGACAGTAAGGACGAAAACGGTGAAATAACTATCTGGTTTGATCCGACATCATTCACAGATGGAAGTAGCATTTGATATGCTTCTGTGACAGTCCCTAGAGATGTATCTACAGCGCCAACTGGGATATTTGCAACCACTGGCCGAGCTTTTACGCATTCCAAATCTGCATCGTTTATCTTAATATCAAAAACACCAGCTTCATCCGTTAGGCCGCTATATTCACCGGCATCGAGCCTTTGGTTAAAGTTGACGTCAAAAAAAACCGTCGCACCAGAGATATAACCGTCAACTGTTTTACCTGTAATGGATGTTCGATCATCAGTGACTGCTGCCGTCCCTAAAATAGCTTCTGAAGAAAATGGAGACGACTGCGCTTTAATTTTTGCATACAGATCATCTCTAGCTTGCTGCCCCGAGCTTGCAACTAATTCGGTATATTCAGAACCAAAAGCTGAATTCTCCCAGGTACCATAAAAAAATTCATCCGCACTTGGATCATGAGAAATCAAGATTCTGGCCGATTCGAGCATTTGGCTAGATGCATCTCTTTTTATCCAATAAATAGTAATTCGATCGCTGGCGACTGAGCTTATTTTAGATCTAATAATGTTTAAATCTTTAAAGGTTCTTGGAATTGAAGCTATTTCTTGGACTAATGGATCTATATCCAAGGAGTCTCTATTTTCGTATACCTTATTGAACTTGTTTGCAAAAAAAGTTGATCCACTATATTTGCTATTAGAAACCTCAAGTTCGAGAGATTCGAAATGGGTGCCGTCATCATAGCTGTCTACCAATCTTACAAATAATGCCTCATCAAGGTTTGATTCAGCTTCAACGCAATCATCAGTGTAGGGGCTTCCACCAACATGACCTGTGTTATATCTATCATTAGTTGTGAAATTCTCCCTGGAATCAACGGGGGTTAAATAAAGCCAATCTTGGTATATACATGTTCTACTTTCCGGATTGCCATTAATATCGTAGTTAACTCTCTGCTGGTCTTCTATCTGTAATTGGTACGTGTAGGTGGTCGGATTATATAAATTATTTATAAATGAACTTGTTCTTGTGTATCGCTCTGATGCATTCCTAAGGTCACTTAGCTCTCTACTCCCTGTTTTACAATTTTCGTCATTAGTGAAACAAGTGTGATGGATTATTTCACCACTCTTATTAATTTTTGCACCTTTCGCTTCAATTTTCTCTTCTATAAACCAGCCAGAGGAATTAGGTTCTGTTGTATATATCGCCGAGAAACTCAACGGTATTTCATTAGCTTCTGCATCAGCTAAAATTGAATTGATTGAGTCTTTTTTAATGGTTATGTCAGTATTTATGGTTTTATTGTGTAACGCTGTAAGTTCAGCATCAAATTCATCACTCAGCTGTTTGAAATAAGGGAGAAAACTGGCAATGCTCTGCGCTGAAGTCTCAGTTATCACTGAGTTTGAGGGATTAGCTATAAAATCTCCCAGTAATTCACTGTAAGAAATACCTAAACTCGACTCTATCGTGTTTCTAATCTGATTTAACTCATCAGTTATATTCGACGCAATTGAATCACCCTTGCTTGCGCAGCCTTCCGAGACAGATAACGCATCTTTTACACCAGAAGAAATTTTTCCTTGAACTACAGCGTCACTAAGTAAGTTTGTAAATGGAGATATTACTATTAATGCAGAACCAGTATCATTTATCGACGGCAAGATCATCTGATAGGCCTGCTCTACTGTACCTAGCGTAGAGTCAACTGCCCCTACCGGAACATCAGCTATAATAGGCCGTGCCTTTAAACAGGAGGCTATCGAAGAATCTACTGATATCGAAAACTCTCCATTAGAATCTGTGATTGCGCTGTACTCACCCGCATCTTGTTGAAAATTAAAGTTTTGATCTATAAATATATTGGCGCCAGACACATATCCATCAATCGCTTTGCCGCTAAAAGTTTCGGCGTCTACAACATTTGCTATCTGCAGAAGGTACTCTTCAATGTCAGCGGCACTGTAGCGTTGAGCATCATCCGAAATAACTCCTGTTGTTAGTGGATCGTCGGTTAATCCAAAAAGATATCGTAAAATTAACAAACCGTCACTGAGGGCATCGACGTTGCCATCATTATCAATATCGAGATTATCACCTAGAGCAGTTATACGAGCCGCAATATCAGCTGAGTCTGTATAAATAGCCTCATCCCCAATAGCTCCCTGAATTAACTCGCTTCCTGACAGCCCGAACATACCCCGCAAAATCACTAGTCCGTCAGTTAAAGCATCAAGCTCACCGTTACCATCTACATCTAATGAGGAACTTGAATTAGACGATTCTAAATTAGCTCCTGGTTGACTGTCTGTATTTGAGCCAACAGTGCCTGAAAAAACGCCAATGAAAAGCATTAAGACTAAGACATGCAGTTTGTAGGATCTTTGACTATTAAATCGTGTCATATGCTGGGCCTATAACATCAGTTTAGGGGCTGCACAGTAGTGAGTAGCCTAAGTCAGAATAGATTGTTAATCAACCCAAAACATTCGACCATACACAGTCCCTCGCACTTGAGAACGACGACCTTACCAATTTGGTGAAGCAACGCCATAGTAACTGGAGTCAATTAATTCCTACTTTAGGCGGTTAAAATATGGCTTTGATGAATTGTTCTAACCTAGATAATCTTAAATATAAATACATTTAGCATTAGCATTTACTAGATGAAAGGAATAAAAACCTATATTTAAATAGCTTAGAAGTCTGTATTGATCAACACACCTATCTTCTTCTCCAATCAATCCTATTTGGAAAATATACATCAAGGATAGTAATTTTTATTCTAGTTCTTGCCAACGATTGACCATTTGAGGGTTCTGAAATATCTAAATATATGTCATGAGCCCAGTCAAAATGAGTATCTTGTATGGCGCTAAATATTGTACACGACTGAACATCGCCTTCATTAAAAACTACAGTTGTATCAGATAGAGTAAAATCATCGGCAAAACCACCTTTGCCAGGTCTTTCACGTTGAGTGAATGAGAGATCAAACTCAGCAGCAGATAAATCACCACTTGAGGGTCTGTCAAAACAAATATTCTTTGACTTTCCTTCATTAATAATTACATCGTTTACACTTATTGCGTAATCAGGAGAAGATTTAGTAGTAAATGTCCCTGTAATGTTATTTACCGTATTTCTATCAAAACCAATCAAAGAATGACCACCAGATCCAAGATCTAACTCGATTGTATAAGTACCGCCATCAGTAAAGAAGTTTTGAATTCCAGGTATCCGATCTGACACCCTGGATATTAAATTCAATAATTTCAGATTTAAGTTTGAAGGTTGTTCGATATACGAGTCTAAGCTGTCTGCTGTGTCACCGGTGTTAGAGTCACTAAGTGTTATTTTATCCTCATTAATATTTGTTACTGTTTGAGATAAAGTTACTCCGTCCTCTGTATAACTGACTGATATTTCTGACCCTTCCTCTATAACCCATACCTGCGTTGCTTCATAACTATTTGAGTTCCCAGATGACGATGACGATACAGTTAAATTAAATGACATTTCAAAATAACTTTCATTCGCATCGAGATTTGAGTCATCTCCCTGGTATAAATAGAGTTTTATCGGAACTGTTGATTCAATTGAGCCATCAGGGTTATACCAAATCTTTGAATTTAATGGATTGCCATTAATACCATTCTCAATAAAGTCTTTGATATTTTCTAAATCTAAAGAGCTTTGTATTGAATAGTCTAAAGTTTTCGTTTCATCATCATAAGTTGGTGTAATCTGAAGGTTTATTCCATTTGAGTCATTGTAATCAGTTATTTCAATATATGAGTTTGCAATTCTTCCTAAAACAGAAGTATTAGTTGGTGCACTTTCTCCATAAAAGTCTTCTGTTAAGTTTGAATCTTCCTTTAATCTATTAAAAAATGCGGTTCTTGCAGCTTGGCCATATATTCTTGAGCTTTCAAACTCAAAATCCCAAAACATGTCATTGCTTGGGTTGGTGCCTGCTTCAAAATATGCTGATAAGGCTGAATTTTTGTCATAGCCGAATAAGACATAGTCATCGCCTCTGAATAAACCTCTTATTGTATCAAGATCTTTAAACATTCTGGGCAGCACAGCTATATCTTTTACAACTAGCTCAGGATTAACATTTACACTATCATCAACAAAATCATATGGTAAGTTCGATGATATACCGGATCTTAAAACATCAAATATATAGTATTGAGCTCCTAGTGAGGATCCTGAACTATCTGATAGAAAAGTAGAAGCATTTAAGATAGGAGTATAGTAATGTCTCACATCATTACAGTCAGCTTTTTCAAATCCTTGTGAATAATTATTGTAATAAAATTGTGTCCAATATTGATCGGTATCTGTATTTCCTGTACTAAAGTTTATTGATTCTGTTTTTTGACACTCTCTAGTTCTGCTGGTGGGTTGATTCCAATTTTCAGAATTATCACGCCATGCACTTGAGATGCTTGATGATACTGACAATGAACCATTTGTAATTCCTAATTCGTCAAAATTAACCGGTGTACTCTTAGAAAAACTCGAGGTTTTTCTATAGGAAGTAGACGTATTGGCTATATTCTCCAAAGAAAGTTCGGTCACATCACATAATGTTGTATCTGTTTCACTGCAATCTTCCCTTGAAAGAACTCCATCTTTAGAAATAAATGCTCCACTTGCATCAAGGGTTTCAGACCTATACCAACCTTCACCATTAGGACGAGTCTCGTAGTTACTATAAAAATCTAATGGTAGTTTTTCATAATTAGAGCCACCAAAAATAATTGATAATGAATCTTCTGATAGCGATACATTAGCACGAATATTTTTATTAAATGACTCTGTCAGATAGTCTGAGACTTGGGTGTCGATTATTTGAAGATACGGGAGTAGCTTTGCAATATTTTGAGCACTAGCCTCATCCACATCATCTGTTGGATTTTCAATAAAGTCTGATATCAGTTGTTCATAAGCTATTCCAAAATTACTTTCTATAGAAGTTTTTAACTCATCTATTCTTGATGATATTTTAGATGCAATAGCATCTCCATCACTCTGACAGCCCTCAGATACAGTCAGATCTTCAGATATATCAGATTTGGAAGATAAGATTGCTTCTGCAAAAAGCGAAGTAAATGGAGATATTACTATTAATGAAGAACCAGTATCATCTATAGACGGCAATATCATTTGATAGGCTTGCTCTACTGTACCTAGCGTAGAATCAACTGCCCCTACCGGAACATTTGCTATAATGGGCCGTGCCTTTAAACAGGACGCTATCGAAGAATCTACTGATATCGAAAACTCTCCATTGGAATCTGTTGTTGCACTGTACTCACCCGCATCTTGTTGAAAATTATAGTTTTGATCGATAAATATATTGGCGCCAGACACATATCCATCAATCGCTTTGCCGCTAAAAATCTCAGCGCCCACAGCGCCTGCTAATTGCATTAGGTACTCTTCGATGTCGGCCGAACTGGAGCGCAGAGCATCATCCGAAACAACTCCTGCTGTCAATGGTTCGTCGGTTAATCCAAAAAGATATCGTAAGATAATTAAGCCATCGCTAAGAGCATCAACGCTGCCATCTTTATCAATATCGAGATCATCACCTAGAGCAGTTATACGAGCCTCAATATCATCTGAGTCTGTATAAATAGCGTCATCCCCAATAGCTCCCTGAATTAACTGGCTTCCTGTCAGCCCGAACATATCCCGCAAAATCACTAATCCGTCAGTTAAAGCATCAAGCTCTCCGTTACCATCGACATCTAATGAGGAACCTGAATTAGCACCCGGTTCATTGTCCGAATTTGAGACAACAGTGCCTGGAAAAACGCCAATGAAAAGCATTAATGCTAAGACATGCAATTTGTAGGGTCTTTGATTATTAAATCGAGTCATATGCTGGGTCCATAAAATCTATTTGAGAGGTATTCGATAGTGACTAGCTTAAGGTAGACCAGATTGTTATTCAACCGCTAGTTTATGGAATGCTAAAACCAGAAATCCCCCGCACTTGCGTGCGAGGGATTCATTTTTGGTGGAGCCTAGCGGGATCGAACCGCTGACCTCAACACTGCCAGTGTTGCGCTCTCCCAGCTGAGCTAAGGCCCCAAACAGACGCGCATGATAGGGATGCCTATTTACCAAGTCAAGAGCCTTGTCCCACACAGCAAGCCCTTCAGCTCAATTGCTGATATGCCTTCTCCATTTTCTTCAATTTCTTTTTGCCAATACCACCCAATAACTCAATTGCGTAACGCAATCGCGCGCGGGACATATCCGCACCCAGCAAATTCATAGAGTCAATCACTGAAATCGATGCGCTGCTTCCAGCAATTGCAATGAATAGTGGCGCTAGAAATGGCTTTAGCTTAATTCCCATGGCATCAGCAACATATTTTAATGCCTCAAAAATAGCGTCGCGCTGCCAGCTCTGAACTGACTCTAAGCGCCATAGAGAATACTGCAACACCTCCATCAACGGCTCTTCATCAATACCAGCAGTTTTCAGTTGTTCCGCTGTAATGGGAAGCATGCCTGACACCAAATAATTCCCTAATGGGGTTATGTCTGAGAGGGTTTCCATGCGCTGTTTTGCAAAGGGCAAGAAAGCCATTAATACATCACGATTTAAAGCCCAGTCATGTAAACGATCGGCCAATTGCTCATCGGTTAACTCTTCACGAATCCACAGTCCGTTAAGCCAGCTAAGCTTTTCAACATCAAACACAGGGCCACCGAGAGATACCCGCTGAATATCGAACTCTGCTAGCATTTCCTGTAAATTAAATTTCTCCCTCTCATCTGGCATCGACCAACCCATACGACCGAGATAATTAAGTAGAGCCTCGGGCAGATAACCCATACGTTGATAGTAAAGAATACTAGTTGGGTTTTTACGTTTAGATAGCTTGCTCTTGTCAACGTTACGAAGTAATGGCAGATGACAGAAGACTGGCGTATCCCAACCAAAATATTGGTAAAGTAAAATATGCTTGGGGGCTGAATTAATCCACTCTTCACCACGAATCACATGGCTGATCTCCATCAGATGGTCATCCACTACGTTGGCAAGATGGTAGGTAGGCATACCATCGGCCTTCAACAATATCTGAAGATCAATTTGAGCCCAGTCAATGCTGATTTCACCGCGTAACATGTCATTAAAGGTGCACTGGCCGTCTCTAGGAACCCGCATTCGTACCACGTGTGATTCACCTTGTGCTGCCCGAGAAGCTGCCTCAGCTTGATCTATGTGCATACAATGACCGTCATAGCCCAGCTGTTGTTTGTTTTCCATTTGTGTTGCACGTAATTCATCAAGACGCTCTGGGGTACAAAAACACCTGAACGCGTGGCCGCTCTCTAGAAGCTGGTCAGCGTGTGCGCGATAGATTTCTGAGCGTTCGCTTTGGCGATATGGGCCCTTCGGGCCACTATTATCTGGGCCCTCATCCCATTCCAAACCGAGCCAGTGCAGAGCATCTAGAATCGTTTTTTCTGATTCAGGCGTAGACCGCGCTTGATCGGTATCTTCAATGCGCAGTAAAAACTCACCGCCTTGACTGCGAGCAAAGGCCATATTAAATAGCGCAACATAAGCTGTACCAACATGGGGATCACCCGTAGGCGATGGAGCTATACGTGTACGAACCATCATGCAAATTTCCAAATCTTTATTAATTTATATTAAAGCTGTGTTTTACTTACTAGTGAAGCATTTTAAATTACAAACTACCAATTGTCCCGACGAGATCGCAGAGCAATGAAAACGTCTTTGTCGGAACTATCAACATGTCCAACAGATTCGCGAATGACCTGGTTACCTAAACGAAAGAAGGTATTTAGTTTTCTTTCATCACCTATTGTTGTGGTCAAAGGCGCCACAGCTGGGTCTGCCTCCATGGCTTTAATCAGCCAGGCTTGAGCATCTTTATTGCCTGCCTCTAAGCTCAAAGTAAATCGCAGATTATTTTCCAGATACTCATGCCCTGGATAGACTGTTACACCGTCATCCAACGTGTGAAACTGATCTGCAATGGTGTGATACATAACTTCCGCATCACCACCATTACCACAGTTACCTACACCCGCATTAAAAAGTGTATCTCCGGTAAACACTGCCTTTGCCTCGTCCTCCTGCATCACTAAGAAACATAGGTGAGCAAAAGTGTGCCCTGGAGTATTAAGTACCTTGAGTTGAGACCCTGCCTCAAGATCAATAATCTCTCCAGCAGACAACATTCTGGTTAAGCCTGGTATTTTGCCATGTCCATTCTCATGAGCCCAAACATCGCAGCCATGCTCCCTAATAAGCGCCTCATTCCCTTGGGTATGATCCCAGTGTTCATGTGTATTTATAATGGTTATTAGCCGCAGCTTATTATCAGACAGAACACTGTTCACTATTTCCGCTTCCCAAGGGTCAATAACAATGGCAGTGCCATCATTAAGCTCAATTAAATAAGTGAAGTTACGCAAAAAACTCTGAGTGTATAACTGGTGAATCTTCATCAATAACCCTTAGTGAAAATTTTGTTATCAGAAGGGGATCATCATGCCTGATGCAACAAAATTCAAGTGATTCATTCTCAGACATCCATATAAACAGATCTGGGTTTGCAAGTCAGTCTTTTAGCAGAGCCCAATAAAAAGGGCTGCAATTGCAGCCCTTTCGCGATTACATCAATCCTTCATGAAAAATCGGGGTTTGTTGGGTCATAAAACACCTTAGAATCATAAACATCCGGGTTCACACAGGTGGCAGTAGCATCAAATGCTGCCTGAACCTCTGCACCCGTAGCCTGGAAGCCTTCGCCGCCGGTCTTCATGGTCTCGAAACTTTCATGGAAATTGCCCCAAAAGTAGTCAACGCCGTTGGTTTCTGTCTCAGCACGTGCAGGATAGATACCATAGGCATAAAAGCTAGTAGATTCGGGATCCAAACCATCTAACCAGGCATTGTAGAGATCAATACTTGCCTCAAGATCTTCAAAGCCCTTACCTTCATTAAATGAGCAACCAATATATGCAGAGGCAAATTCTCCCGACTCAGGAGTAGGCCCAAAACTATCTGGCGCTCGATAAAACTTAAAATCCCAGCCATATTTACTAGGTACATCGCAAGCCATCACACTTTGGTACTTCGCTGACCACGCTTGGGCTTCTTCATTTTCTGCCCACTGTGCCCACACAGCATCTGCAGCCTCTTTAGAAGGCCAACTCACTTCCCACCAACCATTAGGGAACTCATTTTGATCGCTTGCTGGCGCATAGCCCCATGCACCTAAAAGGTCAGGAGCTAATCCTCCAGCTCTCCACTCGGTAACCATTGCATCGACGGTAGCCGCGCTAAAGTCAGGGCCCGCTGTACAAGGAATAAACTCATTATAAAAAACCTCCCCAACAACATCCCAAGTCATTTCTTGCTCAACTACGGGGGCAACTGCCGTCTCTTCTTTATTTCCTGAGCACGCGGTAACAAACAAACATGCAAGTCCTACTGTTAAAATTTTGTTCATGGTAGTCCCTCTCTAAAATTCGTCTTCTCATAAAATTTATAACGATGGTAGTTCTACTCCAACCAAAACTATTTTTCATCGTTTAATTAAAGATAGCACAAATATTAAAACTATCCACTTATGTATGCACTGGAAGGTTAGACCTTAGTCGAACTAACTACTTTCGACTGAGGATGCGAAGCGAGAAGCCCGCATAAGACCATTAGCAATGCTCCACAGGCAACCATCGTAATATCCAATCTAAAGTCGATGGCAAAGCCCATAATAGCATCGGCAATGAGCACCAATACCCCGATAATTGGAGTATTGGTGTGAAGAGTTACTAGTCTGCAGAACTAGCCATAGTAAACGCATGAGGCGCCGCAGTGAAACTTTTTCCATCGCTATACACGATCGTTTCAGGCTGATTAGTAAAGTTATACACCACGTATGTCCGAGTACCATTCTTATCAAATGCCAGAGCGGCAGGATTGTTGGAGGTTAATTCACCAGTCCCAGTTTCTAATTGACCGAGCGCACTAAATGTATGTATCCAATGGTAGGTATGAGCCTTTGACTCTCCAGCTTCTGCTGCATAATTTTGTCCTACAGAGTTGTAGTCTGCAATTGCTGCATCGGCATCAGTCATAGCCCAAAGATTCCACCAAAGATCGCGCCACTGGTCATCAATCAATCCAGAGGGTTTTCCATTACTCGATTCAGTCAAACCAAGAGCCACATAATCAGCCATATAATCTGAATACTGGCTGACATGGAAAATTAGTGGACTAGATGGAAGACCTTGAATACCTAAAATATGAGCATAAGCCCCACTAAACCATGTAGCAAAGTCGGCGCCACTAGCCCAAATAATTGACGTAGTAATCTTGTTATACCCTGAAGGGAAATTATCGTGGTCACCACCCCTATTCTTGTAACCATCAATATTATTCCAATACTGCCAATAAGCTGCGGCTGTTGACGCGTGCAGATACATTCCTTTTTCAATTAGCGCATCATTACCAGTGATCAGACCATATAAGACAATCGCGCCATAGGCATTGGCTGCCTCAGAAGTGGACTCATTATTATTTCCTTGAAGAGCATCAGCCTTTCCATCCGCCCAAGAAAATCCATTCGCCGGATCAAAATTACGTAAGTACGGGAACATGCCATCGTCCTTGCTACCTGCATAATCGCGAATCAACAACTCAATCATAGGTCCAAATTGATCATCACCACACCAAGACGCATCAACTCGACACACTTCAGCTGCAGCTCTCACAAAGTAACCATAGTGGA
>Ga0206128_1002619_pt1 | contig 15895 bp, 15 predicted proteins | sample Helgoland_Spring_7_FD_148601 | JGI IMG/M metagenome (GOLD analysis project Ga0206128, IMG submission 148601) | Pelagic subsurface seawater microbial communities from Kabeltonne, Helgoland, North Sea - Helgoland_Spring_Bloom_20160426_1 | ecosystem: Environmental > Aquatic > Marine > Epipelagic ... | reverse complement strand
CAGCGTGCCGTCGTTGTCCAGCGTGCCGGTGTTGAGCAGCGTGTTTCTGTTGATCAGCCTGCCTTCTTCGTTGATCAGCGTGTTGTAGTTGTTCAGCGTGCCGCCGTTGTCCAGCGTGCTGTTGTTGATCAGCGTGCCTCCTAAGTTGTTGTTCAGCGTGCTGTAGTTGTAGTTGATCAGCGTGCTGTTGTTGATCAGCGTGCTGCTGTTGTTCAGCGTGCCGCCGTTGTCCCGCGTGCCGGCTCTGTTGATCAGCCTGCCTTCTTCGTTGATCAGCGTGCCGTTGTTGATCAGCGTGCCGCCGAAGTTGTTGTTCAGCGTGCCGTCGTTGTTGTTGGTCAGCGTGCGGTTGTTGGTCAGCGTGCCGCTGTTGTCCAGCGTGCCGTCGTTGTTGGTCAGCGTGCCGTTGTTGATCAGCGTGCCTCCTAAGTTGTTGATCAGCGTGCCGTCGTTGTCCAGCGTGCCGTCGTTGTCCAGCGTGCCAGCAGTAGCTATGATGAAAGCATCCAAATTATTGGAAACACTTTCTTCGTTGCTGATATAGAGGCTATCTCCATCAGCGATTGTTGTATTGTCTGGTCCTGGTGCTAGAATTTGCTGTGCATCTGCATGTGGCAGCAGGGTTGCGGAAGTAAGCAGCGCGATGGTAAGCCCGTAGAGGGGCGTAATGGGGGTTTTCATGATGTTCTTTTATAAGGGTAGGAATCGCCTCAAGTGAGTTTCCAAAAAGAACAAGAGTAGAGCGGCGAGGTTGCTAAGACCGTCGACCTAAGGATACTCTTCGTGGTAGTAAGATAAAACAGGCTCTGTGTTGAGCCATGGGTTAGATTAGCGGCATACAGTAAACTTTGGCGAGACAATAATGGATGCTTCGTCTTTGCTAATCATTTAGGTTGGGCATTCAATCAAGCCCCAGCCAACAGCTTCTTCGCTTTGCTGATCACAGCCTTACTCAGCTTGCCGTTCACCAGCCTTGAGCCGTCGAGCAGCTCGCTACCGATGCAATCCACCGGCTTAACGCCACACCGTAACCATCATTTTTTTTCTACCCCAGCGCAATGCCTCTTTGTGCGACTTAAAAAAGAGATCGATACGATTTCCTTTAATGGCTCCGCCGACATCCTCGACTGTGCCATAGCCATAGCCTTTGATGTGCATGGTCGTTCCCATGCGGTAGCGTTTAGGGTCGGCAGCGATGGTGCCTTTATCCGCCTTCACTCCCGTCGAGGTATAGCCCACCTTTTTGCGCTTACCCTTTAATGAGCCATAAGCATAGATAGGGCGGCCATACCAGTTACGCTCCCAGCCGCAGCATTTTTTGCAATCGCAGTAGCCGGTAACCTCCATCCAATGCTGTTGGGGTGTGGTGCCGCGTGCTGGGCGATGGCTCGCACATCCTGAAACAAAGAGTATAGATGCGGCGAGCAGTAGCGCGGGTAGGAACTTCATGACGATTAGAATACTTACGATAGTCTGCTATCACGCCTCAAGCACAAAGCTTATTCCCAGGGAGCCCTACGATTGCGCTCTGGTCGCGTAGAACCCGGCAAGATGCGCCTTGTATGATACTAGCGGGTTGACAAACAAAAACCCGCCCCCGGTGAAGGGAGCGGGCTTGGGAATTACAAAGCGTAGCCTAACTACGTTTCCTGCCTTTTAAGTAGCTTGTTGTCGCTTACTGTTGCGGGCTTTTATCTTTTCTAGTTGCTTATGGAAACTTGGTTGGGGAGCTTCCACATTGCACCAGTTGCAGGATCTATAATCAACATGCCCAGAATAGGAGCAAGAAGAGGAATATTACCAAAATACCATCCATCGATACTAGCATTTAATTGTTGCACGCTCTTCTGCGTGATTATGTCGTATTTAGCAGGCTGAAAGAAGCCGTCTGATGCCGAAAGTGTAGCCACGGTAGGGGCCTTCCCGTTGTAGACGATTTGGCCAGAATTTCTGTTTTTGATTTTGAAATCTATAGGTGAGGGGCTTGTTATCGATACTGGGTAGTCAGATTTACTGACGATGGATGCACAACTAGATAAAGCTAGTGTTACTAATGTTAATAGTATTGTTGTTTTTGTTTTCATGATAATATTGTGGTGCTGATTCAATCTTAAATATACTGTTAGTTGTCAATGCTAATAAATGCCTCTCCTCGGCTCCTGTATAACGGGTTACAGGGTGGAGGATTCAATCTTGGGTGAAGGGGTTCCAGGTGCGGGTTGACAAACAAAAACCCGCCCCCGGTGAAGGGAGCGGGCTTGGGAATTACAAAGCGTAGTCTAAGCACGCTTTCTGCGCATTAGTAGGGCAAGGCCGCCGAGTCCGAGCAGCGCGGTGGAGCTAGGCTCCGGCACGGCATTGAGGCCAAAACTAAATTGTTGAGATAGGAACACCTGAGATGTACTGGTTGCCTCTAGGAAGAGGTTATCGTTTTCCTGAACGATTGACCAATCCCATGATGGATCGGAATTGAGGAAATCGCTGGTATCCAGCACGAACAAGTCTTCATCAAAACCGAGGATGCCAGATGCAGTCTCGGCAATGATAAATGAGTAGTAACCGGTGAGGTCGCCAAGTGTTAAGTTGAAGTTATCAAAACCAGCGGCTTCACCCAAGTTGTTCTCCAGATCCAAGGATGTTATGTTAAGGGTGAACCCTCCGATGCTCAATGAACTTAGGTCCAGTGTGCCCTCGATGTTGAGCGAGTCCCAGCCGGGACTGCCACCCTTGGTGCCATCACTATCATTAACCTCCCAAATCCAGGTACCGCCGTCATTCCATGTCTGGCTACCGGTGGTAAGTGTGCCGGGTGAATTACCAGGGCTGAGAATGCCACCGGCGTTAATAGTCATGGTAGCATCCGTGGAGCCACTACCTTTGACAATACCACCGGCTTTAATGATTAAATTACCAGCATTGGTATATTGATCATTGAGCACCAGGATGCCAGAATCAACGTTGGTATTACCGGGGCTAGGCGTTTGGGTATTCGCTACAGGGACCTGAGGAGGACCGACGGGTGTCTCAGGTTTGGTAGGTGTAGCTGGAGTCTCTGGTTGAGCAGGGGTGTCAGCCACAGGAGTCTCGGTAAATACTGGGTTTTCCGGTGTCGGTGGAGTTACCGGCGTTTCGGCTGGTGCATCCACGGGAATGTCAGCGACTTCAGGCAGCTCTGGCTTTTCGCCTACGGGAACATCTGCAGGCGGGCCGACGGGTGTTTCAGGTTTTACCGGTGTGGCTGGTGTTCCTGTTTGAGCTGGGTTTTCCGGAGTTGGTGGTGTCACCGGGATGTCAGCTGGAGGAGCTGCAGCGACTTCCACAGGCAGCTCTGGCTTTTCACCTACGGGAACATCTGCAGGAGGACCGACGGGTGTTTCAGGTTTTACCGGTGTAGCCGGTGTTCCTGTTTGAGCTGGGTTTTCCGGAGTTGGTGGTGTCACCGGGATGTCAGCTGGAGGAGCTGCAGCAACTTCAGGCAGCTCTGGCTTTTCACCTACGGGAACATCTGTAGGAGGACCGACAGGTGTTTCAGGTTTTACCGGTGTAGCCGGTGTTCCTGTTTGAGCTGGGTTTTCCGGTGTCGGTGGTGTCACCGGGATGTCAGCTGGAGGAGCTGCAGCGACTTCCACAGGCAGCTCTGGCTTTTCCCCTACGGGAACATCTGTAGGAGGACCGACGGGTGTTTCAGGTTTTACCGGTGTAGCCGGTGTTCCTGTTTGAGCTGGGTTTTCCGGAGTTGGTGGTGTCACCGGGATGTCAGCTGGAGGAGCTGCAGCAACTTCTGCTGCTTCAATAGGAAGATCATCAGGTTTGCCGACAGGTAGATCCGCCGGAGGTCCCACTGGCACGTCAGCCGGCTTGCCAGCCACGGGAAGGTCATCGGGCTTGCCACCCTCGGGAAGATCATCGGGCTTGACACCCACTGGCACATCCACAGGAATATCAACCGGTAGATCCGCAGGGATCGATGCGACTTCGGCCACTTCAATAGGAAGGTCGTCAGGCTTACCGCCGGGGACATCTACGGGAAGCTCAGCGGGAGGCGCTGCTGCGACTTCAACGGGGGCCTCTGGCTTGCCACCGACAGGTAGATCCGCCGGAGGTCCCACTGGCACGTCAGCCGGCTTGCCAGCCACGGGAAGGTCATCGGGCTTGCCGACAGGCACGTCGTCAGGCTTGCCACCGGGAACATCCTCAGGCTTGCCCACTGGCACATCCACAGGAATATCAACCGGTAGATCCGCAGGGATCGATGCGACTTCGGCCACTTCAATAGGAAGGTCGTCAGGTTTGCCTACAGGCACGTCGTCAGGCTTGCCGCTGGGAACATCTTCAGGTTTGCCATAGGCGTAAGGAACACCATCGGGTTTGCCCTCGGGGAGATCGTCAGGTTTTCCTACAGGAGTATCGTCAGGCTTACCGCCGGGGACATCCTCAGGTTTGCCATAGGCGTAAGGGGCACCTTCGGGTTTGCCCTCGGGGAGGTCATCGGGTTTGCCTACAGGAGTGTCGGTCGGAATCCCCGCGACTTCAGGAAGCTCTGGCTTTTCGCCCACGGGAACATCTGTTGGAGGGCCAACAGGTGTTTCGGGTTTGGTGGGTGTAGCAGGTGTCTCTGGTTGAGCTGGTGTATCAGTGACCGGAGTTTCTGGTAGCACTGGGTTCTCAGGAGTCGGAGGTGTCACTGGGATGTCAGCTGGAGGAGCTGCAGCAATTTCCACAGGAAGCTCTGGCTTTTCACCCACGGGAACATCAGCAGGCGGGCCGACAGGTGTTTCGGGCTTGGTGGGTGTAGCAGGTGTCTCTGGTTGAGCAGGTGTGTCAGTGACCGGAGTCTCGGGGAGCACTGGGTTTTCCGGAGTTGGAGGTGTCACTGGAATGTGTTCCAGAATTCTCGTGAGCTTGTTGGAGAGGTCTTCAAGCTTGCCTGCCGGGATATCTGTTGGGATTTCTACTCTATCTAGAGCGGGAATCAGGATATCCTCCAATGCAGTTGAAATAATACTGCACCAGTGTGTGTGATCATAGGAATCTTCTTGGTAGCGGAAACGGTCTTGGAAAGCACTATTGGCATTGGCGTTGGCTTTGGCAAGTGGAGCAAAGATGATCGCACAGATAGCAATCATCACCATGGGGGATTTTGGCGGGTATTTCATGGGGGGATGTGGGTTTATAACGACTACCGATGGTGCAACCTGTTAGGGGTAACTCATCGCACCTGATGGTCGAGGGGGGGGTGGGGGGTATAGTGGTTGGTGAGTGAGGTATGTAGGGCGGGTGCCACGGGGGGCGATACACTACGTAACTTCATCATCAAAAACGAGTAATACTACATTCAGTATGCCTTGAGTGACAAGTATATATGTATAGGTTCGTATCAATCGAATATTAAATACACTGAAATAAAAGGTAAAATCAGCTGCTTGCACCAACCAAAAGTCGGTGGTTGTTTGCCCAGCTTGACTCTTAAAAAAATATGAGGGTCAAATATGTGAGGTTAATATTTTCAAAGATGAAAACAGAGCAATCCATTGGTGGGCTTTATAAACAAAGTAAATAACTTGTGGTCAATCTGTTATCTTTTGATCGTTTTTGTGTAAATTGATAAAAAACCTTGATTCAAATGCTAATGATGCAACTATGAAAGGCGAATTTTTTAATGATCGTTATTAACCCAATATACCCTAATTAAATGAAATACGCCTCCCTACGTGCACAAGCCTTCTTTACGTCTCTCTTTCTAGCCTTACTGATAGGTTTTCTGTTCTCTAGCACAACTCGGCTAGAAGCTGTTTCCGCATCTCCTCACGCATTTATTGAAATTCAGCCCGATGGTTCTGAGATCCATCTGCACATTGAAGGGGATGAATTCTTCCACCGTCTCCGTGACACTAAGGGTTATACGGTCCTTCAGGATCGTGGATGGTTCGTCTTTGCAGAAAGAGGTAAGGATGGGCGCCTTGTGCCGTCTGGTTTGCGTGTTGGTCAGTCTGACCCTGCCAAGGCTGGATTTTCGAAAAACATTCTCCCGGATGCTGCGATCCAAAACGCCCGCAGGAAGGTGATGGCGCATCCGCAGAGAGTGGCAGGTGCTGCTGGTGCCGGCGATGGCCAAGCAGAGGCTGTGGCCGCTGCTGTGCCCGCCACTATGAAAAACCTTGTCGTTCTGCTCCGTTTTTCTGATCACGCTTCGCGCGCCGTTCCTCCTACCACAAACATTGAAGTGCTCATGAATGCAGTTGGTGGAGATCCTTCACTTGCACCTACAGGTAGTGTGCGAGACTGCTTTTTGGAAAACTCATATGGCCAGTTCACGCTCGATTCTACCGTGGCTTACTGGATCACCTTGCCCAATACGGAGGCCTACTACGCCAATGGCGACTCCGGCCTGACCTCAAGGACCCATGAAGCACTCCGTTACGCGCTCGATACCCTCGACGCTGACCCTAACTTCCAGTTTTCCGACTTTGATCAGGACAGTGATGGTAGAATTGATGCGATCACTTTCCTTCACTCCGGTTATGCTGCCGAGTTTGGTGGCACTTCTGGCGATGGGGCCTCTTATCTCAATCGCATGTGGTCTCACAAGTGGGCCATCGGCGGAGCTTGGTTTTCCAGTGACGGTGTGCGTGTTTACGAATATCACATCAGTCCAGCTATCTGGGGCACTTCAGGTAATACTATTGGTCGGATCGGTGTCATCTGTCATGAGACGGGTCATTTCCTCGGTCTTCCAGACCTCTACGATGGCTCAGGTGGCTCCGGAATCGGCTCCTGGGGCTTGATGGCAAACTCCTGGGGCTTTGATGGCACTCAATATTACCCGCCGCACCTCAGTGCGTGGAGTAAGATCAATCTTGGCTGGGTGAGCCCCACCGTTATCACCGGCGGTGGTAGCTTCACAGTGCCTCAGGCTGAAACTTCTGCCACGGCATACCGCATTGATCTAGGCTACGCTTCAGGAGAGTATTTGCTCATTGAGAACCGCCAACCCGTAGGTTTTGAATCAGCCATGCCTCAGGGCGGGCTCTGTATCTTTCACATTGATGAGCAGGCCAGCTATACGACTGAGGGTTACCCCGGGCAGACTGGGTGGCCATCCAATGGTAATCACTACCGTGTTGCCCTGCTTCAAGCGGACGGAAACTATGACCTCGAGCGTGGTGCTGACAGAGGTGATTCAACCGACGCTTACCGTGGCGGTTACGTCTCAGAGATCGGCCCGAATACCACGCCCAATACCAATGGCTACCAGAGTGGTAACATTGTGGTCACCAACAACCGGATCTTTAATATCAGCTCATCAGGTTCCACGATGACCTTCAATTTTGGGGTGATTGGTGCAGCGGAAATTCCTGCAGCCCCTTCGAACCTCTCTGCAAGCACGGCTTCTGACTCGCAGATCAGCCTGTCATGGAGTGACAATTCTTCTGATGAGACATCATTCCGCATCCAGCGCTCTCTTGATGGGGTCAACTTCGGTGAGGTTGGCTCAACGGGAGCCGGTGCTACATCCTACTTGGACACAGGCCTCTCTGCCAATACGACATTCAGCTACCGGGTTCTCGCCAGTAACACAGCTGGTGCGTCTGAGCCATCCAATACAGCGAGTGCGACTACTGACCCACCACCACCACCACCAGTGGCACCAACGAATCTTGTCGCCACAGCCACCTCGGACACGACCATCGGACTCTCCTGGAGCGATGCCTCCAACAACGAGGACGGCTTCCTCGTGGACCGCTCGCTAGACTCAATCACCTGGGAAGAGAGTGTTGCCAGTCTGCCTGCAAACTCAAACTCGTTTGGTGACTCCGGTCTGAATGGATCAACGACTTACTTCTATCGGGTCAGTGCCTTCAATGCACAAGGTGGTAATACTTCAGCAGTGGCCTCTGCCACTACGGACTCGCCACCACCATATGAAGACTTCGTCGCAGATGCTGACTTGTTTGTCAGTGGCTCCGTCCAAGGGGCCTACACGGCGACCTTTGCTGCCGACGGCCAGGTGCAAACGATCACCGAGGTGGAAAGTGGCGGTAAGCCAAGCCGCCGCCGTTCCTTCATGGATCATCGCTGGCGCTTCCTCAGTGTCCGCGGAGGTTTGAGCCTTACGCTCTATGCAAGCGGGTCTGCTCCGGCTAATGCTGAGGGAGACGACTTCGAGATTGAGTTCTCCACGAATGCAGGATCCAGTTGGTCCTCATTCTCGCCTCCTGTGGTGATCACTAACGGGTCAGTCCAGGGTTCTGAATTCATTGGAGCTTTCCCTCCGGGCACACAGGGTAACATCGATTTGCGCATTATTGATACTGATGGCTCTCAAGGTAACCGCCAACGCGACTCAGTGAACGTTGACCAACTGTTTATCCGCACGGATATCGATCCCAATGATTTCCCGCCTGTGGCACCGAGTTCCGTGATGGCCAGTCTCGTTTCATCTTCAGAGATAGGCATTAACTGGCAGGATAACTCGAGTAATGAAATTGGCTTCTTCGTCTATCGTTCCGCTAACTCGGGGAGCTGGACCCAGGTCGGTAACGTCATCGCCAATACTACTGAGTTCACTGACACGAGTGCCGCGCCAGCTACCAGCTACCGCTACCAAGTAGGCGCCTACAGCTCCAGCTTTGAAGCGCTCTCTGCTGATTCCAACGAGGTTACCACACCGGATGGGCTCTCGCTCGGAACTCTCTCCGGAGGCAAGCGAAAGGGAGCTATCTTCGTTGATCTTTCCTGGTCCGGAGGTGGTTCGCTTAATGACGTTGTGATCTGGCGCAGCTTGAATGGTGGAGCATTTGTGAATATTCTGACCACTGCCAATGACTCGTCCGAACGTGATAATACCGGATTGAAAGGTGGCCAGACATTGACCTACGAAGTCCGCTCACCTGACGGCAGCATCAAATCCAACCAGCAGACGATCTCATTCTAAAAAATCAAGGAGGACAATCTGCTCCTAGACTTCAAGCTGGCAACGCCGAATCTCGTGCGTGGCCAGCTTTTTCTTTGTGCGGGCTGAGTGTTAGAGTCTCCTGGCCGCTTCTTCTTGATTACTTGATGAAGCGCATCGTCAGTGGATAGCGGTAGGTGACACCCTCATTGGCCTTGATGGCTGCGATGATGGTTAGAATGATATTCATCACATAGAGAATGACGAGGAAGGCAAAGCCAATAAGGATTAAGGTTAGTATGGCCGAAATGATAACATAGATCAGCATCGATATCTGGAAGTTGAGGCACTCCTTGCCTTGGTCCGAGGCAAAGGGCATGTCGTCCTTTTTAACCTGCCATATGATGAGGGGGGCGATGATGTTTGCTAGCGGGATACATGTGTAGCCGAGGAAGGATGACAGGTGGGCGAACATGGCCCATGTGCGTTCTGGTTTAGGTATTTCGGAGCGGGCTATTTCTGAGGTGGTCATGGTTTTGAGTTGTGTTTGTAATAATGGGAAAAGGGTGAATGAAATGAGTTAAGCAAAATCAAAAAGACAAAAGAAGATAAATCCTCAAGCCATTGTTTGCAGTCGTTTGAGCTAACTGCCTTAGCTCGGAAAGCGATTCCGAGTGCGGTTGGCAAATGCCACCAGGGAAAGCATGACGGGGACCTCGACAAGGACGCCGACGACGGTGGCGAGCGCGGCACCGGAGTGGAGTCCAAACAAGCCGATCGCCACGGCGACGGCGAGCTCGAAGAAGTTGGAGGTGCCGATCAGGGCTGCTGGAGCTGCTGTGGCAAAGGGGACCCGCCACAAATAAGCCCAACCGTAGGCGATGGCAAAAATGCCGTAGCTCTGGATCATCAGTGGAACGGCAATGAGCACAATCACCAGAGGTTTATCAATGATGGTCTGAGCCTGGAAGCCGAACAGAAGCACGACGGTGGCGAGTAGGCCCATGACGGAGAATGGCTTCAGCCGGGCAGTGAAATTGCTGATTTCCTCGTGGTTGCCACCGCGGTCCAGAAGTCTGCGTGTGAAATAGCCTGCACCCAGAGGAATCACGACATAGAGCACCACCGACCAGAGCAGGGTTTCCCAGGGCACGATGATGTCAGTAACGCCAAGGAGTAAGGCCGCCAGAGGGGCAAAGGCGAACACCATGATGATGTCATTAATCGATACCTGCACGAGGGTGTAATTAGCATCACCGCGCACAAGCTGACTCCAGACAAAGACCATCGCCGTGCAGGGTGCCACCCCGAGCAGGATCATGCCGGCGATATATTCACGTGCGGTCTCAGGCTCCACGAAACCGGCGAAGACATATTGGAAAAATAACACACCGAGTGCGGCCATGGTGAAGGGCTTGATGAGCCAATTGACCACCAGGGTGATGCAGAGCCCTTTGGGTTTTTTGCCGACGTTTTTGAGTGAGGCGAAATCTACATTGACCATCATCGGGTAGATCATGATCCAGATGAACACTGCCACTACCAGATTCACATGGGCGTATTCAAGGCTCGCGATCCAGGCAAAGCTGCTAGGAGTCCATGCGCCGAGCAGAACCCCAGCAAGAATGCAAAGTCCTACCCAGATTGAGAGGTAACGTTCGAATAAACCCATATTAATTTATTGTTGGATGATGTTTTTCTGAGGGGAGGTGGCGTGACCAGTTTAGTCATTCCTGCGTTTGAAGAGCTTGCGATGTTTGGTGACGCGGCCTGAGACTCGTTTGCCCCAGAGTCTGAAACTGGAGGGCTTGAGCTGAGCCCGCATGTGTTGAATGACGTCAGCCTCACTGAGTCCAGTGCGCTCACGGATTTCATCAAAGCTTGTGCGGTCATGCCAAGCCATGCGGATGACGGTATCACTCTCTGAAGGATTAAGGTCTTTGCGCTTCATGACGCGGTAAGGTTACAGCTCTGGCAGGCCAAGGCAAGAGAAGAGCTTCTTGGGTGGGGATGAAGGGCGGGGGATGAGCTTGAATGAGTGTGCTCATTACGAAGTCATTTATAGATTGCCTCTTCTGGGTCTGTAGTTAGGCTGCTCTAAACCAATTACTAATATATACGATGAAATGGCATTTTATCCAACAAGACGAGCAACAGGGTCCCGTAACAGAAGAGCAGATCAAGGGCTTGCTTGCTGCCGGTAATCTCAACGCCGATAATCTCGCATGGTGTGAGGGCATGGCCGAGTGGAAGCCGATTGGTGAGATTGCTGAGTTGAGTGTGCGCTCGCTTAATGAGGTAGCATCGAAAGGTATTTCTAAATCACCCAATGTTTCCGCAAGGGAGAACTGCATACCGACTTATCTTTGGCAATCAATCGTCGTCACGATCTGCTGTTGTCTTCCTTTTGGCGTTGTGGCGATCGTGTATGCTTCTAAAGTGGCTGCGCTAGAACAATCCGGAGATATTGCCGGGGCCGCCGCAGCATCGGAATCTGCAAAAAAATGGTGCCATGTGTCATTTTTAATAGGTGTCTTATTTACTGTGATTACCGTTGTTTTAGGGGCGTTGACATAGCGTCTTTCACTCTTGTTTGCATAAGTTATGAAAGCAGAAGGGCAGGGTGTTATTCCATGGCGTGCAGGCCTTGTATTGCTGATTCTGGTGCTTCTTGGGTTCGCTAGCTGGTTACTCGTTAGCACTGGCCCTGAGTCGATGCCATTGGGCTGCGTTTTTCATCAATGGTCGGACTTGCATTGTGTGGGTTGTGGTATGACGCGTGCTACTTTTGCGCTGTTTGAAGGCCGCCTGCTTGCTGCAATTTCTCAGAACCCGCTTGGTATGGTGCTCCTGCCCATTGCCTTGATAGGAGTCAGCTTAGAGGTCATCGGATGGGTTCAAGGCAAACCCGCCCCATGGACAATTCCTCTTGGTGCTCATGGTGCCAAGATAATCGCTATCATTGTCATTGCATTCATGATCTTGCGTAATCTGCCTTGGGCTCCATTTCACTGGCTTGGACCTCATTAGAAATGGAAGTCTATATCAGTAGGTCACAGTGTTCTTCATTGGCTGGACTCGCGAGATAGATATTATTTCCATTTAGGCAGCACAAGGAGGCAGCACAAGGGCAAGAGAAGCGCCATAGATGGGGTTGCAGGCCAGCGAGGAAATATTATTTATAGATTGCGACTACAAAGTCTGCAGATAAGCTCAACCAACTTTAACCACGAACTATCAACAAACCATGAAATGGCACTACTCACACGATGGAACGCAGCAAGGTCCGGTAACAGAAGATGAGATCAAGGGAATGATTTCGGCAGGCAGCGTCAAGCCCAGTGACCTTGTATGGTGTGATGGCATGGCAGGTTGGGAGCCTGTGTCGAGTGTGGCGGAGCTAATGCCTGCAGCGAACACCAATGAGCTAGCTGCGCATGCTGCTCCAGTAGCAGCTGCCAGCATGTCTGCCTATGTAGAGGATTCCACACTGAGCCAGGCGGTCGTTTATTCGGGTTTTTGGCGTCGTGTCGCGGCATCCCTGATCGACTCGGTCATCCTAGGCGTTGTCGGAGCTATTCTTGGTATTGTTTTGGGCGTAGCAATGGTGTCTGGAGGGACAGATGATACTGAGGTGGTGGAGCTCACTGGCAACGTTGTTGGTATCTTTCTTGGGTGGCTCTATTATGCCCTGATGGAAAGCTCATCGAAGCAGGCAACCATAGGTAAGATGGTGATGGGAATCAAGGTGACCGACCTTGAGGGGAACCAGATCAGCTTTGCCCGAGCCAGTGGTAGGCACTTTGGTAAGATCATCTCCTCACTCATCTTGGCGATTGGCTACTTGATGATGCTCTGGACAGAGAAGAAGCAAACCCTGCACGATAAGATGGCAGGGTGTCTGGTGGTTAAGTAAGCGGAGCAAAAGAAAATTTGCTCGGGGCGGGTTGCTTGGCTGAGCACATAGGCTAACTCGCTGGCCCCGCCTGAGTGCCGAGAATAAGCTTCAGCGTTTAATTTTCCGGAATGATGTTATCGAGCTTGTCATTCAGGTGGCCGGTTATCTGGTCCGCCAGTTCGAGTAAGTTTACCTTGTCGTTTTGATCAAAGCTTTTGGCTTCTTGGCCGATGACGCAAAGCGTGCCAACCGTGATGCCGTTTTTTAACGTTAGCGGTGCGCCAAGATAACAAACGACAGAATCATTGGTAACCAAGGGGGAGTCTTTCAGGTAAGATACTTTCTCGGCGTCTGAAACTTCAAGTAACTCATTCGAATCCAGCACGTATTGGCAGAACGACCACTCAACGTTTGTTGCCTGGGATTCTGCTAACCAGCCAGAGCCTAGGCCGTGGTGGGCAGCAAAATACTGCATTTCATTAAAAAGGATACTGACCACACTGATTGGCAAATTGAGCTTGGTGCTAGCTTCCTCTACCACACGTAATAAAAAAGGGTCTTTGTTGTTATCGAGTAGACCTAGGTTGGCGATCGTTTTTAGCCTTTCTTCGTCATGTAAGAGCTTCCTTATATTCTGACGGTCAGGATTGTATTTCTCGTCTTTCTCCAGTGCTTCAAAGGTGTCCAGTTTGAGTTTGAGCGAAAAGCCAATGCACTTAGCAGCTCCGGATAGGTTGACGCACCATTCTGAAATTCTGCGTAATTCCTCCATCTTCAAAAAGTTCTCCGAGCTGATAGAGCATTCTTTTTTGATTAAATGCCAGAGGGTTTCCGCCCGGCTATATCCAAGGGTGTCGGTAAGTTCGGCGTGCAAATCCACGACGGTAGGAAGGGAAAAGTGATCATACTTTTCAAGTGGTCTTTCTGAGCTCATAGATGTTTAGTTGTTGAAGGTCGGTTCAATAAACCTTTTTACGAGGGCACTCATTATTACGCCATTTTTGTTAGCTATTAGCAATGATAAAGGCAGAGTTCTCTGGTAATTATTCAAACGGTGTTTGAATAAGTTTCCTGTTAAAACGGGATGCAGACCCACTGAGCGAAACACTCGGGAGATGCTGGGATGGGGGTAGAGACGATACTGAGGTCCTCAATCCAGATTTTTGTGAGCTCAGATCCTGGGTTCTCTCAGATCCTACGCTCTGGATCCTTGAGTCCTAAAAACTGTTTGTAGAGAATCTCTACCTTATTCCTCGCCCAATCGGTTTTCCTGAGGAACTTCAGGCTGGATTTGATCGAGGGCTCATTACTGAAGCAATTGATCTTGATGCGGAAGGCGAGGTCGTCCCAGCCGTATTCCTTAACAAGCTCGTTGAGCATTCGTTCCAGAGTGATGCCGTGCAGGGGGTCGTTGCTCATGAGAGTTTCTTAGCAGTGATGGGCTGGAATTCAAATGGCAAACATCAGCCGACACAACCCGCGCTGTTACCAATTATCCCGGAGCATGATCCACTGCGTCCTTTGTGGATGGCATCTCCCATAGAGAATTTCCGCACCTAGCGCGTGAAATTCATTGTGAGGGTTGGGTATCTCCATGCCGTATCTCGTTGCCATCCAGCCTTCCTGGATCGAGCGGGTGACGAATGCTAGATTGTCTATCTTTTTGCGCCTGAAGCTTTTCAGTAATACGATGTTTTCTCTCGGTGCTAGGGTCACATGCATCCAAATCAGCTGGTATTTAGAAGCTCGAATATAGGTTCTGAGCTGGCGGATGTAATTGAACTCACGCCTGCTTGAGTGCTTTGGGAAATTCTGCATGTGGAGCTGGTATAGCTCACGATCCTGCCTGGACATCGGAATGCGCCGCCCCCTGGATGAGGGGTGATCATTGTGGATCATTGCTTGAACGTCGGCAGTCATGGAAAAGATGATTAACACTATAGACTGGGCCTCAAATTCAGCAATGATAAAGATGTCTTAAATACAAGCTGGCAGCACATCCCGATGTAAAACCTTGTTTTTACAGGTTGTTATTGGGGTGGGGAGGTGAGAGGCTTCGGCATCGACCTCACTCTTATCTGGATATCTTCGATTTCCTTCATCCTCTTTGGATGCGGGTGCTTCGTGTCGCGCGCCATGCGCAAGGAATACGACCGTTACGGGCTGGAAAAATTCAGAAGCCTCGTGGGTATCTTGCAGGTATTAGGTGCAATCGGACTTCTCGTTGGTTTGCACACATCCTGGATTGGCCAGTTCTCAGCAGCTGGCCTTGCGCTGATGATGCTCTGTGGCGTCGGCGTCAGGATCAAGATCAAGGATACCGTTATCCAGACGATACCGGCATTCGCCTATATGGTGCTTAATGCCTACCTGGCATTCGCTGGCTACTAAGGCTGTGTAAAGAACACGGAAAAAACGATGATGAGGATAGCAATATCCATCATCAGTATAGCGGGAATCGATTTTGTGAAGGGGTCTTTCACTTTCAAATGCATCACAAAGGCTCCGGCCATCAGCACGATGAGCACAGCGGCAGCCGGGATAACCAGAGCTGGTATCCAAAGGCCTGCAATCATGGCGAGCGCGATGATCACCTTTAGGCCACCCACCACATACATCATGGAAGCAGGTAAGCCGTATGTTGAAAATTCCTCGCGCATGGAGGAGGCTTCACCACCTCTGTAAGGGGTCGATTTTCCTGCACGCAGCAGCCAGACATTGAGTAGCCCGAGGGCAACGATCACTTGAAGAGCCTGTATCAGAATTTCCATGGCCCAGTTCATAGCCTAGAATTGGGAATAATACAAACAACTCGTTGAAACATCTTGGAGTAAGGGTTTTGAAAGGCTGTATTGAGCTGAGTGTAGCTCCTCATATCATCTTTATATCCGGCCTCGACATCTTCACCGTGAAATTGAATATTGCATCAGCTGCCTATGTATACGCCGTCACCATCCCGCTATGACTCCATGCCCTATAACAAGTGTGGTAAGTGGGGCCTCAAGCTGCCCGCTATCTCTTTGGGGTTCTGGCATAACTTTGGTGATGGTGATGACCTCGATGAAGGTCGCCGGATCATGCACCGTGCCTTTGATCGCGGCCCC
>Ga0206128_1002617_pt1 | contig 15908 bp, 18 predicted proteins | sample Helgoland_Spring_7_FD_148601 | JGI IMG/M metagenome (GOLD analysis project Ga0206128, IMG submission 148601) | Pelagic subsurface seawater microbial communities from Kabeltonne, Helgoland, North Sea - Helgoland_Spring_Bloom_20160426_1 | ecosystem: Environmental > Aquatic > Marine > Epipelagic ... | reverse complement strand
AAAAAGGATCAAAGCGGGTGATGCTGTGCAACTCCTCATCGGAAAATCCGAAGCGCATCGCATGAGCAATGACCCGCATCCGGTCTGGCGACTGGATTGCTAGCTCGCGGGTCAGCGCCTTGTCGATCGCCATTTGAGCTTCGGGGCTTTGACCCACTAAGATCCCGTCCCGCAGGACCAAGTCATCGGCACTGGGCATGCCGTCAATCTCGACCTCATCAAAACCTGTGAGACCTGTTTCCATCGAGGCCAGCGCTTTTTGCACCGATTCGTGAAAACTACGGCCGATGGCCATGGTTTCGCCAACAGATTTCATCGCCGTCGAGAGCACTGCTTGAGATCCTGGGAATTTTTCGAATGCGAAACGTGGGATTTTGGTGACAACGTAATCGATGGAGGGCTCAAAGCTGGCTGGGGTCACTTTGGTGATGTCATTGTCCAACTCATCCAACGTATCCCCAACCGCTAATTTTGCTGCAACTTTTGCGATTGGAAATCCAGTTGCCTTGGAGGCGAGTGCCGATGAGCGTGAGACACGCGGGTTCATCTCGATGACCACCATCCGGCCGTCTTCTGGGTTCACGGCCCACTGCACGTTCGAGCCACCGGTCTCTACACCAATCTCGCGCAGAACGGCAATGCTGGCATTGCGCATGATTTGGTATTCTTTATCGGTTAACGTCAGGGCCGGGGCAACCGTGATGCTGTCGCCTGTATGCACGCCCATAGGATCGACATTCTCGATAGAGCAGACGATGATTGCGTTGTTTGCGGTGTCGCGCACCACTTCCATTTCATATTCTTTCCAGCCCAAAAGGCTCTCATCAATCAAGATTTGACTGACGGGGGAAGCGTCCAGGCCAGTTTTGCAAAAATGCTCATAATCTTCTCGGTTATATGCCACGCCACCGCCGGTGCCGCCCAAAGTGAACGCAGGGCGAATAATTGCGGGGAGACCGATGTCATCAAGCGCGGCCATACATTCTTCCATCGTCTCAGCAATCGTGGCACGCGGGTTTTCAAGGCCAAGCCGATCCATGGCTTCACGGAAGAGTTTGCGGTCTTCGGCCATTTCAATCGCTGGGCGCTTGGCGCCGATCATCTCTACGCCAAACTTGTCCAAAACGCCCATTTCCTCAAGCGCGAGCGAGGTGTTCAGGCCGGTCTGTCCGCCCATAGTGGGCAGCAGCGCATCGGGACGCTCAATCTCTATGATCTTGGCCACAGTCTCAGGTGTGATGGGCTCGATATAAGTCGCATCGGCCATATCTGGATCGGTCATGATGGTGGCTGGATTTGAATTGACCAAAATCACCCGGTAGCCTTCTTCGCGCAAAGCCTTGCAGGCCTGGGCGCCGGAGTAATCGAACTCACAGGCTTGACCGATCACAATGGGACCCGCCCCGATAATCATAATGGATTTAATGTCAGTTCTCTTCGGCATGAATCTATCCTTCAGTGTCGGGCGCAAACTGTCCTGCCTTATAGGGAAGGAGGTCTTGGGTGCAAGGGGCTTTGTGATACTCAAGTCCAGTTTGCGGCGCCCAGATTTTAAGACTGGCACGGTCCCATCGTGCCGCAGCTCAGGGCAGGGGCAATTCGGTTGTGTCTTTGAGCTCTTCCATCACGAAGCTGGCGCTGACATCGGCCAATTCGATACGCGAAATGAGGCGCTGATAGAGATCATCATAGGCTTGGACGTCCCGGATGCGCGCTTTGATTAAATAGTCTTGATGCCCCGAAGTGCGATAGGCCGATTGCACATGTGGTAGGCTGCGACTGACCTTTGTGAATTGATCGGCCCAATCTTTGTTGTGGCTGCGCACAGAGATTGACACAAAGACAGTCAGACCAAGCCCAATCTTTTGTGCATCTAACAGCGCCACGCGGGCCTTCAAAAGACCGCTGTCTTGCAGGCGCTTTAACCGCCGCCAAACCGCGTTGCGCGACAGGTGGAACGCCTCGGATAATTCCTCTGAGGGCTGCGCGGCATTGCGCTGCATCTGTTGCAATATAGCGCGGTCATAATCATCATATGTTACGTAATCATCCGATATTTTGGGATATTATCACGCAATTAAAGCATGGCATAGAAAATTTGGGAAAAAAGTTGAGTCCACGCAGTTTATGCTGGTGTCAGCAATTTTAGAGCTTTTACATGACCCGTTCACCGAATTATTTTACGGTGCATTTGAGCAATATTGGCGAAAGCTACGGCCAGCATTTTTTGCACGTAATCTATTACTTTGTCATGCTCTTGACCGCGGCGATCTGTGCTCTGATCCATGCGATCCTGCCCTTTTTATTTGAAAAATCCGCAAGCCAAATCATTTCCAAGCTTTACAGAAAAATGACTGAGAGAAAGCTGCTTGAGGCGTATTCACCCTCAAAGGGCTGAATTTTTGCCGTACGCAGGTCAGAAAACGGCGGTTTGGCTTGACTTTAGGCGTCTGTCGGGATGTATCAGCGCGACCGCTTGAAGGAGCCCTGACCCATGCATGCTTATCGCAGCCACACCTGTGCCGACTTGAACATAAATAATGTTGGCGAGACAATCCGCCTTTCGGGATGGGTGCATCGCGTGCGCGACCACGGCGGTTTGCTCTTTATCGATCTGCGAGATCACTATGGGATGACGCAGGTGCTTTGCGACCCGGATAGCCCGGTGTTCAAAGAAGTAGAAAAGTTGCGCAGCGAATGGTGTATTCGCATTGATGGTACGGTGAAAGCCCGCGACGCGGAATTGGTGAACCCGAAAATTCCTACAGGAGAGATCGAGGTCTTCATCCGTGACCTTGAGGTCTTGGGCGCGGCGAACGAGCTGCCGTTGATGGTGTTTGGAGAGCAAGAATATCCTGAAGAGACACGATTGAAATATCGCTATCTCGACCTGCGCCGGGAGAAGCTGCAAAAGAACATGAAAATGCGTTCCGACGTCGTGGCGTCGATGCGTCGCCGGATGTGGGATCAAGGGTTCCGCGAGTTTCAAACACCGATCATCACCGCTTCTAGCCCCGAGGGCGCGCGGGATTTCTTGGTGCCATCGCGTCTGCACCCGGGTAAATTCTATGCACTGCCACAGGCGCCGCAGCAGTTCAAACAGCTCATTATGGTCTCTGGCTATGATAAATATTTCCAGATCGCTCCGTGTTTTCGCGATGAAGATCCGCGCGCGGATCGCTCACCAACAGATTTCTATCAGCTTGACTTAGAAATGTCTTTTGTGGATCAACAAGATATCTTTGACACGATACAGCCTGTTTTAACCGGTGTGTTTGAGGAGTTTGGCGGTGGTCGCAAAGTGGATCAAACATGGGAGCAAATCAGCTATCGTGATGCGGCGCTTTGGTACGGCAGTGACAAGCCAGATCTGCGCAACCCAATAAAGATGCAGGTGGTTTCCGAGCATTTTGCTGGTTCGGGCTTTGCCATCTTCGCCAAGCTCTTAGAACAAGAAGGTACTGAGATTCGCGCCATTCCGGCGCCAAAAGGTGGCAGCAGAAAATTCTGTGATCGCATGAATGCGTTTGCGCAGAAAGAAGGTCTGCCCGGCATGGGCTATATTTTCTGGCGCGACCAAGGTGACGGCATGGAGGCCGCTGGCCCATTGGCTAAGAATATCGGTCCTGAACGAACAGAGGCTATTCGTCAGCAGTTGGGGCTTGGCGTTGGTGATGCGGCGTTCTTTTTGGGCGGCAAACCAAAAGCCTTCGAAGGGGTTGCTGGCAAAGCGCGGATGGTGATTGGCGATGAATTGGGCCTGACGGACAAAGAGCGCTTCGCGTTTGCCTGGATTGTTGATTTCCCGATTTATGAGCAAGATGAAGAAACCGGCAAGATCGATTTTGAGCACAACCCATTTTCGATGCCACAAGGGGGTATGGAGGCCCTTCAGGGTGATCCTTTGCAGGGGTTGGGGTATCAATATGACCTGGCATGCAATGGCTATGAGTTGCTCAGTGGTGCAATTCGGAATCACCGCCCAGAGATCATGTTCAAAGCCTTTGAAATTGCGGGCTATGGTAAGGAAGAGGTCGAAAACCGCTTCGGCGGCATGGTGAACGCCTTCCAATACGGCGCCCCGCCGCACGGTGGTTGCGCTGCCGGCATAGACCGAATTGTGATGCTTTTGGCCGACGAGGCGAACATTCGTGAAGTCATTATGTTCCCGATGAACCAACGGGCGGAAGATCTCATGATGGCAGCGCCGTCGGAACCGACGAATGAGCAGCTGCGGGAATTGTCACTTCGGGTCATCGCGCCAGAATAGCGCTTCGCGAAGAGGGCAGGTCGGCCGATTACCGACGGCCCTCTCACACCGCTATTTTCTCTGCCAAAAACTCCGTCAGCGCAGTGCGGAGATCGGACCGGTTCTCAGTGGTTAAATACCGTTCGGCGGCCTGTTCTAGCGTTGGATCGGAGGCGGTGCGGGCCACGCCAGCGATAAAGGCCGCAAGGTAGCCGGGCTGCGCTCACTCTTTGTTGTTGAGCAAGTCTAACGCATGGACCAAATCCTCTTGCAAGGCGCGTTGGTCAGCCTCAAACGCTAGATCTGGCAGGAGACGTATGTCCATAGGCCGGCGATGATTTGGGAGATTCATTAGGATTGCGCTTTGAAATCCTGCAACGGAATTGAGGGGTTTTTCGATGAAACTATCGGCGCCCGCTTCCATCGCCGCGGTGGCGCGGCTTGGATCTGCGGAAAGACCGATGATGGTCTGGGTGCGGGGACTGGCTTGTGCAAGTTCTGAGATCAGCTCAGCGCCGTCCCCATCTGGCAGGCCCATATCAACAATGGCCACATCCGGGCGATAAATTCTAAGGTGTCGTCGGGCGCTTGTCATACAGTCTGCGCGTCTCAATCGTGTGCCAGAGGTGATGCACATCAAGCGCACGGCCTCGCCCGCGGTGAGACTGTCTTCCACCAGAAGCACCATCAAGCCGTGCAATGGTCTGCGGCTGGTAGGTTTGAGTGAGTGTAACGTGTTCGACATCCCGGTCATGATCGCCCCCTTATTTTCAGATCATGGGCCAGTTTTGCGCTCAAAGACTCTAACGCTTGGTTAATGCGGCTTGCCTTATTTGGCGGTGCGGCTTTACAAGACGGAAAACAGGAGATGAAAATGATCGGACGGCTTAATCACGTGGCGATTGCAGTGCCTGATTTGCAGGCGGCTGCAGCGCAATATAAATCAACTTTGGGTGCAAAAGTTGGCCCGCCACAAGATGAACCGGATCACGGAGTGACCGTTGTTTTTATCGAGTTGCCAAATACAAAGATTGAGCTGCTGTTTCCATTGGGTGAGGGCTCTCCAATCCAGAATTTTTTGGATAAAAATCCTTCGGGCGGCATTCATCATATCTGCTATGAGGTGGACGACATCCTCGCGGCGCGTGCGCAATTGCAAAGTCAGGGCGCGCGCGTATTGGGCAGCGGTGAGCCAAAAATTGGCGCCCATGGGAAACCCGTGCTATTTTTGCATCCTAAGGACTTCACAGGGTGCCTCATCGAGCTAGAACAGGTCTAAGTCTAGATAAATTTTCAGGAAATTCTCATGCCGATTACCTCAGCCCTCGTACTTTTTGCCGTCATATGGTTTTTGACTTTGTTCATTGTCTTGCCACTGCGCTTGCAAACTCAAGGGGATGTTGGAAAAATAGAACCTGGGACCCATTCGGGCAGCCCAGAAAACCCACAAATGAAAAAACGTTTTATGGTGACAACCGTCGTCGCCTTGGTGATTTGGGCAGTTGTTGCAGGAACGATTATCAGCGGGGTGATTTCCGTGCGCGACATTGATTGGTTTAACCGGATGGCAACGCCCGAAGTCTCTCGAACAGATGGGTGAAGGTGGCCGCGCCGAGAATAGGGATAAACAATCCCACCAGCGGTATAGTCAAGGGAATAGCCATCAAGATCCCAGCGCACCAGATAGCGCCCTGATGGCGCCGCAATAGCTCTTGGGCCTGCGTGCGCGGCACGCGCCGCATAGCGGCCATTTGAAAATATTCCCGGCCCATCAAATAGCCGTTGGTGGCCCAAAACACGACCGGCGCCAAAAATGGCAAAATCATTGAGAGGATCAAAGCGCCAATATTGGCAAGAATCACAAATCCTAAAAACCGGATACTGACCAAAATTTGATCTTGCAGCTTGGCGGCTGCCTGTTTTGGAAGATGCGGATAGTGCCGCGCCTCAACCGCTTGCGCCACCTCATCGAGAAACAGAGCGATAATCGCTGAGGCCACGGGAACCATTACCCAAATTGACAGAACGATGGTAAGTAAGACCCCGCCGATATTGAACAGGGAGCCGAGCCAACTCTGCTCACCGATCATGCCAGCCACTAAAGCTGAGGACAACAATTGGTTGACGCCATAGATCACCAATAGGCAGGCGGCGGCTAATAATACGATGGTAAGCCCCAAGCTGCGCCACAAAACGCGGCGAAATCTCGGATCGTCAAATTGGGCGATAGATCTCAGAAAGTCTGAAAAAATCATTCATCCAACCATTGGGTGAGGGCAGCAACATCGGGGCGCGGACGGTCGGGCATTTGGGCCGGGCCAGTTCCGATATGAACAATTCCGGCGATATGTTCATGTGGCGCAAGTGCCAAGCCTTCTTTGCAAAAATCTGGGTTGTGCGAGGCCCAACCCGAAAGCCAATTGGCGCCCCAACCACTGGCCAAAGCTGCATTCAGCAGCGACAGGCAGACAGCGCCGGCGGAGTAGGTTTGCTCAATTTGCGGAAACTTGTCGCAGGGCTTTGGGCTGGCGACAACCACGACGGCCAAATGCCCAATTTCAAACTGCTGGCTTGCTTTGTTTGCATCAACCACGTCTGGCCCGGCCGCCTCAGCCATATTGCGGGCCAAAGCGCCCAAGCGGCGCAATGCGGTTTTCTCTAGAACAATGAACCGCCAAGGCTCTAGCTTACCATGATCTGGCGTGCGCGCGGCAACACATAAGAGCGCCTCAAGCGCGTCCCGGTCTGGCACTGGAGCGGTTAAGATTTTCGCCGGGCGAGAGCGGCGCGTTTTCAAAAAGGTCAATGCATCTGTCATGCGCTATGATGTGGGGCATTGCTGGGCTTTTCGCAAGGGGTGTGCGTTTATTCACGGTCTGTGGAATGCCGCTAAATCATCGACCCAAGATCTGAGGAAATCCGCAAACTTGCCGTGCGGTTGGCGCTGGGCGAAAATGTCCGCAAAGGGATCAGGAGCCTCAATTGTGCTGTTGGCCAGGGTTGAGATCGTGGCATGGCCGCAAAAGGGGACATAGACCTCTGAATATCCGCCCTCGTGCACCAAAACCAAACGGCCGTCACAAAGCTCTGTCGCGCTGGCTTTGATTGCAGCAGTTAGGTCACGGAAGGTCTGGGCCGTAGCGAGCATACGAGACAAGGGATCAATGGCGGCGGCATCATATCCACAAGCAACAATGATCAAATCTGGTTTAAATCGTTGCAAGGCAGGCTGAACGATCTGGTCCATAACCTGCATATAGGTGGCATGGCCTGCCCCAGGTGGCAGCGGGATGTTGATGTTGCTATGATCCACTCCGCGAAGGTCGACGTCTCCGCTGTCTAGCGGATAATTTCTTTCTTGATGGATAGAGAGGGTCAGAACGGCTGGATCGTCGATGTAAATCGCCTCTGTCCCGTTCCCGTGATGCACATCCCAATCTATAATGGCCACTTTCAAATCCGGCTGCGTGCTGCGGGCGGCTTCGACCGCCACGGCGATATTGGCCAAAAGACAAAACCCATTTGGAAAATCTGGCAAGCAATGATGCCCCGGGGGGCGCGACAACGCATATGCATTGCTCACACGTCCCGCCATCACATCTGCAACCGCCCGGCAAGCCAGTCCGGTGGACAGCGCCGCCTGCTCATAACCGCCATGACCGAAAGGCACGCGCAGACCCAGCTCGCCGCCGCTTGCCTTTGACGCCTCCTCAAATGCATCAAGATAGCTGCTGGGGTGCACCCGCAACAGCGCGTCCCGCGTGGCAATATCCGCGCTCTGGCTTGCGAGGGTCTGGGTCAGCCCGGTGACGTCCATCAGATTCTTCAACCGGCGTTTGGTTTCGGGGTTTTCAGGAATGCCGCCAGCAGCGAGAGGCTGAACCAAGCCACCGACGGGCTGGGTGAAGGCATAATTGCCGCCAGAAAACCAAAAACAGCGCTCATCCCAATAAAATCCGGTCGTCATCTTTGGCTCTTTCGCAGTTAAGGTTCGGCCCGTTGGTAGACGCCTTCAGGCAAATCCAGCGCAGCGGCAAGGTCGCGGGTGTGGTTCATGGAGAGCGTGATCCTGTGCATGCGATCACGGGCGGCGTCCCATTGCTCAATAACAATTCGGTCCTCATAGGATTTGATACACACATCTTCCAAAAGCGCGCCGATCGTATCATCGATCAAAGTTATAGAGGTGGCTTCAAAGCCATGTTCAATGGTAAACATATGCTAACCTTAATTAGATTTACTTATGGTGCAAGTGACAAGTGCACTGGGTGATTTCTCGCCTAAGAGGCCGGATCAAAGGGGTGGTTTGCAGCAATTTTATGGGTAAGCTGTCGGAGAGGTTTAAGGAGAGCGGAATGCGGATCATTCCTGTAATAGTGATGCTTGCGTTGGCCGGATGCACACTCATGCCAGATGCGCGATCTCCTGTGGTGGTGGCGGATGAGCCGCGGGTTTTGAAAGCCGAAGATGTGCCCGAGCGTTTTGCCATCGCTGTGCGCAGGATGCGGCCAGTCGTAATCGAGACCTGCAAGTCGACCAGCCCGAATTTGAACTGTGACTTTCTCATCGCCATTGATCCAAATCCCAAAAATGCGCCCAATGCGTTTCAAACGGTGAATGACGCGGGACAGCCAATCTTGGCATTTACCCTGACCCTGCTGGAAGACATGTACAACGCCGATGAGGTGGCCTTTGTCATTGGACACGAGGCGGCTCACCATATTTTGCGGCATTTGGAGCGGCAAGATGAATTCGCGCGCGGTGGGGCCACGCTTTTTGAGGTATTGGCGGCAGCTTTGGGCGGCTCCAACCGTTCGGTTGATGCGGCGTCGGAAATCGGCGCAGCGGTTGGCCGGCGCAATTACTCAAAAACCTTTGAGCTTGAGGCGGACCGCTTGGGCGCGAAAATGACGCAAAACGCAGGGTTTGATGCGGTGCGCGGCGCGGCTTATTTCACGCGAATTCCCGATGCAGGCAATCGGTTCTTTGGCACCCATCCGCGCAATGCGGATCGGATCGCTGGGGTGAAAGCCGCGGTGGCAGAGTTATGAACAGGCGCGCGGCCCTGACCCTTGTCCCGAGGGCATGGTTGTGAGGAAATTGGGGATAATCCTCAGTGACCGCGGCTCGAAATATGCGGTTTCCGGCTGCGCAGTTGCAGATCGGGCAGAGATTGATGCGGCGCTCCGCGATCTGAAGCGGGACAAGAAATATGCCAAAGCGACTCATAACAGCTGGGGTGTTCTGCTCGATGGGGTGCCGCTAAAGTCGGATGATGGGGAAAGCGGCGCTGGGATGGTGATCCTGCGCATGTTGGAGCGGGCCGAGCGGGTGGGTGAGCTGATTGTTGTCACCCGCTGGTACGGCGGCAAACCTCTTGGCGGCGACCGCTTTCGCCATGTGCAAGAAGCAACGCGTCTTTACCTTGATCACCCCGCCCCATAACACGGGTTTGCGCGCAGCGGCGGGCAGGCGCGGCCTGGTGTTGCTGTCGGGCGAGGAGATTTTGCTGTAATAGTCTGTTATGCAGAGGCTGTTCAAATGCCCCCATTCACTGTGGCGACCAAGATAACATCCAAAATAGTGACTTCGGGCAGTTACGACACGATACGGCCCCAGAGATCATAGGCGCCGGCTTCATCCACTTCCACCGTTACGATGTCGCCAGGGGCCAAAACGTCTGCAGCCTCGTCAATAAACAGGTTGCCGTCGATTTCGGGGGCGTCAGCCTTGGTGCGGCAGGTGGCGATGCCCTCTGCGTCCAGCTCATCAACGATCACATCCATGCGTTGGCCCAGTTTGGCCGCAAGTTGCGCCTCGGAAATGGCCTGTGCCTTCTCCATAAACCGGCCCCAGCGCTCCTGCTTGACATCTTCGGGCACATGATCGGGCAGGTCGTTGGAGCGCGCGCCAGCGACGTTCTCATATTGAAAACAGCCAACCCGGTCGAGCTGCGCCTCATCCATCCAATCGAGCAGGGTTTGAAACTCTGCTTCAGTCTCGCCGGGATAGCCGACGATGAAAGTTGATCGAAGGGTGATATCGGGACAATCGGCGCGCCAGGCGGCAATCTCATCAAGGGTTTTGGAGGCGGCGGCAGGGCGGGCCATACGTTTGAGCACATCGGGGTGTGCGTGTTGGAAAGGAATGTCGAGATAGGGCAGGATCAACCCCTCGGCCATCAGGGGAATCAAATGGCGCACATGGGGGTAGGGGTAAACATAATGCAGCCGCACCCAAGCGCCCAATTGCCCCAATTCGCGGGCCAGATCGGTGATATGGGGGCGGATGTCTCCCTCTACCGCTGATTTAATATCAATGCCATAGGCGCTGGTGTCTTGTGAGATGACCAAAAGCTCGCGCACGCCAGCCTCAACCAATTTCTCCGCCTCCCGCAGGATCGCACGCGGTGGGCGGCTGACCAATTTGCCGCGCATATCGGGAATGATGCAGAATTTGCACTTATGATTACAGCCCTCTGATATCTTCAAATAGCTGTAGTGCCGCGGTGTCAGCGAGACGCCGGATGCGGGCAAGAGATCTACGAAAGGATCCGGTGCGGGCGGCACGGCGGCATGGACAGCATCCAAAACCTGTTCGTATTGATGCGGGCCAGTGACGGCCAAAACCTTGGGATGCGCGCCGGTGATATACTCGGGATTGGCTCCCAAACAGCCGGTGACAATCACCTTACCATTTTGATGCAGCGCCTCACCAATCGCCTCAAGACTTTCCGCCTTGGCGCTGTCAAGAAAGCCGCAGGTGTTTACAATCACCGCCTCGGCACCCGAATAATCAGGGCTGATCGCATAGCCCTCGGCGCGCAGGCGGGTCAAAATGCGCTCGCTATCGACCAAAGCTTTGGGGCATCCCAGCGACACCATGCCGATGGTTGGCTGGCCCGGGCGTGGGGTTTCTATCCGCGCTTTGGGCGCGAGGTCGGGGCGGAGATGGGGAGGATTCTGTGCCATAGGGCCGCTATAGCAGAGATTGCGCGGATGTGTAGATGGCAGATTGCCGAGCCTATATCCCGCCAATGGCCCAGGCAAAGGTCTCAAAAATCCAAAGCACGGTGTTGAATGTGGCGCCGCGGTCATGGGTGATGACGAAGACGAAGATGCAGATCGGACTCCAAACTGCGACGGTGATCATGGCGCAAATGCAAATGCCGGAAAAGAGGGCCGCCTGGTGGCTCTGTGCACCCCTCTCCAAAAGATCGGCAACAAAATTGCGCCACCATGCGGGATATTGCAGCGCCAGGGTGAGTGCCGCGATCGATAGATGCAATAGCGTGGGCAAAAGCGTGGAAGTTAGCGCAACCATCAACCAGATATAATCGCCGGGTGCAGAGCGTAGTTTGGCAAAAAGCTCTGCTAAATCCCATAGCGGCACCCCATCCGCAGGGGTAGCAAAAGTGATGAAGGCGATGAGCGCAGATCCCAAGGCAAAGAAAATGGCAATCCCGCCCAGCCCATCTAACACCGCCCGCCAAGCCGCCTGTTTTTGATCAAGCCCTTTGCACTGCGCCTTGCTGCGCCCCATCAGCGGAGAGCCGGGTGTCGAGCCAATCCAACCATCCGTCCATCACCGAACGATAACGTTCTGCTGGGCGATCGTCGCGCAGCAATTTAAGCCAATATGCGCGGTCGGTTGGGCGCGACGCAGTGTTGCGGAATGCTGGAATGCTCATAAGGCCGACAAAAGTCACGAGCGGCCACCCGATTAGCCCATTCTGGAGCAAAGCCCATTCTATAAAAGCTTGAATCAATTTACCGTCGCCCCTGGGGCCTAAAATTTTCTTTTCAGAATATCAATGGGCTGGGGAATTTCAAGACGGTTGGCTTACCTGCGGCGGTCGCGGCGGCTGGACATGGGCTGAAAGGCCACACCAACATGCGCCTCGCAATAGGGTTTGCCGGCTTTTACCGCCAGACCGCAGAACCAAAAATCATCTGTCGCGGGATCACCGACCGGCCATTTGCAGGTTTTTTCGGTCAATTCCATCAAGCTGATCTTCTTGGCGGTCTTTTCCACTTCACTGACTTTTGCCAGAGCTTCGGGGCTGATCTCATTGGCTGAGGGCTGCGGCGGAAGCGGCTGGCCGGCAGGAATGATCTTGCGCACCGCAGGCGGGGTGACCCGCACGGTTTCGGTCGCAGGCGCAGCCGCTTTTGGCGGTGCGGTTGGTGTCGCAGGCGCGGCTGGTTTTGCCTTGACCTGCGCTTTTACCTTTTCCTTGGCGGCCGGCTTGGCCGTGGTCGAGGTCACACGGTTGGACAGGCCCAAACGGTGCACTTTGCCGATCACCGCATTGCGGGTTACGCCGCCCAATTCCTTGGCGATCACACTGGCCGATTGGCCCTCGCCCCACATTTTTTTCAGAACTTCGACGCGTTCATCAGTCCAGGACATCATGCCCCCCCTTGAATTTCGTAGCCATACCGGGTGATACCCATGCAGCATCCTACTTTAGGCTCAACTGAGGCTAAGGACAACCACCCAAGTGGAGATAAGCTGTGGCAAATGTTTCTCAATACGGCGCAAGACGCTTCGGACGGGTCAATTGGCTGGGCCTTTGGACGCTCATTCGCCGCGAGAATATGCGCTATCTGGCGATCTGGCAGCAGACAATTTTTGCTCCGTTGATAACTGCTGGTTTGTTTCTATTGGTTTTTTCTATTGCCATAGGTCCGGGCCGCTCGGAAGTCATGGGGTTTGATTATGTCAGCTTTTTGGCACCGGGTTTATTGATGATGACGGTGATACAAAATTCTTTTGCCAATACCTCATCTTCCATGCTTTCGGCGAAAGTCATGGGGTCCATTGTCGATACGTTGATGCCGCCGCTGTCGCCCTTGGAAATGACCGTGGGATTCTTGGCGGGTGGCATTGGGCGCGGATTGGTGATTGGCGCAGTGCTCTGCCTGTCGATGGGATTAAGCCTCGGCATCTGGGTAGCTCATCCGCTTTGGACCTTGGCCTTTGTGGTTTTGGGGGGGATGTTCATGGGCGCGCTGGGGCTTTTGGGCAGCATCTATGCGTATAAGTTTGATCAAATGGCTGCGATCTCAAATTTTGTGATCACACCCTTGGCATTCTTGTCTGGAACCTTTTATTCGATCCAAGCCTTGCCCTCCATGATGCAGCCACTGATCCATGTGAATCCGATGTTTTATATCATCGACGGCGGTCGTTACAGTGTTCTGGGGGTTTCAGATGGCAGCCCGTGGGTGGCTTTGGCGGTGATTTGTGGCGCCAATATATGTGCGGTGGGCTTGGCTTGGGGGGGGTTGGCACGGGGCTATCGGTTGAAATCTTAGTGGGATTTGCAGCAGCAGATATTTGGACTTCCCATGGCCGGGGGGCTTTGGTATGATAACGGTATGAAAACGATAATTGAATTGACATTGCGACGCCGACGTCGCTGATATGATCACCGCAACGAGGCATGCCCCTCGTGTTTTGCGCTCCTAGGCCTCTGTCCCAATTTTAGTTTTCTCACTCCCACCTCATTAGAAAGGTATTCCGATGATCCCTTCGATTCTGCCCACCTATAATCGCGCGCCGATGTCGTTTGTCTCCGGCACAGGCAGTTGGTTGACCAGCGATGACGATCGGCGATTTTTGGATCTCAGCGCTGGGATTGCGGTCAACAGCTTGGGGCATGCGCATCCGAAACTGGTGGCGGCGCTGACGGCGCAAGCCGGTCAATTGTGGCACACATCCAATTTGTACCATATTCCAGCTCAACAAAAACTCGCCGATCAGCTGGTGGCTTTGACCTTCGCCGACACGGTATTTTTTACCAATTCTGGGACAGAGTCTTGTGAGTTGGCCGTGAAAATGGCGCGCAAATATTTCTATGACAAAGGACAACCTGAGCGCGTGGAAATTATTGCCTTTGAAGGGGCGTTTCATGGGCGTTCCTCTGCAGGTATTGCGGCTGCTGGTGCAGAAAAGTTGACAAAAGGCTTCGGGCCCTTGCTGCCCGGCTTTGTGCAATTGCCATTCGCCGATCACGACGCGCTGCATGCGGCTGTTAACGACAAGACCGCAGCCGTATTGATTGAACCGATCCAAGGGGAGGGCGGCATCCGCCCCGTGCCGGATCATTGTTTGAAGGGTTTGCGCGATTTTTGTGACAGTCATGGGATCTTGCTGATTTTTGATGAGGTGCAATGCGGTGTTGGACGGACCGGGAAGTTGTTTGCCCATGAGTGGGCAGGGATTGATCCAGATATCATGATGGTGGCCAAAGGTATTGGTGGAGGCTTCCCCATAGGGGCCGTTTTGGCAACTGAAGAGGCCGCAAGCGGCATGGGGGCGGGTACGCATGGCTCAACTTATGGCGGGAACCCTTTGGGCTGTGCGGTGGCAAGTGCTGTCTTGGACGAGGTGGCTGCTCCGGAGTTTTTGGCAGAGGTGAGCCGCAAAGCCGGGGCGCTGCGCCAAGGGCTTGAGGGGTTGGTCGCGCAATACCCGGATGTGTTTGAGGGTGTGACTGGCGCAGGGTTGATGCTGGGTCTGAAATGCAAGGCGAGCAATATCGATGTTGTCACAGCCGGATATGACTGTGAGGTTTTGACCGTGCCTGCGGCCGATAACGTTGTGCGCGTTCTGCCAGCGTTAAATATCTCAAACACCGAGATTGCGCAGGCGCTCGAGCGATTGGAGACGGCGGCGCAAGCGGTTCAATCTGCGCAATGAACAGCGTGGGTTCTCACATTTTGGCGTATGGTGCCGCGCGGCACGCCGCTTGCTTATAGGACAGACTAAAAATGCAAAATTTTCTCGACATTGATCAGGTTGATCCACAAAAATTGCGTGGCATTTTGGACGAGGCCGCTCGCATTAAAACGGCACGTGCTGGTCTGTCCAAAGGCATGTTGGATGCTGAACGCCCACTAGAGGGCAAGATGGTGGCGTTGATTTTTGAAAAGCCATCCACGCGCACCCGTGTGAGTTTCGATCTCGGTGTGCGGCAAATGGGCGGTCAGACCATGGTTTTGTCCGGCAATGAGATGCAGTTGGGCCATGGGGAAATTTTTGCGGATACAGCGCGGGTCTTGAGCCGTTATGTGGACATGATCATGATCCGCACTTTTGAAGAGGCAACGCTGCTTGAAATGGCCGAATATGCCAGCGTACCAGTGATCAATGGGCTAACTAACCGCACCCATCCATGCCAAATCATGGCCGATATTTTGACGTTTGAAGAGCATCGTGGCGCTATACAGGGCAAGCGTGTGGTCTGGACGGGTGATGGCAACAACGTCTGCGCGAGCTTCATCCATGCCGCCGGACAATTTGGCTTTGATTTCGTGTTCGCTGGCCCTGCGACGTTGGATCCTGAGGCGGAATTCATTGAAAAGGCGCGCGCCAAAGGCGTGAAGATCGAGATACAGCGGGATGTGCAAGAGGCGGTACGAGGTGCAGATCTATTGGTGACCGACACTTGGATCTCTATGCATGACAGCCAAACGGCGCGAGAACGGCGCCACAATCAATTGCGCCCCTATCAGGTCGATGATGCATTGATGGCACAGGCCAAGCCTGATGCTCTTTTCATGCATTGCTTGCCAGCACACCGCAACGAAGAGGTGACAAGCTCCGTCATGGATGGGCCGAATTCGGTGGTATTTGATGAGGCGGAAAAAAA
>Ga0206128_1002612_pt1 | contig 15922 bp, 12 predicted proteins | sample Helgoland_Spring_7_FD_148601 | JGI IMG/M metagenome (GOLD analysis project Ga0206128, IMG submission 148601) | Pelagic subsurface seawater microbial communities from Kabeltonne, Helgoland, North Sea - Helgoland_Spring_Bloom_20160426_1 | ecosystem: Environmental > Aquatic > Marine > Epipelagic ... | reverse complement strand
CGTCGGGTTGTTTTCAACGCCGAGCAGTTCAAGAACCTCATCCGCAGATTGCTTCATCACTGTCGCACGCGGGTCGAAGTTTTTGTAAACGCGGTGACCAAAACCCATGAGGCGGAAGTCATCATCTTTGTCTTTCGCACGCGCGATATATTCAGGAATGCGATCAACCGTGCCGATTTCGCGCAGCATTTCAAGGCAAGCTTGGTTCGCGCCACCGTGGGCAGGGCCCCAAAGACACGCGATGCCAGCCGCAATACATGCAAACGGGTTTGCACCGGAAGAGGAAGCCAAACGCACAGTCGACGTAGATGCGTTTTGCTCATGATCCGCGTGCAGTGTGAAGATACGATCCATCGCGCGGGCTAGAATCGGGTTCACTTCATAGTCTTCAGCAGGAACGGCAAAGCACATGCGTAAGAAGTTGGATGCATAATCCAGATCATTACGCGGATAAACGAACGGCTGTCCGATGGAATACTTGTACGCCCATGCCGCAATCGTTGGCATTTTCGCGATCAAACGGTGCGACGCGATCTCGCGCTGGCGCTCATCGTTTACGTCCGTGCTGTCGTGATAAAATGCAGACATTGCACCAACAACACCATTCATAATCGCCATCGGGTGTGCGTCGCGACGGAAACCACGGAAGAAGTTCACCATCTGCTCATGCAGCATTGTGTGTAGTGTGATCGTTTGCTCGAACTCTTCAAGCTCTGCCGCTTTCGGCAATTCACCGTAGAGCAGTAGGTAGCAAACTTCCAAGAAATGCGACTTCTCAGCGAGATGATTGATCGGGTAGCCACGGTGCAAAAGTTCACCCTTGCCGCCGTCAATGAAAGTTATTGTGCTGTCGCAGCTCGCCGTCGACGTAAAGCCCGGATCATATGTGAACACGCCTGCTTGCGCATAAAGCTTGCGGATGTCGAGGACATCAGGACCAGCGGTTGGCGAGTAGATCGGCAGTTCAACCGAAGTGTCATCGAAGCTCAGCGTTGCGCTGCGTTTGGCGGTATCAGACATATATTATCCCTTTTCAAATCTGCCCGACGCGCGGATCGCGTTCGGGTCCCGTGTAACTGTTGGGTCTTACCGAAGTCTTACCCGTTGTGGTTTGCCGCATCAGAAATACGAGCAAGGGATTCGTCTTTGCCCAAAACCAGCAACATATCGAATACGCTCGGTGTCACAGCACGACCAGAAAGTGCTGCGCGCAGAGGCCCTGCCATCTTGCCAAACTTGGTGCCGTTTGCTTCGGCAAAGTCTGCGGTTACGGTCTCTAAAGCGTCAAGGGTCCAGCTAGCATTTTGCAAATGCGGCGTCAACGCGTGCAGTATACCACGGGATACTGAATCTAGCGCCTTGCTTGCTTTCTGGTCTGGAACGATTGGTCTATCAGCTAAGATAAATTCAGCCTTTTCAAGGAGTTCAGGGAACGTTTTTGCCCTTTCTTTCAAGCAAGCCATCGCTGCTGACAAAAGCAATATCTTTGGATCAGTCAGGGGTTCATCCGCGCGCGCGCTCAGAAACTCGAGTAATTCTTGCTGCAAAGCAGCATTATCTGCACTTGCGATATGCTGACCACAAAGATGTTCCAGTTTTTTCGTGTCAAAACGGGCAGGGGATTTGCCGATTCCACCCAGATCGAACCACTCTTTCGCCTGCGCATCGGAAAAGAACTCGTCATCGCCGTGGCTCCACCCCAGACGCGCGAGATAGTTGCGCATGCCCGCAGCAGGGTAGCCCATCAGTTGATATTCTTGCGCCCCCAGAGCGCCATGGCGTTTGGAGAGTTTCTTGCCATCAGGTCCATGAATCAGCGGGATATGCGCGAAAACGGGAACTTCCCAGCCCATCGCCTCGTAGACCATCATCTGACGCGCCGCGTTGCTAAGGTGATCATCTCCACGAATAACATGCGTGACACCCATGTCGTGATCATCAACGACAACGGCCAGCATATAAACAGGCGTGCCATCGGAGCGAAGCAAGATCATATCATCCAGCTGATCATGCCCGATTTTCACATCGCCCTGCACCTCATCGCGGATCACCATTGTGCCACCCTCAGGCGCGCGGACGCGGATCACGTATGGCAGATCAGGGTGTGTGCTTGCGTCCGCATCGCGCCAAGGGCTTCGATAAAGTGTTGATTTCCCCTCTGCACGCGCGGCCTCGCGAAAGGCTTCAATCTCGTCCTGAGTGGCGAAGCATTTGAACGCCTTGCCTGCCGCGAGCATCTCATTGGCCACTTCAGCATGACGATCCGCGCGCTCGAACTGGCTGATCACATCACCGTCGTAATCCAGGCCAAGCCATGCCATGCCATGCAAGATAGCAGCCGTCGCTTCGGGGTTGGAACGCGCGCGATCTGTGTCCTCGATGCGCAGCAAGAATTTTCCACCGCGACCACGTGCATAGAGCCAGTTGAACAAGGCCGTGCGCGCACCGCCGATATGAAGGTAGCCCGTGGGCGAGGGGGCAAAACGAGTGACAACATCAGCGGACATAGCGCGGTTAACCTTTCGGTAAGTATAAATTGGGTAGAGTTGCAAACCTGATAGCTTTGGAACCGCGCAAGGACAAGGACCCCAATGAGCCTCATCCGCGACATGCAAAGCGCGCTGAGCGCAGAGCTTGGCCAAGGCTTCCTGTTTGCGCCGGTTGTGTTTGGCATGGGGATTTTGTTGTTCTTTCAAATGGGCGCTGAGCCGCGAGCGGCTTTGGTCTGGGCGTCTTTCTTGGTCGGCTGCTTGAGCCTAGGTTTGGTTTTCCGCGGACCTGAGATCTTGCGGCCCGTTTTTTGGCTCACGGCTCTGGTGGCATTTGGGTTTGCCGCGGCTGCATGGCGCAGCACGCAGGTGGCGGCCCCTGTTTTGAACTGGCGCTATTATGGCCCCGTAGAAGGGCGCGTGATTGGATTGGATCGCTCTGCTTCTGGTGCTTTACGGGTGACTTTGGACCGTGTGACTTTGGCGCGAATGTCCCCACGCGAAACTCCTGCACGCGTGCGCATTTCGCTATATGGATCTTATGCAGAGCAAAGGCCCTCAGCGGGTGCGCGTGTCATTACAACGGCGCATCTATCGCCCCCGTCGGGCCCCGCAGAGCCGGGCGGTTTCGACTTTCAGCGGCATGCTTGGTTTACGCAAACGGGCGGTGTCGGATATACGCGTGTGCCTTTGCTTTTGGCGGCGTATCCCTCTGACGCATTTAGCTTTTTCAAGTTACGCCTCGCTCTATCGGACAAGGTCACGCAACATTTGAACGGTCAAACAGGAGCGTTTGCATCCGCTTTGATGACAGGCGATCGCAGCGGGTTGAGTCAAGAAACTTTGCATGATTTACGTCATAGTAACCTTGCGCATTTACTCGCGATTTCGGGGCTTCATATGGGGCTCTTGGTGGGCTTTGTCTTTGCTGCGTTACGCTTTGGTTTGTCGCTCATTCCAGCACTCGCGACGGGCAGCATGGTGAAAAAACTGGCCTCGGTCGGCGGACTGATTGCGGCTGCCGGATACTTGGGGCTATCGGGCAGTTCCGTTGCGACGGAGCGCGCGTTTGTGATGGCGGCAGTCGCTTTGGGCGCGGTGATGCTCGAGCGCCGCGCGATCAGTTTGCGTGCTGTGGCCTTAGCGGCGATGATCATCTTGCTGAGACGCCCAGAGGCGATTACGGGGCCTGGGTTTCAGATGTCGTTCGCGGCAACAACAGCGCTTGTTGTTGTGTTCAACGCGTTGAGTCAGCGCAATGCGGGCAAGCCACCAAAGAGTTTCCTTTGGAATTTGGTCTCGGGCACGGTCATTTCGTCCGCAGTCGCAGGCTTGGCGACCTTGCCCATCGCAGCGGCGCATTTCAACAATATCGCGCAATTCGGATTGATCGCAAACCTATTGTCGGTGCCGCTTATGGGCATATGGGTGATCCCTTTGGCCGTGCTCGCGATCTGTTTTCTACCCTTTGGATTGGAATGGATGCCGTTGCGCGCGATGGGGTGGGGGCTCGATTGGATCTTGGGCGTGGCGCATGAAGTCTCGCATTGGGAGGGCGCGATCAACAAAGTGCCTGCGCCACCCTCTTGGGCACTTTTTGCGCTGTGCTTGGGATTGCTCGCGCTTGCTTTGATGGCCACGCGCGCGCGGTTTGTTGGACTGGTGCCGATTTGCTTGGCTCTTTTTGGCTGGGTCACAGTTGAGCGCCCAGATGTCCTCATTTCGGACACGGGTGTTTTGGTGGGTGTTTTGAAAGACCAAGGTCGTGTGTTGAGCAAGGACAAGGGATCAGGGTTTGTCGCAAGCGTTTGGTTGGAAAATGACGGTGACGCGCGCTTTCAGAAGGTTGCAGCGTTGGGTTGGCCAAAAGATCGCATGATACAATTAGGCACGGGGCAGGTTCATGCCGCATCAGGCAAACGCGGGCTGCGCGCGTTCACTGGGTGCAATGCTGCTGACATTGTTGTTTTTTCTGAGAAATTTGAGGGGGCAGTAAATTGCACTGTGTTCGATCAAACCCGTCTGCGCGAAACGGGTAGCGTCGCGGTCAAGCTGTTGGACGACGGTACGTTAGACATAAAAACGGCCCGCCAAATGGCAGGCCGTCGAGTGTGGAATGACAAAGCGCTGCGTAAACAGCGTTTTGATTTCTAGTAGCTGCGGATCAAGCCAACCAAACGCCCTTGGACCTTCACCTGCTCATGCGCGAAGAAACGTGTCTCGTAAGCGGGGTTGGCCGCTTCCAAAGCGATGGTTGTTCCGTTGCGGTGAAAACGCTTGAGCGTGGCTTCCTGATCTTCGACCAAGGCGACAACTATATCGCCATTGTCCGCCGTATTGGTTTCGCGGATCACAACAGTATCACCATCGTTGATTCCTGCGTCGATCATGGAATCGCCTTTAACTTCAAGGGCATAGTGCTCTCCTGGACCAGAGAGCATCTGGCTGGGAACCGCCACATTGTGCGAAGCATGCGCGATAGCTTCAATCGGGACACCCGCCGCGATCTGGCCCATAACAGGCAACTCAACGGCTTGGACGGCTTCTACAGCCATCGCACCGCGTGGCGCGGGAACGTCAGGTTTACCGCCTTCAACAACACGCGGCACAAAGCCCGCAGGGGACATGCCCATGCTGTCAGGAAGCTTCACGATTTCGATCGCTCGCGCACGGTGGGCAAGGCGGCGAATAAAACCGCGCTCTTCCAAAGCCGTGATCAAGCGGTGGATGCCAGATTTAGAACGCAAATCCAGCGCTTCTTTCATCTCATCAAACGAAGGGGGAACACCGTTCCGCTGCATGCGTTTATTGATAAACTCTAGCAAATCGAGCTGTTTTTTGGTCAGCATCTCTGCATCCTCCGGCTGTGCAGTTTTGCTTTGTTCTATCGATGTTCTTGTTTTGTGTCAACTATTTGTTCAGCTCCGTTAAAGAGGAACAAACGCGACATCCTCGCCCGCTTGTTTCGCAGGGTCATGCGGTGGGCGCAGCAACAACGCGTTGGCCTCCGCCAGTACGGTTAACAAAGCGCTGTCTTGACGCTCGAACGGGGTGATGATGCCATCTTCGATGCGCGCGCGCATATAGTGTGCACGTGGTCCATTTATGGGCATTTCTGTCTTGAGCTTGGCATGTCTTTGGGGGGCGGGGGCCATGCCCAACCCAAGCATCGCGCGCACAACAGGAATAACGAAAATAGTACCGCAAACCATTGCAGAGACTGGATTCCCCGGCAAACCAATCATTGCGGCATTCCCCAATTTGCCCGCCATAAGGGGTTTACCCGGACGCATGGCAACTTTGTAAAACGAACGTTGCATGCCCAGTTCTTGGGTGATCCCCGCAACGAGGTCATGATCCCCGACAGAAGCTCCACCTATGGTTAATATCAGATCCGCACCTTGAGCGAGCGCAAAGGCGGTGCGCAAGGCGGGCGCGGTGTCATGAGCGATGGGGAGTACGCGCACCTTTGCACCGCTCGCTTGCAACATAGCCTTAAGGCCGAAGGTGTTAGAAGCGATGATTTGATCGTCGCTGGGAATTTCACCGGGCATCACCAGTTCCGACCCTGTCGAAATAATCGCCACTTCCGGTTGGCGCGTCACGCTTACGTTTGCGATATTCATAGAAGCGAGCAAAGCAATCAACTGCGGTGTCAAAACCTGCGGCGCATCAAGTGTTTGTCCGGTTTTGAAATCTGCGCCAGCTGGGCGAATATAGCTTTTCGTCTCACTTGTTTCGCGGATGGTGATCTGGCGACCAATCGCGTCAATGTCCTCTTGGATCACGATCCAATCGGCACCAGTGGGCACCGGCGCGCCAGTGAAGATACGAACCGCTTCCCCTTCGAATATTTTGTACTCAAAACGCGCACCAGCTGCGGCTTCACCAATCACCTTAAGAGTGCGACCCACCTGATAATCGCTCTTATGGATCGCATATCCATCCATCGCAGAGGCAGGAAAGGGGGGCTGGTCGCGCCTGGCCGACACCGGCTTTGCCAACGTGCGACCATGGGCAGAGGCGAGCGCAACAGCTTCGCTCTCAAGCGGTTCAACAAGCTCAAAAAGCTGTTCTAACGCTTGTTCAACAGAGATCATTTCGCTTCAAAGCGGCCGGATTTTCCGCCGTCTTTCAAAGTGACATGAATGCCGCCAATCTCCATCGTTTTGTCCACGGCTTTTATCATGTCATAAACGGTCAAAGCAGCGGTGCTGACGGCGGTGAGGGCTTCCATTTCGACGCCTGTTTGGCCTGTGGTTTTGACCGTTGCGCTGATTTGCACACCGGGGAGTGCAGCGTCGAGCTCGAGATCAAGCGCGACCTTTGCGATAGGCAGAGGATGGCACAAAGGGATCAAATCAGGCGTCTTTTTCGCGCCCATAATGCCGGCAAGCTGCGCGACGCTGAGCACATCGCCTTTTTTCGCGCGGCCTGAGGAAATGATCTCAAACGCTTCAGTACTCATACGCACCCAACCCGTCGCAGTGGCAACGCGCGATGTTATCTCTTTTTCAGAGACGTCGACCATATGCGCTTCGCCTTTGGCGTTGAAATGGGTCAGTCCGCTCATGCGCCCATTCCTGCACTAGATGCGGGAATTGTAAGCAATGCGCGCGTGGCGCTTTCGACATCCTCCTGGCGCATCAGGCTTTCGCCAATCAAGAAAGTGCGCGCGCCATAACGCGCCATATCAGCGAGGTCTGCGGGGGTGAACAATCCGCTCTCGGAAATGATCAGGCGATCCTCAGGGACCATGCGGCTTAACTCACGTGTGGTGTCCAGTGAGGTCTCGAACGTCTTAAGGTTACGGTTGTTGATGCCCATCAGTGGCGATTTTAGTGCAGAAGCGCGTTCCAGCTCTGCGGCGTCATGAACCTCGAGCAAAACATCCATGCCCCATTCAAATGCGCAGGCTTCCAACTCTGCCGCTTGGGCGTCAGAAACAGAGGCGAGAATGATCAAAATGCAATCTGCCCCAAGCGCGCGGGCCTCGGCGACTTGGTAGGTGTCATACATAAAATCTTTGCGCAAAGCGGGCAGTGCCACGGCATCGCGTGCAGCGGTAAGGAAAGATTTGGCACCTTGAAAGCTTGGGGTGTCTGTGAGGACTGACAAACAGGTTGCGCCGCCTTTTTCATACGCTTGCGCGAGGGAGGCAGGGTCGAAGTCTTCGCGGATCAACCCTTTGGAAGGCGAGGCTTTCTTGACCTCAGCGATCAAGCCATACCCTTCACGCGAAGCACGCATCAAAGCGTCCGCAAAGCCGCGGGTCGGGCTGGCTGCGCGGGCCTCAGATTCGACGGCCTCGAGCGGTTTGGCCGCTTTGTCAGCAATGATTTCTTCGAGTTTATACGCTTTGATGCGATCTAGAGCGGTTTGCGTCATGTCGGTGTCCTATCAATAGGGCGTGATTTTTCGACGAAAAATCGGGGTTACGCTTGGGTTGCTGCCGCGAGCGCTTCAATCTTAGCTTTGGCGGCACCGCTATCAATGCTCTCGCGTGCCAATTCTGCACCTGCTTTAAGATCGCTCACTTTGCCAGCCACCAGCAAGGCCGCCGCACTGTTGAGCAATACAGCATCGCGATACGCATTCTGCTCACCATCCAAAAGCGCACGGAACGCGACGCCGTTTTCTTCAGGCGTACCGCCCATGATGTGCTCGAACGGATGCTCTTGCAGACCTGCATCACTCGGCAGCACTTCGAATTCACTGATCTCACCATCTTTGAGTGCCGCCACCCAAGAGACACCCGCGATGCTGAGTTCATCCGTGCCATCGCTGCCATGTACGAGCCATGCGGCCTCTGATCCAAGCTGGCCCAAGATTTCGGCCATCGGGCGGATCAAGTCACGGCGATAGGCACCGGTCAGCTGGCGTTTCACACCTGCAGGATTGGTCAAAGGGCCAAGAATATTAAAGATGGTGCGCGTCCCAAGCTCTGCGCGCGTAGGCATCACATGACGCGTTGCGGGATGGTGCATGGGGGCCATCATAAACGCGATGCCGCAGTTGGCGAGTGCGGCTTCCACCACATCAACACCGACCATAACGTCAATGCCCATCTGGCCAAGCGCGTCCGCAGCGCCCGATTTCGAACTCAAATTGCGATTGCCGTGTTTCGCCACTGGCACGCCCGCACCAGCAACAACAAACGCGGTCGCGGTCGAGATGTTAAGTGTTCCTTTACCGTCACCGCCTGTGCCAACGATATCCATTGCACCAGCGGGGGCTTTTACCGCGTTGCATTTCGCGCGCATCACAGAGGCGGCAGCGGCATATTCATCCACCGTTTCACCGCGCGTCCGCATCGCCATCAGCAATCCACCGATCTGGCTCGGGGTGGCTTCGCCCGTAAACAGGATTTCAAAGGCGGCTTCTGCCTCAGAGCGCGTCAAAGCACGATCCGCAGCAGCATCAATCAGGGGTTTTAGCGCGTCGCTCATGCGGGAACCTTCATCGTCTTGAGGAAATTTTTCAACATCGCATGCCCATGTTCAGAGCGAATGGATTCAGGATGGAACTGCACGCCGTGGATCGGCAGATCTGCGTGCTCTAATCCCATGATGGTGCCATCGTCTAGTTCAGCGGTGATCTTGAGTGAATTGGGCAAACTTGCGCGATCCACCACCAACGAATGATACCGGGTCGCTGCAAACGGGCTTGGGATGTCTTCGAACAAGCCCGAGTTCGTGTGTTTGATCTGACCCATCTTGCCGTGCACAATCTCGTGGCAGCGCACGACCTGCCCACCAAAGGCTTCTCCTATGGTTTGATGCCCTAGACACACGCCCATAAGCGGTGTTTTCGTCTCGGCCGCCAAACGCACCATTTCAAGACAAATCCCAGCCTGAGCCGGCGCTTTTGGACCCGGAGAGAGCAAAACACCCGCAGGATCAAGCGCCATCGCTTCCGCCGCGCTCATCGCGTCATTGCGGATCACTTTCACATCTGCGCCAAGCTCGCCCAGATAATGAACGAGGTTATATGTAAAGCTGTCGTAATTATCGATCAAAAGCAGCATGAAATCTCTCAAGCAATCCCAAATAGCGCGCAAAGCGGGCACAGTTGGCACATACATGTTCAGGTCAGTGGGCAAGGGTCAAGAGGCCCCTTGTCTTGCGCCCCTCAAAGGGTCAAACTTGCCACCAAAATGAGCATAGCGGTTAAGGCGGGCATATTGTGGCAAAAGGTGCGTTTTCAGGAGTGATTTGGGGGGCTGCCGTTGCAGTCGCTGGCGCGGGTGGATTGTCGTTAGCTTATCCTGACTTCAAGCCGGGGGCTGCTTCAAACGATGCGATGGTCGCAAAACCAGATATGGTCGAACCTTCTGAAGTGGTTGAGACTGAAACCGCGCCTGTGGAAAATTCCGCTGCTTCTGAAGACGACGCGATGGCAAGCACGGAGCCTGTTGCCGAAGAAATGGCGCCAGTAGCAGACGAACCTGAGATCGCCGCGCCAGAGGATGCCCAGCCAGAGATTACCCAGACAGATGCTGATGTGACTGACACGGATGTTGCTGAAACGGATGAACCTGCGGTGGAAGAAGCAGAGACAGCGCAAGCAAACGACGAGGTGTTTGATCCAACCGTTGAGCCAGAGCCGCGCGCGGAACCCACTGCCGAAGCAGAGCCAGAGGTCGCAAGCGAGCCAGAAGCGGAACCCGAAGCCGCGCCAGTAGAACCTTTGCAAGCTGCCGAAACACCTACAGAAGAACTGAGCGAGGAAGAGACCGCCAATGCGCAAACCTCTGAAAGTATCACAGATGAAATCATTGCAGCGCTTCCCAAACCCGAGGGTACGGTTGGCGATCTCGCGCCTGCTGTAACGACAGGTCGTCTTCCGACATTGTCCAACGACGATGATGGTGATGCGGATGCAGCTGCGCCAAGCGCCGTCGCGCCACCGCCTTTTGAGCGTTTTGCTTCTACATTCCAGATTGAGGGCGACAAGCCACGCATGGCGATTGTGTTGATCGACACGGGCGATGGAAATCTCGGTGTCGAAGCTTTGGAGTCTTTCCCTTATCCGTTGACATTTGCGGTCGATACCAGCCAGCCCAATGCGACGGACCGGATGAAGATCTACCGCGACAAAGGGTTTGAAGTGCTGGCACTTGTGGACATGCCACGCGGCGCAACGCCGTCAGATGTGGAAGTCGCGATGAGCGCGCATTTGGCAGCCGTTCCCGAAGCCGTTGGCATCTTGGAGGGTGTGGAAACGGGTGTGCAAACGAGCCGTGAAATGGCGGATCAACTCACTCAAATCATCTTGGCCAGTGGTCACGGTATGCTTTTGCAAAAGAGCGGACTGAACACGGCGCGCAAACTCGCAGAGCGCGAAGGCATCCCTGCTGGAACGGTTTTTCGCGACTTTGACGGCAACGGACAATCCGCCAGTGTGATGCGTCGCTTCTTGGATCAAGCTGCGTTTCGCGCGGGCCAAGAGGGGGGCGTTGTGATGATGGGGCGTTTGCAGGCAGAAACGATCTCTGCACTGCTGATCTGGGGTCTTGCGGACCGCGCCAGCCGTGTCGCTTTGGTGCCTGTCAGCAAAGTCTTGAAACAGGACGATGCGCCCGAAGGTTAACGCGGGTTACAATTGATCCGCGAAACGCTCGGCGCGCGCGCGCATGTCCGCATCTGGGTTAACCTCGGTCACCAATTTTTCGCAATCTTCCTGGAAACCGGTTTTTTCAGTCTCAGACGCGTTGCGTACGGCCCATATGCAATAGCCTAAAGCGGCATGTTTTGACGACCATGGAAAGCGCGCTTTGATGATCAATTGCGCGATGTTCTTGCCCGCTTTGGGGTAGTTCCCTTTCACACCTTGCAAATAAAAACTGTAAGCAGTGAGTTGGTCCATATGCACGCCGTAGCCTTCCTCGTGCATAACGCCTAAGTCATTGAAGGCACGTGGATATCCGCGAGATGCGGCCTCAGTATAAAGGACACGCGCGCGGATCCAATTTTCTTCTCGCCCACGTCCTTTGACATAAGCGTGCGCAAGGTTCGTCGTGCCGATAACATCACCGGCTTTGTGACCTTTTTCATACCAATAGGCGGCTTGTTCATGGTTGGCTGGTTCAGCGGTTTCTTGCAAGCGTCCCAATGCGGTCATTGCGGGGCCGTAGCCTTGATCCGCTGCGCTTTGAAATTCCTTGGCCGCACGGATGCGATCTATTTCGAATGGCTCTGACCCTTCCGCAAAGAGCGTCCCAAGATTGAAAAATGCGCGTACTTCACCTGCTTTTGCAGCTTGTTCAAAGAGTTCCACAGCTTTGCTTGTGTCCTGCTCCACGCCATGACCATCCTGATACGCCGCACCCAGAATATTCAGCGCCATCGCGTTGCCTGCGTCGGCACCCTCTTGGATCACCTTCAAGGCATCATTGTAATCGCCAGCAATATAGGCGAGCCGCGCAGCAGCTATATCGTCTTGAGTGGGGGCACCATAGGCAACAGGGGCCGCAAGAGCGGCAAGCAAAGCGAGTGAAATCAAGCGCATAAGAAAATCCTCATTTGTATAATGAGGGGAGTTTAACGCAGAATGTCTGGTTTCAAAGCAAAACTCTTAGGAGTTGCCGTTGCCCGTAAAACGGCTCGCGTCTTCAGCGGCCTTCCGGATTGCGCCACTCTTGTGCACCGTCTCCATATATTCCGCTTCAGGGTCGCTGTCATAGACCACGCCGCCGCCCGCTTGGATGTAGAGCTTTTCGTCCTTCACCACCGCTGTGCGCAGGGCGATGCACATGTCCATATCGCCGCCCGCAGAAAAATATCCGCAACCGCCGCCATAAATGCCGCGCTTTTCAGGCTCCAACTCGTCAATGATCTCCATTGCGCGCACCTTTGGTGCACCGGAAACTGTGCCCGCAGGCATACCCGCGAAGAACGCACTGAGCGCGTCTTCGTCTTCATGCAATTCGCCCACTACATTGGACACGATATGCATGACGTGAGAATACCGCTCCACGATGAATTCTTCCGTGGGGCGTACTGTGCCAATCTTGGCGACCTTGCCCACATCGTTGCGGCCCAGATCGAGCAGCATTAGGTGTTCTGCCAGCTCTTTCTCGTCGGCGAGCAAGTCTGCTTCCAAAGCGTTGTCTTCCTCAGGTGTCGCGCCGCGTTTGCGGGTGCCTGCGATCGGGCGGATGGTCACTTCATTGCCGAACACGCGCACGAGGATTTCGGGGGATGCACCGACCACCTGAAAGCCGCCAAAGTTGAAATAGAACATGAAGGGCGACGGGTTCGTGCGTCGCAAAGAACGGTACAAAGCAAATGGTGGCTGTTTGAATTCCTGGCACCAACGCTGGGACGGCACCACCTGAAAGATGTCACCCGCTTTGATGTATTCTTTCGCCTTATCGACCGCGCTCAAATACCCTTCATGCGTAAAATTGCTCACGGGGGCAGGGGCGTCCTGTGCATCGCCAAGATCACGAGTTGCGGCAGGCATCGGGCGTTCGAGATCGCGCACAGCGTCCATCACGCGTTCGCCTGCTTGCGCATAAGCTGCGCGCGCAGATTGCCCGTCGCTGACCCATGCGGGGGAAACAACTGTGACTTCGCCTTTGACACCATCAAGCACCGCAACCACGGAAGGGCGCAGCATAATTGCATCTGGCACGCCAAGGACATCGGGATTTACATCTGGCAAGTGTTCAACGTGGCGGATCATATCGTAGCCGAGATAGCCAAAAAGCCCCGCCGCCGCTTGGGGCAGGTCTGCGGGCAGATCAATGTGGCTCTCAGCGATCAGCGCGCGCAACGCATCGAGCGGCGCTTGCTCCATCGCTACGAACGCATCACTGTCATAGCGCGCCATGCGGTTGAGCGAGGCGGTTTCTCCTTCGGAACGCCAGATCAAATCCGGCTTCATTCCGATGATCGAGTAACGCCCACGTATTTCACCGCCCGTCACAGATTCAAGAACAAACGCGTCTTTTTGCGCCCCTGTCAGCTTGAGCATCAGCGACACAGGCGTGTCCAGATCAGCCGCGAGCCGCGTGTAGACGACCTGATTTTCACCGGCTTCATAGGCTTTGGCGAAATCGTTGAAAGAGGGGACCAGCGCCATGGGCGTTACCCTTTAATTAAAGTTAGCATGCACCGCGTTGAGAGCATTTTGATCAAGATTGATACCCGCGCGTTGCTGAATATCCGTGGCAAACGCGTCAAACAGATCTTGCGCAACGGCGCTAGACGCTTGGCTCGTCAGCTGCGCTCGCAGGCGTTTCACATCATCGCTGTCTTCATCGGCTGCAAGCACATCTTCAAGGCGCACGATCAGCACGTCCGTCACATCATCAACCACGACTGTCGCACCTCTCTCAGCTTCGAACAGAGCAAGGATCGCGGCAGGGGGCATCGCTTCGACAAAGCCAGTGCGCGTGAGTTCTGTCAGCGTCTCAGCTTCTAGATCAACATCCGCAAAATCACTGTCAGAAGTGATCTGGGGCAAAAGCGCTTCTGCTTCTGCGCGCAATGCGTCGAGCGTTGCAGCTGTGCGCCAGCCAAGCGTGACACGCTCTGTGATCTCGTCCAACGGTTGCGGGCGTGGCTCGAGTGTTTCGTCGAGACGCAGTGCAAAGATGCCGCCATCCTCAAGAATTTCCACCTCTGGAAAGTCCTCATCACTGACGCTGCGCGCGACATCGCGAAAGGCTTCATAAGCTGCAAGACCGTCTTCCGCTTCAGGGGTCCAATCGATCTGGCCCAACTCCATGTCGGTTTCTTTGGCAAGGTCTTCCAGCGTGGCGCCACCCGCGAGTAGGTCGTCAATATCGCTCATTTGAGCCTCTACAACGCGACGGGCGCGGTCTGCGGCGAGTTCATCGCGCAGCTGCGGTTTAGCGTCTTCAAAAGAGGTGTTCTGAGCCGCGAGAATACCGTTGATACGAAACAATGCTGGACCAAGGTCGCTTGGGAGCGGGCCAACAACATCGCCTGTTTCGCCAGCAAAGACAGCGTCGCCCGCGCCCTCAAGCGCGCTTAGCGTCATATCGCCAAGATCTACGTCCACCAAGGAGAGACCACGATCCTCGACCAACGCCTCAAACGTTGTACCGCCCGCTTCTAACTGTGCTTTTGCAGAATTTGCATCGTCCTGTGTTCCGAACACCAAACGCTCGACAAGGCGGCGCTCGGTCTTGTTGAACTCGGCGTCGCGCTCATCATAGGCGGCTTGCAACATGCTCTCATCGACTTCTACCGTGTCAGTGATCATATCGGGAGAAAGCCATGCGTAGGTGATCTTCTTGGTCTGTGGCAGAGCGTAATTTTCAATGTTTTCATCGTAGTAAGCTTTGAGTTGTTCGCCGCTAGGATCTGCGACTGGCTCTGCCAGATCAGCGGCTTTCAAACGTGCGACGGTCGCATTGCGACGCTCACCGATGTAGGCGACGATGGTATCTGCGTAGCTGCTTGGCACGGTTGTACCCGACAGGATCGCACCTTGCACAAGTGTTCGCGCGGCTTCTTCGCGCAGGCTTTCTTCGAATGCGGCTTCGTTTAGACCGGCATTTTCAAGTGTGAAACGATAAGCTTCGCGATCAAATTGTCCGTTGATGCCTTGGAAGGCGCTCATGCCTAGGATTTGTTCTTGCAACTGCGCGTCACCCACGGACAGTCCAAGCTGCGCCGTTTCATGATCTAGCGCGCGCGACGTGACGACGCGGGCCAACGATTGACGATCTACACCAAGCGCTTGGGCGGTGGAAAAGGGTACATTCTGACCCGCTTGCGCTGAGATGGCGCGCAGATCTTCTTGCAGCGTGCGTGAATACAGCTCGACCGAGATCGGCTTGTCACCAACAGAGCCAATCGTGCGGATATTACCGCCCAAGCTGGTCGCGCCAAAGCCCGCAAGGCCGACGATCAAAAGGGCCAGCAAGATCCAGATGAATGTCTTCGAAATTGTGTTACCACGTACAGCCATGTTGCGCTTTACCCTATTGCTTGGGGCCGCATTTGTGGACCCGTTTGCAGAGGTTTACTTGGCTCAGGATGAGGGAGCAAGCGAGAAGCGCAAAGCTGCCAAGCGTGTGAACAATTCCGCGATTCCGTCGGCATCGATATTGGCAAACGCGATGCGCAAATGACGCGCGCCATTTGGGTCGTCAGAGGGCGTGAACATGGTGCCGGGCAGGGCAAGGACGCCTGCCTCTTTTACCAATTCCTGCGCAAGCTTGTCTGACGCCATTGCAAAGGGGTGCTCCACATAAGCGAAATACGCGCCACATCCTTTAAGGATCCAGCCTTGTGCGGTGAGCTGAGGCATGTTGGTTTCAATCGCAGCGCGGCGCGCGAGGATTTCATTGCGTTCTCCGGCAAGCCATTCGGTCAGATTTTGCAATCCCCAAAGCGCTGAAAACTGTCCCATCTGGCTTGGGCAAATTGCGACGGTATCGAGGAATTTCTTTT
>Ga0206128_1002607_pt1 | contig 15982 bp, 12 predicted proteins | sample Helgoland_Spring_7_FD_148601 | JGI IMG/M metagenome (GOLD analysis project Ga0206128, IMG submission 148601) | Pelagic subsurface seawater microbial communities from Kabeltonne, Helgoland, North Sea - Helgoland_Spring_Bloom_20160426_1 | ecosystem: Environmental > Aquatic > Marine > Epipelagic ... | reverse complement strand
GTTCCATCCGTATGAGTGAAAACAACACCTTCCAAGAAATAGCTGACGCCATCCGCGCCCACGATTCCTTCATCGTTCTGAGCCACATCCGACCCGACGGTGACGCCATCGGCTCCCAAATCGCCCTAGGCCACGCTCTGGAGCAAATGGGCAAAACCGTGCACTACATCAATGAGGACGGCACGCCCGACAACCTCACCTTCCTGCCGGGTAGTGACAAAGTTCAAACGCCACCCGCGGAGCCACTCGATGTTCAGGTAGCCATCGCCCTAGACTGCGCCACCAAACCTCGCCTCGGAGATAATGCCCTCAACGCAGCCAGCAAGGCCACACTCTGGATCAACATTGACCACCATGTCTCTAACCCCAAGTACGGTGACCTCAATCATATTGATTCTATATCCCCAGCCACGGGCCAAATACTCTACAACCTAATCACGGAGCAAGATCTACCCTTTTCTGAACTCACCCGTGATGCGATCTATGTTGCCGTGTCCACCGACACCGGGTCATTCCAGTATTCCAACACCACCGCAGCAACCTACGAAATGGCTGCCGATCTGGTGCGCCGCGGCATTGATGTCGGCACTATCAACGCCCTCACCTACGACAATAACCCCTACCGCCGCATCGAGCTGCTGCGCTCGCTGTTAAACACCTTAGAGCTTGAGCAAGGAGGCAAGGTAGCCCACTGGGAACTGCCCAACAGCGTCAAAGAAGAGCTCAATCTCAAGCCTGAGGACAGCGAAGACCTCATCGATCTCATCCGAGGCATCCAAGGTGTCATCGTCGCCGCCTTCTTCGAGGAGCTTCCCGATGGCAAAATACGGGTTTCCTTGCGCGCCAAGGACAGCTCGGTGAATTGCAGTGAACTGGCTCAACGCTTCAAAGGGGGTGGCCATGCCCGCGCTGCTGGTATCCGCATGCCTGGCCCACTGGCTGACGCACGCCAGCAAGTGCTTGCCGCTATCAGCGAAGTTCTCTAGCGACTACGCTTTTTCTCTTCTGGATACACCAGAAGGAAATCCGGCTGCCATTTATTCTGCCCATTCGCCCTATCTATTTAACATGCACCCTGACCCCAATGCTCCTTGTGGTGTCCTGCTCGTTGACAAAGAGCCGGACATGACCTCGCACGATGCTGTCGCTATTTGCCGGCGTCAGCTCAAGTTCAAAAAAATCGGCCATTGCGGCACACTCGACCCGATGGCTACTGGCCTGCTGATGCTCGTCATCGGTCGTGCCACCAAGATTCAAGATCTGCTGATGTCTGAGGATAAGCAATACCACGGCACACTGACTCTTGGAGCCACCACTTCCTCACAAGACAAGGAAAGTGACATCCTCGAGGAAAAGGAAGTCCCCCCCTTCACTGCCGAACAAATCGATGCCGCGTTCGATAAATATACCGGCAACTTCGAACAAATCCCTCCAATGGTTTCTGCCATTAAGAAAGACGGCGTGCCCCTCTATAAACTCGCCCGTAAAGGCATTGAGGTGGAGCGCAAAGCGCGTGCGGTGTATGTCACCGACTACTCGATTAATCGCATCGCTCTGCCTGAGGTCGAATTCACAGTAAACTGCTCTAAAGGTTTTTACGTGCGCACCTACGCCCATGACATCGGCCAGGATCTCGGCTGTGGCGCCCACCTCTCCGCCCTGCGCCGTAGCCGCTCCGGAAAGTTCACCGTGGACAAGGCGATGAAAGCCAGTGATCTTAAAACGGCCAGCGCAGATGACATTAGGAACTCTCTCATCTCCCTCGCTGAGATTTCACTTATGCGTGGTGCGTGAGTCGCCATTCTAAATTCACTATTCTAAATTCACCATTCTACCCATGGACTATTCCACTCTCATCTCCCAACGTCGCGAGCGCTTCGCTGAAGTGGAGCAGCTTATCACTGACCCAGACCTGTTCTCAGATCAGAAAAAAGCAACGGAGATCATGCGTGAGCACCGTCGCCTTAAGGAGCTTCTAGAAATGTGGGATGCGCTCGAGTTAGCGAAGAAAAACCTCGAAGAGAACCGGGAACTCGCCAAAGAGGATGACGAGGAAATAGCTGAAATGGCCAATATGGAAATTCCCGATCTGGAAGCCACCATCGAGAAACTCTCCCAAGACGTGCAATACGCCCTGCTGCCCCGTGACGAGGCTGAGGACCGTGACGCCCTGCTGGAAATCCGTTCCGGTGCAGGTGGTGACGAGGCCGCTATCTTCGCTGGCGAGATGATGCGCATGTATCAGCGCTATGCCGAGCAGCGCAACTGGAAATGCGAACACCTTGATTCTACACCATCAGAGGCAGGTGGGTTCTCCAAAGTCGTCATCAAAATCACCGGTGAGGAGGTCTTCCGTTTTATGAAATACGAGTCCGGTGTCCACCGCGTTCAGCGCGTCCCTGCCACCGAGACCCAAGGCCGCATCCACACCTCCACCTGCACGGTTGCCGTCATGCCCGAGGCAGAGGACGTTGACGTTCAGCTTAAGATGGAGGAGCTCGAAATCAAAGCCACCCGCTCAGGAGGCCCCGGAGGACAGCACGTCAACACGACGGACTCGGCCGTACAAATCACTCACCTTCCCACTGGTATTCAGGTCAAGTGTCAGGACGGCCGCTCCCAGACCCAGAACAAGGAAAAGGCCCTCGAGATCATCCGCGCCAAGCTCTTTGAGGCCAAACAACGCGAACAAGCCGAGCAATACTCAGCGCAACGACGTTCATTGATCGGCTCCGGTGACCGCTCAGAAAAAATCCGCACCTACAATTTCCCACAGTCACGCATCACCGACCACCGCATCGGCTTCACCACCCACAACATGGACGGCGTCTTCGACGGTGATGTTTTTGAGCTCACCGAAGCCCTGCAAAAAGTAGAAATGGCTCAGAAGCTCGAAGAGGCAGGTATGAAATAACAGGTCTGCACGCTGCGGCCAGTCCCTCCCATGCGCTCATGCCCTTGAATCTGCCTCAACAAACGCCCTCAAAAGCTGGCGCAGGTCAATTAGACGGCGGATCGACAAATCTACAAATCAACAAATCAAGATATGTAGATTTGTTCTTGTTTTTCCCTGTTTTGTCTCTAGATTCCGCCCAGTAAATCTTTTATTCATAGCCCATGCCACGTCCTGACGCCACCGCCGAACTCACCACTGCGCTTGAAGAGCGTATCCTCATGCTCGATGGAGCCATGGGCACCACCATCCGCGGCTATGGCCTCACAGAAGAGGACGCCCGCGGTGAACGCTTCAAGGACACAGACAAGGACATCCTTAACAATGGTGACATCCTCACACTGACACGCCCCGATGTCATCAGCGACATCCACCGACGTTTTCTTGAAGCTGGCTCAGACATCATTGAGACCAACTCCTTCTCGGCGACCTCGATCGCCCAATCTGAGTTTTTTGTCGAAGACCCTCGTGAGTCTGGCAAAGGCCGCAAGGATCCCGATTTCTATCAGAAGATCATGGATGATCCCTTCCTCAAGGATCTCGCTCATGAGCTCAATGTTAAGTCAGCTAAATTGGCCCGAGCAGCCTGTGATGAAGTCGCTGAAGCCACCGGTATCAAACGCTACGTTGCTGGAGCAATCGGCCCGATGACCGTCGGCCTCAACAACGCCGCGGTCGACCCTGATGATCCAGGATTTCGCACCGTTATTTTCGATCAAGTCTACGAGGACTACAAACGCCAGATCCGTGCACTCGTGGAGGGTGGTGTCGATATCCTCATGGTGGAAACCATCTTCGACGCGCTCAACTCCAAAGCCGCCTTGGTCGCCTGTCAGGATGTCTTCGAAGAAGACGGCTTCACCCTTCCGATCATCATCTCCGCAGCCGTTGGCCGAGGTGGAGAAACCATGATCTCTGCCCAAAAAGTCGAAGCACTTTGGAATGCCGTAGCCCACGTCAAGCCACTCGCCGTTGGTCTGAACTGCTCGCTCGGCCCCGATGAAATGCGCCAGTTCATCTCGGAACTTTCACGCTGCTGTGAGGCCTTTGTCTCCTGCTACCCGAACGCCGGCATGCCGGACCCGCTCTCTCCTACCGGCTTCCCCTTCTTGCCAGAAGACATGCACGATAAGCTTAAGGACTTCTCCGAGTCAGGCTTCATCAATCTTGCAGGCGGATGCTGTGGTAATACTCCCGAACACATCGAAGCGATCGCACGCGCCGTTAAGGGGGTAACTCCACGCAAGCGCCCCACCATTGAACCTCTCCTGCGCCTCTCTGGCACGGAGCCCTATAATCACTCTGAGGATAAAAACTTCCTGATGATTGGTGAGCGCACCAATGTTGCCGGCTCCCCTGTGTTCAGAAAAATGATCCAGGATGGGCGCCTAGAAGATGCTCTCGCAGTCGCACGTCAGCAGGTTGAGAACGGTGCCCCTGTGATCGACATCTGCTTTGACGACGGCCTGATCGATGGTGTTGAGATGATGACCCGTTTCCTCAACCTGGTGCAGTCTGAGCCAGACATCACCAAGGTGCCAATCACCGTGGACTCATCAAAATGGGAAATTCTTCACGCTGGCCTCAAGTGCCTTCAAGGTAAGGGTATCGTCAACTCCATCTCACTCAAAGAAGGTGAGGAAGCCTTCAAGTCGAACGCCCGCACCATCATGAAGTTTGGTGCTGCAGCTGTGGTCATGGCCTTTGATGAACAGGGACAGGCTGCCACTTACGAGGAGAAAATCCGCATCTGTGAGCGCGCCTACCGCATTCTTGTGGATGAAGTTGGCTTCAACCCGCAGGACATCATTTTTGACCCGAACATTCTTACCGTTGCCACGGGTATTGAAGAGCACAACAACTACGCGGTCGATTTTTTCAATGCCACCAAGTGGATCAAACAAAACCTACCCGGCGCCAAAGTCTCCGGCGGTGTTTCCAATGTATCCTTCTCCTTCCGTGGTAATAACCCAGTGCGTGAAGCAATGCACGCAGCCTTCCTCTATCATGCCACCAGGGCCGGTATGGACATGGGCATTGTCAACGCAGGCATGCTCGAGGTCTACGATGAAATCAAACCTGAGCTTCTCAAACACGTCGAAGACGTCCTGCTCAATAGCGACCCCGATGCCACCGAACGACTGCTCGACTTTGCTGAGCAATTCAAAGGCATTAAAAAGAAAACCTTGGCCGAAGACCTCTCATGGCGCGAGACCACCGTAGAGAAGCGCCTCGAGCACGCCCTGCTCAGAGGTATCGATACCTTCATCGTAGAAGACACGGAAGAGGCCCGCATCAAATACGAAGTTCCTCTCAAGGTCATCGAAGGCCCACTCATGGACGGCATGGGAGTTGTCGGTGATCTCTTTGGCGCCGGTAAGATGTTTCTTCCTCAAGTGGTGAAATCCGCCCGTGTGATGAAAAAATCCGTCGCCCACCTCGAGCCGTTCATGGAAGAGGAAAAGCTCATCAAGGTCACTGAAATTGCAAATGAGCTGATGGCCAAGGATAGTGATCTAGAAGAGGTACATGCCATCGCTCAGGCAGAAAAATCGATGACCGCTGGCCGCATCCTCATGGCCACCGTCAAAGGTGACGTGCACGACATCGGCAAAAACATTGTTGGCGTAGTACTCGCATGCAACGGCTTTGAAGTCATTGATATGGGCGTCATGGTTCCCTGCGAAAAAATCCTCGAAGTAGCCGCCACCAAGCAGGTGGACGTCATCGGTCTTTCCGGACTGATCACTCCATCCCTTGATGAAATGATCAATGTCGCCAAGGAGATGGAGCGCCGTGAGCTCAGTACACCCATTCTCATAGGTGGCGCTACCACCAGCCCAGCCCACACTGCAGTAAAGATCGCACCCCATTACTCCGGCCCTATCATTCACGTGCTCGACGCCTCGCGCTCCGTGCCGGTCACCACATCCCTGCTCAGTGACGACGGCTGTGATGACTTCATCAGTAAAAACGAAGAGCGCCACACAAAGCTCCGTGCCACCTTTAATAAAAAAGACAAAGCAACGCTCAGCCTAGCAAAAGCTCGAGCCAACAAAAAGCTCATCGACTGGAGTTCGTACCATCCGCCCGTGCCAGAATTTACTGGCACGCGCGTCATCAAGAACCAGTCACTACGCGAACTTGTCGACTACATTGATTGGACCCCCTTCTTTCACAGCTGGGAGCTCAGAGGTGTTTGGGACCGGGAAACAAAAACTCTTAAAACGAGAAACGCGGAAGCCGCCAAAGTCGCCGATAAACTCTACCATGATGCACAAGAACTTCTCGAGAGCATCGTAGAAAGCAAACGCTTCACCGCCAAAGGCATCTATGGTTTTTACCCTGCCAAAGCAGATGGTGACGACATCATTCTACCAGAGCAAAATACCACCTTCCATACCCTGCGCCAGCAGACGGAAAAACAATCTGACAAACCCAACTACGCCCTCAGTGATTTCATTTCTGATACTCACACAGACCACCTTGGCGCCTTTGTTGTCAGTATCCATGGAGCCGATGAATGGGCCGCCGAGCTGCGGGATGCCCATGAGCTTGATTCCGCCATCATGGTTCAGGCCATCGCCGACCGCTTAGCCGAAGCCTTTGCCGAACTACTCCACCACCGTGCCCGCGTTGCCTGGAGCTATGAGCGCCCCAATGAGTTCAACCATAACGAGCTCATCCACGAAAAATATCAAGGCATACGGCCTGCCCCCGGCTATCCAGCTCAGCCAGACCACACCGAGAAGCGAACCCTTTTCAACCTACTAGATGCCACTGCCGCCACTGGCACTGAGCTCACCGAGTCCTGTGCCATGCACCCGGGAGCTGCCGTTTGCGGCCTTATCCTATCTCATCCAGAGAGCCACTACTTCGCCATCAGCGAACTGCAGAAGGACCAAATAGAAGACTACGCCGAGCGCAAAGGCTGGAGTATTGAGGAAGCTGAAAAATGGCTCGGACCCTGGCTTGGTTATTAACCTGCCACATCGACAAAGGGCCTTAGTAGCAAACCTATCACATAGGCAATACCGGCCGCGAGAGTGCCGACGGAAAGTGTCTCAAAGCCCTCCCACAACCAAGATTTTTCCACAAAGCGGCTTTTGAGCGCTCCGACGATAAAGAACGCGATGCCGGTGAGAATGGAACCAATCAAAAACGGCTGGCCCATTGTTCCCGGGAACTTGTATTCGAGCACAAAAGTAATCAGGGGAATAAAGCCGACCACCAGAAAGGCAAGATAGGTCATGCCGGCCGCCTTCCATGGTGATGGCTGGACCAGAGGCAAGCCATGCTCCTCAGTGATCATCGTGTCGACCCAGCGTTTCTTGTCAGCGGTAATGACCTCCACGACTTGCTCGAGCACCTCGCCCTCAAAACCCTTGGCAGCATAGATCTGGCGAATTTCCTCTCGCTCCCCCTCGGGATGGCTTTCAATCTCGAGCTCCTCCTCACGCCTCGCACGCTGGCGGGCTTGGAGCTCAGCACGAGTACCCAGAAAATTCCCTGCAGCCATAGAAAAACCGTCAGCCAGTAAGTTGGCAAAACCGAGAATAATGATCACACCACTGGAAAGTCCAGTGGCCGAGACCGAGGCCACCACGGCAAAGGTTGTCACCGCACCGTCGATTGCCCCGTAGATGAAATCCTTGAGATAACTCTGGCTGGGCTGGTCACTCAAACGCTCTCGAATCGCTTCGGGCGAATGGCATTCAGACACATCACGCTGGGACATACCTGCAGGCTACACTAGACAGCCAGCGATTACGATCATTTCCGTGGCAGGATTACTGCCCTGCTCAAGCCTAAACGTAGGGCAGAGCTTCAGCTCTTGTTTCGATGGAGTCACTGTTATCGAGTAATTCCTGAATCGGATCCCAACGAGCTGACATGAGCGCCTCACGTGCGGAGTCTGGCATCGTCACCTTAATAATTGTGTCACCGTAACTCGCTGTCATGGCATCGAGGTCAATGCTGACCTCAAGCTTGGGATTGGCCTGAACTGCAGCTCCAAGGGCTTTGATCTCCTCAGCAGATGCACATACGCATGGCATGCCAAGTCCTGTAGAGTTACCAAAGAAAATCTCTGCAAAACTCTCCGCGATAACGGCATCAAAACCGGCACGACGGATCGCCTGAGGCGCGTGCTCGCGTGAGGAACCGCAACCAAAGTTTGGACCAGAAAGCATGACACTTGCTCCCTGAAACTGAGGGTCATCAAGAGGGTGGTTGAGCGGCTTGCCATCAGGGTCAGTGCGCACATCGCGGAAAAGACCCTCAGCTAGGTCGTCAAAGGTCACACAACGAAGATAACGCGCAGGGATGATACGGTCGGTATCAATATCTGCACCTGGAATATACACTGCAGTGCCGGAAACTTGAGTAATGGATGGAATGGACATGGTCTTAGTCTTGGTCTTAAAAAAATGGAGTTAGTATCAGTTCACAGAAAACACCTCACGAGCATCGGCAATCTCACCTTCGATCGCTGCAGCAGCCACCATCAGTGGGCTCATCAGCACCGTGCGGCCCGTTGGGCTTCCTTGGCGGCCTTTGAAGTTTCTGTTGGAGGATGAGGCACAAAGCTGGTCACCCTTGAGCTTGTCGGGGTTCATCGCCAGACACATTGAACATCCCGCTTCACGCCATTCGAAACCGGCGTCGATGAATATCTTGTCGAGTCCTTCTTTTTTACAAATGACTGCGGTAATCTGAGAACCGGGAACGGCCAGCGCCTTAACTCCCTCTGCAACCTTGCGGCCCTTCAAGTACTTGGCCACCTCACGGAAATCGGAGAGACGTCCGTTGGTGCACGATCCGATGAAAGCGACATCCACATGGGTGCCTTTAATGGCAGCACCTGCAGGCAATTTCATATATTCAAGAGCCTCCTCGACACTTGCGCGCTCAACCTCATTCTTCGCCTGCGCAGGGTCTGGGATAGACTCAGAAATAGCCACACCTTGATCAGGGGAAATACCCCAAGTTACAGTGGGCTCAATGTCTGCTGCATTGATATTAACGATATCATCATACTGAGCATCAGCGTCGGAAGCGTAGGATTCCCAGCGCTTCACGGCCACGTCCCACTCCGTATCCTTGGGTGAATAAGGACGATTTCTGAGGAATTCAAAAGTCGTGGCATCAGGATTAACATAACCACAGCGGGCTCCACCCTCGATGGACATGTTGCAAACCGTCATGCGCTCTTCCATTGTGAAACCATCAAAAATGCTACCGCCATATTCGTAGGCGTAGCCAATACCACCATTAGCACCGAGCAGTCTGATGATGTGCAGTGCTACATCCTTGGCGTAAACACCGGGACTCAACTCACCGTCAACATTGATACGGCGCACTTTCAGCTCCTCCATGGCAATGGTCTGCGTTGCCAATACGTCGCGCACCTGAGTTGTGCCGATACCAAAAGCAATGGCACCGAAGGCGCCATGCGTAGCTGTGTGAGAGTCACCACATGCAATCGTAGTCCCTGGCTGCGTAATGCCCTGCTCAGGTCCTACCACGTGCACGATACCCTGCATACCAGATGCGAGGTCAAAATAGGTAATATCAAATTCTTCAGCATTCTTGCGCAGCTCAGTGATCATGGCGTCTGCCAAAGGATCCGCAAAGGGACGCTGCTGATTATCCGTAGGCACGATGTGATCCACTGTAGCGAAGGTGCGCTTGGGATATTTGACCTTCAAATTGAGGTCACGTAACATGCCGAAAGCCTGCGGGCTAGTCACCTCGTGAATCAGGTGTGTGCCGATGAATAACTGAGTACGACCATCTTGAAGAGTTCCGACGGTGTGCTCGTCCCATACCTTTTGATATAAGTTTTTTCCCATGATTCTTGATTTGCTGAGGGGGGTTCATAGCGCATCTTCGGCGAAACGCAAACATGGATTGTCCCGCTCCGTCATAAAATCTCAGCGAAGTGAGCCACGCACAAAACAGCGCTCAAAAGCCGGTCTAGGAGCACTCTATGCCTCGTTTTTGGCTCAGCGAGCTTACATTTCAACGCCAAAGCATGCACTCAAGCGACGGCAAAGGCCTCATGCTGGCCTTCATGAAGCAAATATCTATGACTTTTCTGACGAAAAATGCGCCAGTGGCTTAACCAAACTGGCAGGTAAGGGAAACTGACGATCCTGGATACCGGGGGCAATTTCAGGAGAGCTCTCGTATCCCATGCGCATCATCTCATACTTGGCATCCATATTATCAATGTAATGTAAGGCCATCGCCTCAGGCGTGCGGGGTAAGGTGGGCGAACCCCACTCATGCGTGCCGTGGTGGCTGGCGATCAGATGAAGTACATGCAGGTGAATATCCGCGGTGGCTGGCTCGAGCTCCTTCCAGCCCTCAGCGCAGGGTTTTTCCATCATATCACGCCAGAGCTTATTGACGGCTTCAATACCGAGCGGAATATGCCCGAGCATCTCACCAGGCAAACTAAAGGGCTGGGTGAAACCAACCTCAGGGTAATTGTTTTCCCACATCTTGCCACAATCATGGAACAAGACACCAGTGACGAGCAGGTCACGATTCAGTGCGGTGTAGACTGAACACATCGCCTCAGCTGCCCTCATCATTTGAGCAACGTGCTCTACTAAACCGCCGCGGCGAGCGTGATGATTCTTACGAGCGGCTGCACTTCGCCGAAAACGATCGCCATACTGTCTGACAAACTCGGCACAAACTTCATGTAATCTTGGGTCCGCAACCTCACCGAGCATGCGCTCGATATCTGCCCAATCCCCGTCCTGCCTAGCTTTGGTCTCAGGGTCCCCCGCCAGAAACTCGGCTCCTTCCGTCTCGTTGAGCCTGCGCATGTCCCACTTACCAGAATCAAGGCCGTATTGGTTTTGTGTCCACTCCCCGCTAAAACGCAACAAGCTGCCGTCAGCTATTTCCTGCAGAGCACCAAACTGAGGACGGTTGTCCCACACCTTGAGTTTCATTTCACCAGTTCCATCAACGAGGAAAATCTCATAAAACGGTTTTCCCGTTTTGGTTTCTCGTTCCACTCTGCGCTCGAGCTGAGCGTCAAAACTAGCTGATAACGCTGAGGTTCCAGCAGTTTGCTTGAGGGAGGCAATGGTGAGATGTTGCACGCCTTTAGGCTAAACATTCATAACAGCGACTCAAGTACTAATGGTACTCAGAGTAGTAATCAGATCATCACTCAGCGACTAACTGGCCAAGCGAGCTCAAGCACTACAGCGGCAGATCGTAACTGCGCCCGTCTGCACCTTCATACCACCGGACATAGGCTAGGTTAACCGTGGCGAAACCGCCAGGAGTCGGGTAATCACCGGTGAAGTACCAGTCACCACACGGCCCTTTAATACAGGCACGCAGGTTTTCAATCGTCTGGTAAACGACCTCAACTTCACCGTTCCAATCAATGTCCTCGGGGCTGACCATGCGGCTGACTTCTGCGGAAATTTGCTCATCGGAGAAATCTTCGTAAATGCGTTTCACCTGATTGATGCGCTCAGCACTCGGCTTTTTGAGCTCAGCTTTACAGGCTTGATACACCTGCTCAAGCAGTTGGTTGTTTCCATTGCGCTTGATGAGATTAACCGTCGCCTGAAATGCGATAAACTTACCCAACTCCGACATATCGATACCGTAGCAATCAGGATAACGGATCTGCGGGGCAGTTGAGCAAATAACGATCTTGCGTGGGTTGGTTCTGGCAAGGATTTTGAGAATCGACTCCTTGAGAGTCGTACCACGCACGATGGAATCATCCAGGGCAACGAGAGCGTCACCCTCTTTCACCAAGTCATAGGTGATGTCATAAACATGGGAAACCAGCTGCGCCCTGCCTTTTTCTTGGGATATAAAGGTGCGCATCTTGATGTCCTTATGCACCGCTTTCTCGCCACGTGGCCAGTTACGCATGATGAGCCCATCGAGCAGATCCTCGGTAAGCACTCCTTTTTGTGACGCCTCTAAAATCTCAGCGCGCACCTGCTGCCTGCGGAACAAGCGTAAGCCGTCAAGAAATCCATAATATGCCGTTTCTGCGGTATTGGGAATGAAGGCAAAAACCGTCTTATCAAAGTCTTCACCGATCGACTTGTAGACCTGATCAACCAATGCTGCGCCCATTGCCTTACGCTCACGGTAAATGGAAGGATCATTGCCACGAGAAAAGTAAATACGCTCGAAAGAACAGGGGCTCTTGGGGCGCTCATCGTGAAAGCGCTGGGTGCTCTGACTACCGTCTCTGCGCACAATGGTAAGTGTGCCCGGCTCCACTTCTTTGACCTCTTCTTTAGAAGATTCAAACACCGTCATCAACGGCACTCGCTCAGAAGCAAAGGCAATGACCTCATCGTCTTCATAGACATGGCAAGGGCGGATCCCCCTCGGGTCACGCATGACAAACATGTCACCATTACCCACCACACCACTGATCGCATAACCACCATCCCACGGGTCAGCGGACTCCCTAATGATAGACGGAAGATCGATCTGATCAGAAATGAGCTCTGGGATATCGCGACCTTCAACTCCCTGATCACGTAATTTGCGGTAGAGGTCGGTGTGATGTTCATCGAGATGAAACCCGATTTCCTCCAGCACGGTCTGGGTATCTGTTCCGAACACAGGATGCTGACCACGATCCATGAGCTTACTGTTGAGCTCGCCGGTATTGGTCATGTTGAAATTACCCATGACCATCAAGGTGCGGGTTGGCCAGTTTGAGCGGCGCAGATAAGGGTGACATGAACCCGAGTCAAACTCTCCAGATGTGCCATAGCGCAGGTGCCCAATGAGCACCTCACCACCAAAATCAAATTGCTGCTTCACCGATTCTGGGTCCTCAGGATTGAGTATCCCTTTGCGCGCCATCTTGTTGAAGCTCTTTAGCTCCTTGCGGAATACAGACGCCATTGAATCACGTGCTGCATCTCTACGGCGAAAAATATATGGCTGACCCAGTGGCATGTTCAGTTTGACACAACCAATACCAATACCGTCCTGTCCGCGGTTGTGCTGCTTCTCCATTAAGAGAAAGAGCTTGTTGACCCCCCAGAGGGCAGTGCCGTATTTGTCCTTGTAGTAGGAAAGTGGTTTTTTAAGCCTAACTACCGCAATACCACACTCGTGTTTGATGGGGTCACTCATGAAAAAATCCGTGATCGGTTAACAGTCAGCACGATTAGCTTTCCATGCTCACCCTGACGCCTTGTGTGTCAGTGATGGTGCCTATCTTTACTCCTCCAGGACCAGCGGACATAATGCGCTCGGCCTCATCAGGAGATACGATGACGACCCAGCCAAATCCCATGTTAAAGGTGTGGAACTTGTCTTCTGCATCCACAAAATCGAAGATTTTCTTCATTGCTGCGTTGTCCCAATTAGGAATCACTACATCTGCTCCGTGGTTGGGGAGCAAGCGCTCAAGGTTTTCAGGAAGTCCACCACCTGTGATATGCGCCATAGCACGAGGTTTCACCCCAGCTTTCTTAATATCGGCAACAACATCATGATAGAGGCGTGTCGGTGCGAGCAGGCTGACAATTTCCTCTTTGGAGAACGCCTCACCGTGCTGGGCAAGCACACGACGAATTAAGCTCCAGCCATTTGCGTGCGGGCCATCTGAGTGATAACCAATCAACACATCGCCTGTGGCAATTTGGGTGGGGTCGATCAGGTCGGGCTTTTCACAGCAACCGATACAAAATCCAGATAGCTCGATGACATCTTCAGGCACAATGCCCGGCATCTCAGCGGTCTCACCACCAGCAAGAATACAGCCACAGTCTTCGAGGTAATCACACATGCCTGCGATTAAACGAGTAATCAGTGGCTTGTCTAAAGCTGAGATTCCAATGTAATCCAAGAACATCAGCGGATCACCACCTGTCGTTAGAATGTCATTCACACTCATCGCTACGAGGTCTTTACCTGCAGCCTCAAGTTGATCGTGCTCAAGCAAGAGTTCTAATTTAGTGCCAACACCATCACAACCGGTAACAATAACGGGTTGCTCGTAATCGCATAAATCAAAAGCTGCTGCAAATAAACCAAACGCACCGTAAAGCTGCCTTTGGTTCTGTGTCCTGCGAACATGGGTGCCGATGTCCCCAACGAGGGCGGCGGCTTCCCTGGTGTCCACACCTGATTCCTTATAGGTAAGTTTTCCAGACATAAATGAATGGCCCAATGGCTGTTGAGGAGGCTTGTAGCAGTACGGCGCAGAGTGGCAATGGTTTATTTCAGCTTCTCGCCGAGAACCGCCTTTTTGGCTAGTCGACATCCATGACCAGCACCTTTTGCCACCAGTCCTTGAAGGCGTCTACGAAGACGTCATGCTCAGGATCGTCCTGATACACATTGTGATCGGCTATGGAGTCAAACTGCATCGAGAGCCCGTAATCAAAGCTTTTGTCTGTCACTGGTCGCTCCGGAGTGTCCGCAGATTTGCCCCACCGGCCGCCAGCCACCTCCTTGATATTAAACAAATCCGCCAAGCCTTGCTCAAACAACGCTAGGTCGGCCGCATTCTTTTTTTCCTCCTTAAGCCAAAAATATACATGATGTTCCATGCCGATTATCCTCTCCCTTCCGCCTGCCCCTGCCAAGCACCAACCACTCCATCCTAAAAAGATCAATCACCCCTTCTAAATCACATCTGTATAAGGGTCATAATGCACTGGGTGGTCATCGTCGTCATCGGGAATATCGGGGAAGCCTTCACCGGATTGAACAATCTTCTTGGCCGCCATGTTTGGATACCTGGCCAGTGCTATGTGAAACAGCGCATCGCCCTCATCCGCCTGACCTTCATTGGTACGCCCTATCAGGATGCCCGTCTGCGTGGCAATCACCTCCTCCTCGTAGTCACCTAGTGGATCTGCAATAAAGCCTAATACATCGCCCTTACGGACTGCCTTACCGAGAGCTGTCAGCGGAATAAACAAGCCTCCCACTTGAGCACGCTCCCAGTAACCCTTTGCACAAACCACCGCATGCTTGGCTCTCTTCTTTGCTGCAGCTGGTCGCTTAGGCAGCATGCCCATATGCCGCATGACTGCCAGCACCCCTCGTTTTCCAAAACGGATCGAAGGCGTGTCAAGCCGAAGCGCTTCACCACTTTCATAGAGAATGACTGGTATCCCAACGGCATTACAGGCAGCCCGGATGGTACCCGCCTGAGTGCCCGCCGTCAGTGTTACCGATGGGCCGAAGGCCTCAGCAAGAGCAAGAGACTCTTCATCACCAGCGGTAACTCGGATCTGCGGTAGATTGGCCCGATTCAGCGCCCCCGTGTGGAGATCAACCACCGCGTCACAGAGCGGCAAAAGCTCACTGGTCAATACATGCGCAAGCCGTCCTCCCAGTGACCCCTTGGGTGAGCCAGGAAAAAGCCGGTTGAGATCTCGGCGGTCCGGCAAGTACCTCGACCTGTTGGAAAATGCGGGCACATTGACAATCGGCACCGCGATCAACGTCCCCTTAAATCTACTTTTCAAACTTCCTGAGTTAATCAACCTACGGACGATTTCCGCGCCATTGATCTCGTCACCATGGATACAGCCAACGACCATCAAGGTGGGACCATCAGTTTTGCCCCGGATGACCCAAGCACGCATGGTTACCGGCTCGTGAGTAGTTGTAATACCCACCTGCAAGCCGATCAACTTACGCTCGCCAGGCTGAATAACCTGCCCCTGAATTTCGAGTTCCTTCATCTGTTGACGAATTCTGTTCTATTCCTCTCAGGCTGTCGAAAAAAATCACACCCCAACCCAGTATTTCCCAAAAGCAATCACCAGCGGCATCGTCAATAGGCTGGCAATGGTCGTTGCCATCACCGCCGTAATGGCAACATCCGTACGACCTCCATAATGGCGGGACAAAACGATGGGAAACATGCCAGAGGGCAAGGCCGCCTGAATAACAAGCACCTGCTTCAATTCGGTCCCCAGAGGTAAGTATTTTGCACATATTAAAATCACGATAGGAATCAGTGCCAAGCGAGCCAACACAGCTCCCGAG
>Ga0206128_1002598_pt1 | contig 16038 bp, 9 predicted proteins | sample Helgoland_Spring_7_FD_148601 | JGI IMG/M metagenome (GOLD analysis project Ga0206128, IMG submission 148601) | Pelagic subsurface seawater microbial communities from Kabeltonne, Helgoland, North Sea - Helgoland_Spring_Bloom_20160426_1 | ecosystem: Environmental > Aquatic > Marine > Epipelagic ... | reverse complement strand
GTCGAAGAAATTCAGGCAAAGACCGCAGGTCGTCTAGTGGTAGAAGGTGATGTACCGGAAATGAAATTTTAAGGCCTTGGCCGAGGAATAAAAAAGGCGCCCAATGGGCGCCTTTTTTGTTTGCTTAAAGGTCAAACGCTTGAACCAATTGCCACAGGGCAATGTGTGCATTCCGCGCTTGGAATAGGGCCGCAGTTTTACCGTTTTCGGCATTGAGCAAACCCAATTGCGCTTCACGGAATTCCAAAAAACTGAGCTGACCCCGGTGGTAACGTTCTTTCGTTTTCTCGAAATTTTGTTGCGCCACTAAAACATTCTTTTGCTCCAATTCATATTTCGCCTGTGCATTTACAAATACCTCTGCTGCATTGCGTACTGAAGTAGCAATATTCTCTTCCGCCTGCAACCTGCGTCGCGATGCAATCTCCATATCTAAAGCAGCATTTTGACGTTGTGTTCTGCTGCGACCGCCGCCAAAAATATCATAAGAAAGGGTGAGCCCTGCATTCAAACCTGTTTGTTGCGAAGCACTCAGAAAGCCTGCTTCTGCTTGACTTTGGTTGAGTCCATAACTCATTTGTGCACTCACAGTGGGAAATAGGGTGCTTTGGGAAAGCTGGTACTGCAATTGTGCCGTTTCTTCACCCATTCGAACCAATTGTAAACTTGGATTATGAGCCAATGCCGCGTCCACCATCGCTTCCAGCGCCATGGGCATAGCGAACGTATCGCTTACTGTTTCCGTCACTTCAAAATCTGCCGAAAGCCCAGCAAACGAACGAAACGTGTTCTTAGCATTGGCGAGTTGCGCGCGGGCATCCATCAAGGTTATTTTATCCCTGTTCAACGCCACCTCTGCGGACAACAACTCTGTCGAATTTGAACCGCCCAAAGAATGGGTCAATTTCGCACGCTCGTAACGGTCTAAACTTATAGTCATGTTCGCTTCAGCCGTCCCTATAGTCTCTTGAAGTAAAGCAATGGCATAGTATTGACTATGTGCTTGGGCCACCGTGGCATTCATTTGCTGTAGTTCCTGTACACTCGCTATCGCAGCAGCCTTCTTCAAAACTCCGTAAGTCCGTTGCAAAGCACCACCAGAAAAGAGGATTTGGCTCAATGCTAAAGACGCATTTTGAGCGGCACTTTGTGCCCCATCTACCACTTGACTCTGGCCCGTTGCAAATTCAAGATCTGAATTCTGATTACTGTAATTTGCTCCGGCAGTGGCGCGCAATGCGGGCAATGCTCCCGCATTGCCCAGCGTCGCACTATTCTCGGCTTGTTCGCGCTGCAGGGCTACCACATACAAATCGTGGTTGTATTCCAACGCAGCAGCAACAGCAGCGTCTAAGGAGAGTAATGTAGGTTTTGACTCCTGTGAAGTAGCACTAAGGAGAACACCTAAGAACAGCACTAGGGTTACGACTTTATTCATGGTCTTCTGCTTTATTCAATTCATTAAAGTAGGTCTCGGTTGCCATCTCCCTAATCGCTGGTTCTACGGACTCACGAGTCGGTCTTTCCCCCGTCCAGAAATGCTTCAAGTTCACGCGCGAATCGTTCACCAGTGCCATGAGCGAAGGCAATACGACCAACGTTAAAAGTGTAGCAAACCCAATACCGTAGGCAATTGAAACGGCCATAGGAATAAGAAATTGAGCCTGGAATGAGGTTTCTAAAATTAAGGGGGCTAGACCAGCAACGGTGGTGACTGTGGTCAAGAAAATGGCACGGAATCGGCTCAAGCCTGCATTATAAATAGCCTCATAAACAGGCTGTCCACTCTTTACGTTCAAATTATACTTACTAACCAGTACTAAAGAATCGTTGACAATGATTCCAATCAATGCCACCACGCCAAGGAAACTCAAAATTGACATCGGCATGCCGTGCAGCCAGTGTCCCCATGCTACACCCGTCATACTCAACGGAATCAAAAGCATAATGACAATGGTCTGAATCAACGAGCGGAAGGTAAAAGTGATGGTCAATACAATAAGAAAGAGAATCAACGGCATGACCGTTTTTGAACTGTCTTGGGTTTTCTGACTTTCCTTCTGCTGGCCTTCATAACGCGCATCTACGGAAGGAAATTGGGCAAATATTGCAGGCAATATATCACTCTGTATTTGCGCCAAAAGTGCCGGTGCAGATCCATTTGGGCTAGCTAGATTGGTCTCAACTCGAAATTCTCGCTGTCCGTCCAGGTGGTTGATGTTTACCGTTCCTCGTTCAATCGTATACGTGGCCAATTCTCTTAGCGGCACGCTTCCCTGGGGCGTAGTGATCAGCAATTCCTCTAAGTCCCATAACTTCTTACGGTCCTTCTCTGCCAAACGTACCCAAACCTTTACTTCGTCTTCACCTCGCTGCAAGCGTTGCACTTGCGCACCAAAGAAAGACTCACGCACCTGAGTCATAATGCCCCCGGGGGTGAGCCCTAAGTAACGCGCTTTATCTGTCAATTCTAACGTAACCTCACGAATCCCTTTCTGGTCGTTATCAATAACGTCCGTCAACGCATCCATGCTTTTAAGTTTGGATTTTAAAATCTCCTTCGCAGCCTTCAACGCTTCGAGGTCATAGGACACCAACGAAATTGAGATCGGCTTGCCAAAAGCTTGCGCTCCACCGAAACTCAGATTGTCCGCACCTGGGATTTCTCCGGCAGCTTTTCGTATGTCGTTTTGAATAAGGAACGATGGTGTTAATCGTGTTTCTGAATCCAGGAGATTTACGTTTAATCGGGCCTTAGAGGTCAGCGGGCCTACATTTTTCTGTACGGCAACCACCACATCTAAACCGTCTTCGCGTTCCGCTTTGTACTGCTCATTCACGCGCCAAACAGCATCTTCAATGTGGTTGATCCATTTCAAAGTCACCTCGTCGTTCGTCCCCGCAGGCATGTCAAGGTTGATGTCTATGTTATCGCGCTCAATGAAAGGGAAAAATTGAGTCCTAATAATTCCACCACCAATGGCACCAAAGGTCACCAGCATGATTGCAAAGAAGAATGCAAGGGTAATCAACTTATTGTTGAGCGACCACCTCAAAAACGGGGCATAGTAGCGGTCTCTAAATTTGAAAAGCGCACCCGTAGCTATGCGCTGTACCGGATTCATTTTCTCATCGCGTTGAAGCTTTGCATGGCTCAAGTGAGTCGGTAAGAACAATAAACCCTCCACTAAAGACACCGCCAAGGTTGCCACCACGATAAAGGCCATTTCAGAGAAGAAATCGCCCGGACGGCCCGCTAAGAAAAAGAAGGAAGAAAACGCAATAATGGTCGTTAAGACAGCGCTAACTACGGATGGAATAACCTCCAATGTCCCTTCCAGTGCTGCCCGCATGAGCGGCTTTCCTTTTTCAAAATGTGCGTAGATGTTCTCTGCAATTACTATCCCGTCATCTACGAGAATACCAATGACTACAATCATCCCAAAGAGCGAGATTACATTGATGGTAATCCCAAATTGCGTGGCAAGAATGAACATACCGGCAAACGAGACAGGAATTCCGATAGCAACCCAAAAGGCCAATCGCCAATTCAAAAACAGAGTCAACAACAATAACACCAGGAAGAAACCTAGCAAACCGTTCTCGAACAATAGATCCTTCCGTTGATCCAAAGTCACCGAAAAATCACGAATCACATCGATCTGCATGTTCCCCGTGCTGGCATTGTATGAATCTACATACCCGCGCAAATATTCACAGGTTTGCAGGAGGTCTTCTTCATCCGTGTTATTTACGGTAATCTCTACCGATGGAATGCCATTAAATTCTGCACGCGTTGGCGCATCGGCCCAGCGATTTCTTACTGTACCTACATCCTTAAGACGCAGTGTTTCGCCGCTTGGACGCGCATAGACTATAATGTTTTGAAGCGCTTCTGCGTCGTATTGTTTGTTGCGCGAACGAATGAGCATTTCTTCCTGCGTACCCTTAATGGTACCACCGGTAATATCTAGGTTTGTTGTGCGCAATGCAGTGGCAATCTGGCTTAAAGAAAGATTGTACTTACGCAGGGTACTTTTATCTAGAGCAATTTCTATTTCTTCATCTGGAAAACCGCCTAAGGAAATTTTAGAAATTCCTTCTACCAAACGCAGCTCACGTTCTATGCGTCGCGCCTCTTGTTTCAAGCTAACAAGGTCTACTCCCTCGCCGCTCAACGCCATACTAACTGCAAGGGTAAGGTTTTCTCGTTTCGCAACCCGAATAGGCTCCATGCCGGTCGGAAACGAGGGGACGCTTTCAACCGCATTTTTCACGTCTTCCAACACAAGATCTGTATCGTAGCCCTTTATAACCTCAACACTGATCGTCGCGCTGTTCTCAGATGAGGTAGACGTGTATTGCTCTACACCCGTCAATCCTTTAAGGTTCTGCTCAATTTTATTGACGACGCCTTCTTCCATCTCTTCAGGAGAAGCACCTGGATAAACCGCCGTAACCGTTATATTCCTCGACTCTACTAAAGGGAAAAACGTTGTGTTCAGGGCGTTGTAGCTGACCCATCCGAAAAAGAAGATTCCGATGAGCAGTGTGTCTACCCCTACGGGATATTTAATAAAAAATTCTATGAGTTTTTTCATCGCTGGCTTCGGTTAATTTTTTACCGCTACAACGATGGTTCCAGATGCTGCTTTGAGCGTTGGCGCATCAGCGAGCAACTGCCCGTTCTTGAGTCCTTTGATGACAATACTTTCATCAAGCCATTCCACCACTTCGACAGCAGTTTTCGCAAGTAAAGAATCCGATTCCACGGTATACACGTATTCGTTATCAAAAACCATATATGCCGGTACGCGAAGGGCATCATACACCTCAACGTTAGCAATAGTTCCTGTGAGGTACATGCCTTCTTTGAGATCATCGCCACGAAGTGAAGCAATGAGGTTGATGTTTTGGCTTGCATCATCTACAACAGGGCTAATACGATCTATCTGACCTTTCCAGGTACCCTTGCGATCCGGGCTAGTGAACGTAATGGACTGGCCCAATTTTAATTCGTCTGCATAGGACAAAGTCACGGCCCCCTTCAATTCAAAGCCGCCGGATCCAACAAAACTTCCCAGAGCCCTTCCTGGACTCACTAAATTTCCTTTTTTCACTGAGGCCTGAGCCACAACCCCATCAAAAGGCGCTCGAATACAAAACTTCTCTAAACGCTCTTCGGCGCTTTTAACTTGATAGTAGGCAGTAGGTATACCACGAGCAATCAAGAATTTCTCCAGCTTGGTCGCCGTCTTTGGCATCGGTACTAATGAGCTATTGAGACTCAACGCATCATAATAGGCTTCCCAAGCCGCGTAAGCTTCTGGGTAATCTGCATTTAAATCAGGTAAAATGGCCAGTACACTATTGATAAAACTACCTTTAAGACCCATCACGTTCGCCTGCGCTTCCGCATTGTCCAATTGCAACATGATCTGCCCCTTCCTAAATGCAACACCTTCCAAGAACGGTGCATCCCCATCCAAAAAAGTCCCACTAACTTCGGCCAATAAGTCTACACGCTCTGTAGCGCTCAACTTCCCATATACAGTTATGGGCAAGGCAATGGTATCGTTCGCAACTTCAATCACTTTTACGCGCGGCTTAATCCTATCTTCACGTATTTCCTCCTTCGTCGACATCGCGCTTAGCTTGCCTTTGACGAAAATTCCTATTGCAAGAATCGCCAGAGCGACTACAATATTTCTGATCAATTTACTATTCATGTGTATTTAGGTTAGTTATATGTATTTCGTACCGTCGTATTTCTTCAAAAAAGCCCATTCCCCTGAGTCCTGCGAGGAAAACCACTTTGCATCGACTCTCATCGCATCTATTTTGTGTAAATAAGTAAGTACTCACTCATTTATTAACAATTCTCGCAATCCACGCAAACACAAAACGCTGCTTTCTTCATCTCCGTGAAAGGCCAACAGCAATGTTCGTTCCAACACCTCAACTGCAGTGCGTGCAACCGCTTCCTCCGAACCATGACCCACGCTCGATATGGCCCAACGCAAACGTTCCATTACAAAAGAATCCATTTCTCGACGCACCAGGTCTTCCTGCGTTATCCGAATCATTGCTATCCAAGCGAGTAAATCGGGACTATTTTTGAATTTATCAAGCTGAATAGAAGTAAACGAGCGCAATACTTCAGTAGGATCGGCATCGTTTAAGAAACCGTAAATCAATCCGGCTCGTGCTCTTTCACCCGCAGACAACACCGCCAGAGCAAGACCGTTTTTAGATTTAAAATGGCGGAATATCAGCGCTTCACTTACGCCTGCATGCGCCGCTATTTTTGCCGTCGACATCGCCGTGAGGCCGTGTGCAGCAATAAGCGTTTGAGCGCTTTGAAGTAATGCTTGTTGTTTTTCAGTCATTGTAAGTGTTCACTTACAATAATACAAAAATTGTATCCGGAAATTAATGTGCTTCCAACCAAGTTTTCCCCGTACCCACTTCAGCAATCATTGGAACCGCCAAATCAACGGCTGCTTCCATTTTTTCTACGACCAACGCTTTAAGTGCCTCGAGTTCTCCTTCGACTGCATCAAAGACCAGTTCATCGTGCACCTGAAGCAGCATCTTCGATTTTAATCCCTCTGCACGCATAGCTCGATCAATCTCTATCATAGCAAGTTTGATAATATCTGCTGCAGAACCTTGTATAGGCGCATTTACCGCATTTCGTTCGCTGTGCCCCCGAACCACCGCATTGCGACTCTCGATATCTTTAAGGTACCTGCGTCGACCCGTTATAGTCTCTACATACCCATTTTCGCGTGCAAAAGCGACCTGATCATCCATATAGGCTTTGATTCCCGGATACGTTCGGAAGTAACCGTCAATAGCGGCTTTGGCTTCTTTACGACTCATATCCGTTTGCTGACTTAAGCCGAAAGCGCTAACACCATAGACAATACCGAAATTGACTGTTTTCGCATTGGAACGTTGTTCGCGAGAAACTTCTTCCAATGGCACTTCAAAAACCTTCGCTGCAGTGGCTTTGTGAATATCCTCTCCGTTTCGAAACGCTTCGATCATCGCTTCATCCTTTGCTAATGCAGCAATCACACGCAACTCTATTTGGCTGTAATCTGCGGCTAACAAAACGTGTTGTTCGTTCGCGGGGACAAACATAGCCCGAACGCGACGACCGTTTTCCGTGCGGATCGGTATGTTTTGCAGGTTGGGGTTGGTTGAACTCAACCTCCCAGTAGCCGCTACGGTCTGGTTGTAGCTGGTATGAATCCGCCCCGTTGCAGGATGGACCAGTTCAGGTAGCGCATCTACATAGGTACTCTTCAATTTTTTCAATTCTCGGTAGGTCAAAATAGAATCCACAATCTCATGCTTGCTCCTGTAGCCCTGTAAAATATCCTCCGATGTTGCGTATTGGCCTGTTTTTGTCTTCTTGGGCTTGTCTGATAATTTCAAATCTTCGAACAATACTTCACCCAGTTGACGTGGGGATCCCACATTGAAAGGACGGCCAGCCAATGCTACAATAGTCCCCTCGAGCTCGTCTATCAATTGGCCCAATTCACGACTGTAGCTGTTTAACGAGGCAACATCTACCCTTATGCCTTCTCGTTCCATCCGCGCCAAGACGGGCACCAATGGCATTTCAATATTTTCAAACACCTTCAGCACCCCAGTTTCTTTCAATTTTGGCTCAAAAACCGCTTTCAACTGAAGGGTGATGTCTGCATCCTCTGCTGCATAGTCGACCACAGCTTCCACAGGCACTTCGCGCAGTGTCTTTTGCATTTTACCCTTTTTACCAACGACACTTTCGTAGGAAATGGTGGTATAATTCAAATAGGTCTCCGCAAGAATATCCATTTTGTGGCGCATATCCGGCTGCAGTAAATAATGTGCGATCATCGTATCGAACAATGGACCGCGCACTTCTATGCCGTAGTTCAGTAATACACCGATATCGTATTTTAAATTCTGACCAATCTTTCGGACCGATTCAGATTTGAAAAACGGCTGAAACGCGGCAATCCACTCTTGTGCCTGGTCACGCTCCTGCGGTACGGGCACATAATAGGCTTTACCTGCTTCAAAAGAGAAACTCATACCAATCAGTTCGGCAGAAAGAATATCTAATGATGTCGTTTCTGTATCAAAGCAAACCTCTTCTTTTTCAAGCAACAGTCGGCCCAATTCGCGAGCTTCCGGCAAGGTCTCAATACATTGATACATGTGATCCGCTGTCGCAATCGACAATCTTCCGCTGGGTACGTCCGCTTCAGTTATCGCCTGCTGCGGTTCGCCAAAAAGGCTCATTTGATCATTACTGGCCAATGCTACCTTCTTTGTTGGCACTGGCTTCGCGCTAACCTCATCCGCGGCATCGCGCTGCAATCCCAACCTTCTGCCTAGTGTGCGGAACTCTAATTCTTCAAACAGATCTAAAAGGGCTTCTTGGTCCCATGGATCTCTAGTCAGTGAATCTGGGTTTAAATCAATAGGAACTTCAAGAATGATCCGCGCCAACTTTTTTGAGAGCAGCCCTAATTCCGCATTATCTCGAATTTTCTCGCCAAGTTTGCCTTTGATCTCATCAGCATGCGCCAATGTTTCTTCTAAAGAGCCGTATTGCTTCAAAAGTTTAGACGCAGTCTTCGCACCGACACCGGGTAAACCGGGAATATTGTCCACAGCATCGCCCATCATACCTAGGTAGTCAATGACCTGTTCAACGCGATCGAGTTCAAATTTTTCACAGACCTCCGTCTCTCCCCAGATTTCCGGCGGATTGCCGCCGCGCGCAGGGCGGTACATAAATATGTTTGGTGATACCAATTGGCCAAAGTCCTTATCGGGCGTCATCATGTACGTGGTATACCCCTCTTTTTCGGCTTGCTTCGCCAAAGTTCCAATCACATCATCTGCTTCATACCCCGGAACACCTAAGGCCGGGATTTTAAAAGCTTCCAAAAGCCTGTGGATATAGGGCACGGCCAGCTTTATCGCCTCCGGCGTTGCATCCCGGTTCGCCTTATAGTCTGGAAAAATCACGTGGCGTTCAGTAGGCTGGGGCAAATCGAAACAAACGGCGATGTGCGTAGGATTCTCTTTAGACAACAGGTCCAGTAGCGCACTTGTAAATCCATAAACTGCACTTGTATCAATCCCACCAGAAGTCACTCTTGGGTTTTTTGCAAAGGCAAAATACGCCCTGAAAATGAGCGCATAAGCATCTAATAAGAACAGCTTTTTGCTTTGATCCGGTGTTTCTTGACCCATGGAATAGATTTTGCGATTGGCTACAGAAAAATAAGGGAGTTAAGATAGCTACTTCAGTGCAAATACCGAGTTTTGCAAGCAAACAATCCTAACCGCATGGAGTTGTTATTAAGCATCCACACAGATATTATGATTTTCAGAATATTCTTCACCCTCGGGTTCATGCTCGCCATTGACTTATACGCCTACCAAGCCTTTAAAACCGTCTTTCGTAGCAGCGCCACCCCCTATGTATATTGGGGCATCACGATTGCTTATGTTATTTTCTCCATCACGCTGGCCTTAATGATGACGAGTGGAAAAGTAGAATACCGCTACCTCGGTTTACTCATGGGTGCATCCATTTTACTTGCTGTCCCTAAGCTCATTGCCATTGGCCCGCTTCTTATAGAAGATATAGTGCGGTTGAGCCAATTTGTCTTTCGCGGTGTAACCACCCAACCCACTTTAATGCCTGAGCGCAGAGCCTTCATTTCGAAATTGGCCCTGGGCCTCGCCGCCATACCCTTTTTAGGGATTATCGACGGCATTTGGAAAGGACGCTATCGCTATCGAGTTATTTCCCACACTCTGGAATTTGATGACCTACCCGATGCTTTTGACGGCTTTACGATCGCACAAATTTCGGATATACATAGTGGATCGTTCGACAACACAGAAAAAGTTCAATACGGCGTAGATATGGTAAGTGCACTTGGCGCCGATTGTATCGTATTCACTGGCGATATGGTGAACAATACCGCCAGCGAAGCCGAACCGTGGATTCCCGTTTTCCAAAGATTAAAGGCAAAATCAGGCATCTTTTCTATCCTAGGCAACCACGACTACGGTGATTATTGGCGTTTTCCTTCACCGGAGGCTAAAGTCGCGAATATGGACAGGCTGAAAGAAATTCACGCTGAAATGGGCATGGACCTCTTACTCAACGATAGCCGTTTTTTTGAGCGCAACGGACAGCGGCTGTACCTAGCGGGTGTTGAAAATTGGGGGTTGCCACCATTCCCTCAGTACGGCGATTTAAATTCTGCGTTAAATCAAATCCCAGAAGATGCATTCACAGTGCTCTTGAGTCACGATCCGTCGCATTTTGACGCTGAAGTAAAACAACACCCAAACAAAATACACCTGACACTTAGTGGGCATACACACGGCATGCAATTTGGCATTGAAATCCCTGGGTGGATCAAATGGTCTCCTGTAAAATTCAAATACCCCAAATGGGCCGGTCTTTACCCAGAGCAGGACGGGAGAGTTTTGCATGTAAACCGTGGGTTTGGATTTTTAGCTTTCCCAGGTCGTGTGGGGATCTGGCCGGAGATCACGCACATCACGTTAAAGAAGAAGGTCGCTTAGAATCGGTCCTTGTAAAGCTTCGACATGAAGTAGATGTGAGGCAAGCTGATCGCGCTGAGGAAGACTAAAAAATAGCTCGACCACGCCAGCATTGAATTCTTATCGAACCTAAATACCAGCAGGAACAAGACCACCGCGCCGATAGTAAATGGCAGTGCCTTCATCCACATTTCTAAATTTGTCCATTTGTGTGACAATTTTAAGTGGTTCCATCCAGATAGACTGTGTTGCAAAACAAAGTAAATCCCGAACGCGGTAGCCAAAGGTAAAGTAGCAGTCAAACTGAGTGTCACCATCGCAACGATCCAAGGGATCGAACGAAACCAAAGCCCCATAAAAAGCCCAAGTGTTAGGGTCATTCGGATGGCCATATTTACAAATTCAGCAGGCCAATCCACCCCTGTGATGCCCATAACTTCCAGTACTGTATTGACCTCGCCTAGATGTGGCAACAAAATCATAGCCAGTAGCATTGTTCCCCACAAAAACGACAATCCGATACTAGGGAAACCCCATTCGCGCAAGTCCGTTTCTCCGAAATGCCAAGCGCTGTAGACTAGAAAAGCGACTAAACCTATGACCGGACTGGCCGCCCAAAATAAAATGACAAGGAGCATGATGAAGCAATAGCGCAAAATGAATTTTGGCAATCGGTCCTTGTTTGCGTGGCTGTAGCCATCAAGTGCCCCATGTGGAATGCCGTATAAAAACAACAAGAAAACCAATATGGCCTGCAAGCCGTAGGTAATATAGGTAGGCAATAATACAACCGCGATTGAAGCAAAAACCGTGAACAAAAGCGGTGCCCAACGGGAAGGCTTAGCTACCACGAAGGCAATAAAGGAGGCCGCCAATGCCCAGAGAAACTTTAAAACCGGCAATCGGGCAAACATGCTTAATTCCCATTTAACGGAGGACTTTTCGTCCAAGAACTGAAACACCTTACTCGCCTTTTGGGTAGCAAACAGGGCTTCAAAAATTTCTTTACCCCAATGTGGTTTATGCTTTAAAATATGCAGCAGTAGATGGTCGTAAAAATTAAAGCGATCCATCTCGCTTTTTGGGAGACGCAGCCACGAAGACTCTTTTCGCTCTTGCGCTATACCGCTGGCCAATTCCTTTGCATGCTCAAACATGCTCTTAAAGGCATAACCGGTAGTGGCTTTTATTTTTCCCGCACGCGCGCCGGTAGAAATGATTCGCGCATCTTGATCTTTTACTTCAGCGTACTGTGTCATAGGAATTGTCCCGCGCTCCTCATGTACGATATCGAAAGATAAACCAGGAGATAGCAGGTAGTTGCGAAGGTGATTGCTTGCCAATTCATGCGGCAATGGTTCGCTTCCGAATCGCGTCATTTCAACCAATGCCTCTTTCGTTCCCGTTGGAAGCACGTACATGAACTGTGTGAAACCGTTTTGGGGAATATTGAAGTCCATAAGGGTCATCTCATTCGGCGTCCAATAATCTTCCTGCAGCTCTACTCGCCAACCCACAAAACTTTGTAACACTAAGGGACCCATTGGCTCCTTAATTCTTGGCGGTCGACTGTCGAACACCTGCTGAACTTCCCAAGTATAATCGCCACTTGATAATTCTACCGCATCCGTCCTGGTTTTCAATCCATCAACCGCGCCTCTGATCCAGACAATGTTCTCATAGGACTGCGCTACGCTCTTAACCTTATTATACAGTGCAGTACTTTCCACCATATAATAATGTTGGTCCTCGAGCGATTCTAGTCCGTCGGCAGTAGCTAATGTATCCCATTGATGGGACAACACGTCGCGAAGTTCGGTACGTATCTTGTGTTCTGAATCAGCCCAAAAACAATAGGTTTTGTCGTTTTTTAACTTCGCGTCCGGTTCAAGGATAAGGATCTTAAGCGTGTGCAACAGATTCTTTCGCTCCAATTCAAGCAAAAGCAACCCGTTGGCAGCGCCCATTCCTAAAAATCCTATATCGTACCGATTCATTGATTAAATGTCGATTTGACCCTTTATAATTTGTCTAACAGCTCCTGTTCGATTAAGTTCGCTAAACCATACTAATTAGAGGTATATATAGCCATTTATAACAATTTACCCCCAATATATAAGTGTTTTCACTTATTTTTCACGTGTCGTGAACAAAAGAATATTTCGTAAGTTAAGTGGTAGTTATAACCTTTAATATTTTAACACCATGTCATTATTTTTAGACGGATCTATGGGATTCGATCCGAACGATTACGTATCGTTCACATTCTTCGCCGGATACATGGCGATGTTAGCCGCTTCGGTATTCTTCTTCTTCGAAAGAAGTAGAGTTTCAGACGAGTGGAAAACTTCAATGCTCGTTAGTGGGCTTATTACTGGTATTGCAGCAGTGCACTACTACTACATGCGTGATTTCTACGCTGCCGGTAATGGAAGTCCAGTAGTTCTACGTTATGTAGACTGGACGCTAACCGTACCACTTATGTGTGTTGAGTTCTATTTGATCACCAAAAAAGCTGGTGGTACGAAGTCAATCTTGTACAAACTGATCCTAGCTTCAGTTGCGATGCTCGTAACTGGTTACATCGGTGAGGCATTTTACGCAAACGATCCTGTTTCTTGGGTTTGGGGTGCTATTTCTGGTGCTGCTTACTTCTACATCGTATGGATGGTATGGAAAGGCGACGTTGCTAAGTTGGCGAACAATGCAGGTGGTGCAGTAGCGAAAGCAAACAGTGCCCTAGCGAAATTCGTAATCATCGGTTGGGGTATTTACCCTATCGGTTACATCTTAGGTACAGCAGGTGGATTCTTCGGAATGGACCTAGGTATCGAAGCAAACGAAGAAGTACTAAACTTGTGCTACAACCTTGCAGATGCAATCAACAAAATTGGATTTGGTCTTGTTATCTATTCTCTAGCGATCAGCTCAGAAAAAGAAGCAGCTTAATCAATCATTACAGAGTGTTGGAAAACCCCACGGCGAAAGTCGTGGGGTTTTCTTTTTTCGACAAAACCGCATGCTTGTCTATCTTTAGAGGATGCTTCATCTAGAGAACATGAAAATTAAACTTCTATTGCTGGCCCTGCTAGTTGCCTCATTCGTTACTAGCCAAAATAAAGGCGTTCATTCCTATGCGATTGATCTAACCCATGTAGTTGAAGACCGGGTGAAGGTTACCATTGACGCTTCTTTGGCCCAATTGTCAAACCCCAAAGACAATCAATATAAATTTCACTTTCCCGCGACCATACCAGGAACCTACGCCACGCTAGACTATGGTCGATTTATTCAGGATTTTAAAGCGTATAACACAGGTGGACAACCGCTGAAAGTCAAGCATAAGGGCAATACCTTCACTATCTATGGCAAACCAGAGCGCATCGAATATTGGGCAGACGATACGTTTGATGCGCGCATTCGTAAAAATAAAGTCTTTGAGCCCGCAGGGACGAATAATCAAGAGCGGACTAACTTTCTGTTAAACGCAGCTGGCTATTTTGGATTTTTCGAAGGTAAAGAGGCACTCCCCGTAGCACTTGAAATCACAAAAAGTCCAAGTCTTTATGGGCTTAGCGCATTAGAAGGTTACAGCTACGGCAATACACAAAACTTTTACGCGCGCGACTACCATCACTTCCTTGATTGCCCCATAATGGTAAGTAAACCGGATACGACATCCTTCAAACTAGGGGGCGCTAAAGTGACCATAGGTGTGTTTACGGAAAATGGCCGGGAGCTATCACAAGAGATATACGAACAAGTCGAAACTAGTATGAAGGCGATCGAAGCTTTTTTAGAGGGGAATCTTCCCGTCGAAAACTACGCTTTTCTCTTCTATATCAAAGACCACACAGAGTTCGAAGGGCTATTTTCTGGGCAAGAAATTAAGGTAGGTACAATCATTAAAGCCATTCGTACACTTGCTGGAAAAGGTTTTGGAGCGCTCGAACACGGCAACAGCTCTGTGTACTATTTGCCAGATTTCGGAGGCACAACCGTTTTGGATGGAATGGCCGATGTGTGCATCCACGAATTTTTTCATATCCTAACACCACTAGGTCTTCACAGCGAAGAAATTGGAAATTTTGATTACATCAACCCAAAAATGAGTCAACACCTTTGGCTCTACGAAGGCATCACCGAATACTTCGCAGGCATCAGTCAACTAAAAGGCGGTGTTATAGATAAGGAAGAATACATTCAAAGTCTACTTAGGGGAAAGATTCGTGCTGCCGACCGCTATCCAACAGCGAAAATGTCATTTACTGAAATGAGTGAAAACGTTTTGAAGAACCCCTATAAAAAGCAATACGGTCAGGTCTATCAGCGTGGTGCATTAATGGGCGCATTACTAGATATTCGTATCATGGAACTCACCGGTGGTGAAAAAGACCTGCACGACATCATCCTCGCTCTGCGCGACGTTTACGGACCAAACAAAAGCTTTAAAGACCCACAAATCATCGCCGAATTTGTTGCATTAGTACATCCTGATCTTCAAGAGTTCTTCGACGACTATGTCACTGGACGCAACGAATTGCCTACCAAAGAGTATTTAAACAAAGTCGGTATAGATTACGACCGCCGTTACGCAGGTCCTGTTGTGGTAGATCCCCTCCGGGACAATGGTTACAAAACAAGAGGTATACGATCTACAGACTACTTAGAAATCAAAAACATCTCAAAAGAAAACCCCTATGAACTAGAAAAGGGAGATCGCGTACAACGTTATGCTGATGAATTGGAAACGGCATACGGCGGACCTAAAGAAGGTAGCCCCTTAGTACTGTTAATAGAACGCAACGGAACGAAATTCACGGTGCCTTATAACGTCGCTTATACAACGGGTTCAAAAAAACACTACATCCGATTCCAAAGAAATCCGACTGCGGCACAATCAGCCTTGCAAAAGCTTTGGTTTAAGAATTAGCGAGTTATAATGAGTTGCTCTGTGAATCTGCTGGAAGGAGATACCGCCGTTACATGAAAAGTCCCATTAGGCAGTGCGTGTATCCCTAGCTGAATCTTTGAACCATTATAAGTATGCTTTTCTCTGAGCCACAGCTTACCTGTAGTATCATATATAAAAATATCCAGCGCGGTTCCTGACGCCCATGCACCATCGATAAATAACGCGTTACTTGTGGGGTTTGGGAACAACATAATGGGACGGGAATTCGGCTGTTCAGTGAACCCTATACCCTGAATGAATTCGAACCAATTCAAATTAAATTCAGAACCTACATCAAGACGCAATTTATAATCTCCTTGAGAAAGGATGCCGCCAGGTTGATTTGTTGTTTGCCAGGTTTGCCAACCGCCCGTTGCACCTAAAGATATTGATGGAAAACTAGTGACATAATTCCCCAGTGTATCCGTAAATATGAATTGCATATTCACCCCTGAAAGCGATGCGTGACGGTAATCAACGCTGTA
>Ga0206128_1002584_pt1 | contig 16090 bp, 16 predicted proteins | sample Helgoland_Spring_7_FD_148601 | JGI IMG/M metagenome (GOLD analysis project Ga0206128, IMG submission 148601) | Pelagic subsurface seawater microbial communities from Kabeltonne, Helgoland, North Sea - Helgoland_Spring_Bloom_20160426_1 | ecosystem: Environmental > Aquatic > Marine > Epipelagic ... | reverse complement strand
GTGATCGTCGCTACAAACGGGCGCGCCGTTAATTCGCCGTCAGAAATGCTCTATTATATGACCGTTGCAGGAATTGGAGCGCAGATCACAGTGACCGCTGTACGCGATCGGGTGCAAGAAGAGTTCAAGGTGGCGATGATTGGTCCGCCGGAATTGCCACCGCGTGAAGAGCAGACCTTAGGCGCGCGCGATGTTTTGGAAGGGCTTACAATTGCCAACGTGAACCCTGCGGTTTTGGCTCAGTATCAATTGCCGATTTTACCGAGCGGGGTCGTGGTGCTCAACACTGGTCAAATCGCGCCGCGTATTGGCCTACAAAAAGGCGATCTCTTGCGTGAGATTGACGGGCAAGAGATAAACTCTCCTATGGATGCTGTGAGAGCACTTCGAAATGCGCGGCGTTCGGTTTCACTTGTCGTTGAGCGTGGTGGGCAATTGGTCCTGCTACGGTTCAGACTATGAGCGATTTGTTCGACAATGGTGCCGCTGGTGCTGAACCGCTAAAAGGTCCGCGCCCGCTTGCGGATCGATTGCGGCCTCAGACCTTGAGTGATGTGATCGGTCAGAAACAAGTGTTGGGCGAGGGTGCTCCGCTTGAGGTCATGCTGTCGTCCGGCTCGTTGTCATCGATCATTTTCTGGGGACCTCCGGGTGTTGGCAAAACAACGATCGCGCGGCTTTTGGCCCACGAGACGGATCTGCATTTCGTCCAGATCAGTGCAATTTTCACAGGTGTGCCAGACCTTCGAAAAGTATTTGAAGCCGCTAAAATCCGGCGGCAAAATGGACAAGGTACTTTGTTGTTTGTTGACGAAATTCATCGGTTTAACAAAGCACAGCAAGACGGTTTCCTTCCTCATATGGAAGATGGCACCATTCTTTTGGTGGGCGCGACAACAGAAAACCCATCGTTTGAGCTGAATTCTGCGGTTCTTTCGCGTTCGCAGGTTCTGGTGTTGGAACGTCTTGATCTTGCGGATTTGGAACGCATGGCGCAGCGCGCTGAGCAAGACTTGCAAAAGGAACTGCCGCTGGATGGCCCTGCGCGTGAAGCGCTTTTGGAAATGGCGGATGGAGACGGGCGTGCGTTGCTCAATTTGATTGAGCAAGTGGTTGCTTGGAAAACGGATCACAAGCTAACTTCAATCGACCTATCCAAACGCCTTCAAAAGCGCGCTGCGCAATACGATAAATCCGGTGATGCGCATTACAATCTGATCTCTGCCTTGCATAAATCTGTGCGCGGTTCTGATCCTGATGCATCTTTGTATTGGTTTGCACGGATGCTTGAGGGGGGAGAAGACCCGCGTTTCTTGGCGCGTCGTTTGGTGCGCATGGCGGTTGAGGATATAGGCTTGGCTGACCCACACGCGCAGGCTGTGTGTTTGCAAAGCTGGCAAACCTATGAACGGCTTGGTTCGCCTGAGGGTGAATTGGCGTTATCGCAAGCGGTGATTTATCTGGCCTTGGCGCCAAAATCGAACGCGAATTATGTGGCTTACAAAGCGGCGCGCCGCGCTGCGAAGGCGACGGGCTCGAAGCTGCCGCCAAAACACATTCTGAATGCCCCGACGGATTTGATGAAGGATCAAGGCTACGGCACGGATTATGCCTATGATCACGACGCAGATGATGGGTTTTCTGGGCAGAACTACTTTCCAGAAGGGATGGAGCGGCCCGCGATGTATCAACCTGTAGAGCGTGGTTTTGAACGCGATTTGAAAAAGCGACTTGAGTATTTTGCCAAACTACGCGCGCAACGGGGCGGGTGAGCGATTTTTCTAGAAAAATCGGAGCATCGAACGTCGTGCGCAAAACTTGACTCTTGTCGCGCACAGAGCGACACGGCCCCATGTTACTCAATGTCTCACTTGTGGCCCTCGGCGGTGCGCTTGGTTCAAGCCTGCGCTATCTGGTGGGCTTGGCTTTCGTAAAAGCGATGCCGCTCGGGTTTCCGATGGGTGTTTTACCGGTGAACATACTCGGCTCGTTTGCGATGGGACTCTTCGTGGTCTTTGCGCATCAAAAGGGATTGAGCGTTGCGAACTTGTTTGTGATGACCGGTTTACTGGGTGGGTTTACCACGTTTTCGGCGTTCTCACTTGAGGCGGTGACATTGATGGAGCGCGGGCATTTAGGCCAAGCAGCGCTATACGTTGGGCTATCTGTGGCCCTATCGATTTTAGGTTTGATGGCGGGTCTCGCCATCGCGAGAGGAATATGGGCATGAGCCGCGTTCAAACGATAATGATAGAAGAAGATGATGGCGATCAGCGCCTTGATCGTTTCCTGAAGCGCAAGTTTCCCAAGATCACCCAAGGGATGATCGAAAAGATGTGCCGCAAGGGCGAACTGCGTTTGGATGGTGGTCGCGTGAAGGCCAACAGTCGCGTCAATACAGGCCAACAATTGCGTATTCCGCCGCTCCCTGATGGGGATGCACCTAAACATGCGCCGACCAACCGTGTCAGTGCAGCGGATACGAAATTCATTCGCTCTTGTGTGATTTACAAAGATGACGCTGTGATTGTACTGAACAAGCCAGCGGGTTTGCCTGTTCAAGGTGGTTCGGGCCATTCGCGCCACATTGATGGGTTGTTGGATGCCTTGATCTATGACGCAGAAGAACGCCCGCGTTTGGTGCACCGTTTGGACAAAGACACGACGGGTGTTTTGATCTTGGGGCGCACGCGTCGCGCGACGGCTGATCTCACCGCGTCTTTCCGCCACCGTGCAACGCGCAAGATCTACTGGGCCGCGATTGCAGGCGTTCCGCATCCGCGCATGGGAACAATCAAATACGGCTTGATGAAAGCGCTAGGCCACGGAGCACGCGGCGAAGGCGAAAAGATGATCTGTGTCCACCCCAATGAAGTGGATTCTACTGACGGTGCCAAGCGCGCCATGACCGATTACGCAGTCCTTGAAACGGCAGGGCAGCGCACCGCGTGGTGCGCACTGATCCCGATCACAGGCCGCACGCACCAGCTGCGCGCGCATATGGCCGAGATGGGGCATCCTGTTGTGGGTGACGGGAAATACGGCGGATCCGGTCAGGAAAATATGGGCGATGGCTGGGGGTCGCAACTTGGTGGTGATATCAGCAAGAAGCTCCACCTTCATGCGCGGTCTTTGCAGATCGAACATCCTGTCAGCAAAGAAATGTTGCACGTGATTGCGCCGCTTCCTGAACACATGCAGCGCACTTGGGATACATTCGCATGGAACCCCAAAGAGGTGCCGGAAGATCCCTTTGAAGAGATGATGTAATGCGCTTGAGGGCTGTTATTTTTGATGTGGATGGCACGCTTGTGGACAGGGGGGCGGATATCTTGGCCGCGATGAGTGCTGCGTTCGAGGCGGAAGGTATTAAGCCGCCGAGTAGAGATGAAGTGCTCGGTATTGTGGGGTTATCGCTGGATGTTGCGATCCCGATGCTTGCGCCCCAGAGCGATCATGCGGCCTGCACGCGAATGGTTCAGGGCTACAAAGACGCCTATACGAATTTGCGCTTATTACAGGGGGCGGATGTCTCTTCGCCACTCTACGCTGGTGCACGCGAGGCACTGGCGCGCTTAAAAGAGCAAGATGAAATCTTGCTCGGGGTTGCAACTGGCAAGTCGCGACGCGGTTTGGATAAATTAATCGAAGCACATGGGTTGGCGAAAACCTTCCTCACCCAACAGGTGGCGGATGACCATCCGAGCAAACCGAACCCATCGATGTTGTTGCAAGCGATGCATGAACTGGGCGTTGAGGCCCGCGACATGGTGATGATCGGCGATACCAGTTTTGATATGGACATGGCGCGCGCTGCAGGTGTGCATTTCATCGCTGTGAGTTGGGGTTATCACGAGACCAGCCGCCTCGCGGGGGCCGATGTTGTGATCGAAGATTTCGCGCAGCTTGATGGCGCGCTCGATTTGATTTGGAGCAAGGCCAATGGCTGATTGGACAATGAAGCGCTTTTGGAAAGTCGCTGAAGCGGTTGAAGTCGAGGGCGGGTTTAGCGTGCATCTGGACGGGCGTTCGATAAAAACGCCAGGCAAGTCAGCGTTGGTTGTGCCGACACAGGTGATGGCTGAGCGCATGGCGCTGGAGTGGGATGCACAGGAAAAAGTGGTCAATCCAAACACGATGCCCGTAACCAAATCAGCCAATTCGGCGGTGGACAAGGTGACGGCGCAATTTGATGCTGTAGCGGATATGTTGGGCGAATATGCGGGGACAGACTTGCTGTGTTATCGTGCGGATCGACCTGTTGCTTTAAGTGCGCGCCAAGCAGAGCATTGGGATCCATTGTTGAGTTGGTGTGCACAGAGATTTGCTGCGCCTTTGACCCCGGTTTCAGGTGTGATGTTCGCGGCTCAACCCGAATCAAGCCTCGTTACGTTACGCGCGCTTTTGGATGATATGAGTGCGTTTGAGTTAACAGCGATGCATGATCTGATCACTTTGCCCGGCTCTTTCGTCATAGGTCTTGCTGCGATGCACGAGTACGCTCGCCCAGAGGAGTTGTGGGAGTTGTCGCGCCTAGATGAGCGTTATCAGCAAGAACAATGGGGGCTCGATGATGACGCTGAAGAGATGGCAAGAATCAAGCTGGAAGCCTTCAAACATGCGCATGATTTCTACAAAATGAGTAAATAACACAGTTAAAAATACGTTTTTTGACGTTAATTTGAACTGTTCAGGCTTACCTAAGGTCCGGCAACGCGAAATTGGCCAATTCTTCAGATGTTCTACTTGACGTTTGTCGACGATTGCGGCCAAACTCATCGCCACTGATGGGGGACTATCCCTCCTTTGGTATGAACCCCCGTGCTCACTCGCGGGAAGAACCGCCCGCAAAGGGTGGGAAATCAGGAAGAGGTAAAAATGAAAAAATCCGTATTTTTTGGTGCGATGACTGTAGCTGCTTTGGCAGCTGGCGCAGCAGCGGCCGGTACGCTTGACGATGTTAAAGCGCGCGGCAAGCTGAACTGTGGCGTGACCACTGGTCTCGTTGGTTTCGCGGCACCAGATGCGAACGGCGAATGGCAAGGTTTCGACGTGGGCGTATGCCGCGCGGTCGCAGCTGCTGTTCTTGGCGACCCATCCGCGGTCGAGTTCGTTCCAACAACTGGTAAGACACGCTTTACAGCGTTGGCGTCCGGCGAAATCGACATGCTGGCACGTAACACAACATGGACGTTCTCTCGTGACGTTGACCTGAAGTTCGAATTCGTAGGTGTTAACTACTACGACGGACAAGGCTTCATGGTTCCTAAGGCCCTTGGCGTATCTTCCGCGAAAGAGCTCGACGGCGCGACAGTATGTATCCAGACTGGTACAACAACAGAGCTGAACTTGGCGGACTACTTCCGTACAAACAACATCTCTTATGAGCCAGTTCCAATCGAGACAAACGCTGAAGCTCAGCCTTTGTATCTTGAGGGTGCTTGCGACGTTTACACAACAGACGCATCCGGTCTTGCAGCAACACGTGCCGCATTCGAGAACCCAGGTGATCACGTTGTTCTTCCAGAGATCATCTCTAAAGAGCCACTCGGCCCACTGGTCCGTCACGGCGATTCTGAGTGGGGCGACGTTGTTCGCTGGTCTTTGAACGCACTTATCGCAGCTGAAGAGCTGGGTGTGACATCTGCAAACATCGGCGAAATGTCTATGGCTGCTGGTGACAACCCAGAAATCAACCGTCTCCTCGGTACAGAAGGCACATTGGGCGAAATGCTCGGTCTGTCCGCTGACTGGGCGAAGAATGCGATTATGGCTGGCGGTAACTACGGCGAGATCTTCGAGAAGAACATTGGTGAGAACACACCAATCGGTCTTGGTCGTGGTCTGAACGCTCAGTGGACAGACGGTGGTCTGCTCTACGTTCCACCATTCCGCTAAATCCGGATTGATCTAGGAAGGGCGCGGAGCACTCCGCGCCCTTTTCCTTTAGGCAATACTAGAAAACGCCGCCCCTGAGCCATGACCGGATTAACTGGCAGGTTTCACCAGAGGCAGCACATCAGGGAACAGTCCATGACGACTCTATCTGACCCTCCCAAGGGCGGATTTCGCTTATCGATGTTGATCAACGATACGCGTTACCGATCCTACACATTCCAATTCATTGCTCTGATCGCGCTGATCGCAGCCTTCGGCTATTTGGGAAGCAACCTTGTTGCCAACCTCAAAGCGGCGGGTCTGAATATCTCGTATCGGTTCTTGGGCGAGCCTGCGGGCTACGACATTAACCAGCGCTTGATCGAGTATACATCCCAATCCACACACCTTCGCGCTGCGATGGTCGGCGCGTTGAACACGCTGCTTGTCGCTGTGGTTGCCTGTTTCTTTGCGACAATTATCGGCGTCATCGTTGGCGTCTTGCGATTGTCCAAGAACTGGCTCGTCAACAAGTTGATGGGTGTTTACGTGGAAATTTTCCGCAACGTCCCTGTCCTTATTTGGATCCTGATCATCATGGCGGTCTTTGTCGCCGTGTTGCCGCAGCCGCGCGAATTTCGTGGTGATGATGCGACTGCGAGTATGGTACTAGGATCGTTCGCTTTCACAGGGCGTGGCTTTTATTTCCCTAAGCCGGTCTTTGGGCCAGGGTCGATGATCGTCGTTTTGACGTTTATCGCGTCGCTTGTTGGGATTTGGGGCTATCGCCGCTACGCCAAGCAGCAGTTGTTCGATCACGGTCGCATGGTATCGACGCTTTGGCCCTCTATCGGGTTGTTCTTCGTTCCCACGATTTTGATGTTTTTCATTATGGGCCAGCCGATCACCCTGGATTATCCCGCTCTGAAGGGCTTCAACTTCCAAGGTGGCATCTATGCGCGTAACTCTTTCATCGCGCTGACATTCGCGTTGTCGATCTACACGGCAGCTTTTATTGCGGAAAACGTGCGTGCGGGTATCCTCGCAATTTCGACCGGACAGACAGAGGCAGCCGCTTCGCTGGGTCTGCGTCCGGGTCGCATCATGAACCTTGTGATCTTGCCGCAAGCTTTGCGCGTGATCATTCCGCCGCTGATTTCGCAGTATCTTAACATCACCAAGAACTCATCGCTGGCGATTGCGGTGGGTTACATGGACATCACCGGCACTTTGGGTGGTATCACGCTGAACCAGACAGGCCGCGCGATTGAGACGGTTCTGCTGTTGATGGCTTTCTACCTGATCATCTCGCTCAGCATCTCTGCGGTGATGAACGTGTACAACAATTCTGTAAAATTGAAGGAGCGGTAGGATGAGCGATACCAACACCACACCTGTCGCTTTTGTGCGCGATGCAATGTTGCCAGAACAAGCTGCTCCGATAACAGCGGCGGGACCATTGGCTTGGATCAAGAAGAACTTGTTTGACGGCTGGTTCAATTCGATCCTGACAATTGTCGCGATCTACTTCATTTACTTGATCGTGTCTGGCGCATTCCCTTGGTTTTACAACGGGGTCTGGACAACGGACTCCCTCGCGGAGTGCCGTGAAATCTTGCAAGGCAAGACGGGTGGATGCTTTTCGGTTCTGACCGAACGTTGGCCGCAGCTTTTGTTCGGCTTCAAATACCCGTCCGAGGAATATTGGCGTCCGACAATCGCATTCTTTGCTTTGTTCGTTGCCGTTGCGCCTGTGTTATTCAACAAATTGCCGCGCAAGCTGTTGATCGTCACGGCGATCTTCCCATTTGCAGCTTTTTGGTTGATCTGGGGCGGCTCCATCCTTGTGCCTATCATGGTCGCAGTTGGTTTGATCGTGGGTTACGTGGTCTTCACGCGCCTTGTGTATCAAAGCTCTGCGATGGGTATGATCGGCGGACTCGTGGCGACAGTTGCCGTATGGATGCTGGGGTGCTATATCACTGATCCGCTGTCGGGTTTTCTGGCGCTAGAGCCTGTGCCCTCACGCGACATGGGTGGGTTCATGTTGAACTTCATTCTGGGTGTAACCTGCGTGTCCTTGTCCTTGCCGCTGGGTATTCTGCTCGCACTTGGTCGTCAGTCGGACATGTTGATCATCAAATGGATCTGCGTGGTCTTCATTGAATTCATTCGTGGCGTTCCGCTGATTACATTGTTGTTCGTGGCCAACGTGGTTCTTGGATACTTCCTACCACCAGGTACGAACTTTGACCTTATCCTGCGTGTGATCATCATGATCACCATGTTCTCTGCCGCCTATATCGCGGAAGTGGTGCGTGGTGGCCTTGCTGCTTTGCCAAAGGGGCAAGCAGAAGCCGCAGGCAGCTTGGGGTTGGATTATGCCCAGTCCATGCGTTTGATCATTCTGCCCCAAGCGCTCAAGATTTCCATTCCGGGGATCGTGAACGTGGCCGTGGGATTGTTCAAAGACACGGTTCTGGTTTCGGTCATCTCGATGTTCGATCTGGTCGGTATGATCCGTGGTCCGATCTTGGCCTCCACAGAATGGAACGGCGTCTATTGGGAGCTCTGGCTTGCAGCTGTCTTGTTCTTCTTCCCAATCTGCTACGGCATTTCACAATACTCACAATGGTTGGAGCGTCAGCTCGCAACCGGTCACCGATAAGAAGGGGTCTCAGTCATGGCTGAAGCAAAACTACAGGTGTCCGATGAGATCGCTATCTCAATCGAGAACATGAACAAGTGGTACGGCACATTCCACGTGCTGCGCGACATTGATCTGACAGTTAACCGCGGCGAGCGCATCGTGATTTGTGGACCTTCGGGGTCTGGTAAATCCACGCTCATTCGCTGCATAAACGCGCTCGAAGAGCATCAGCAGGGTCGCATTGAAGTCGATGGCACAGTTTTGTCATCCGACATCAAGAATATCGACAAGATCCGCTCGGAAGTGGGGATGTGTTTCCAGCACTTTAACCTCTTCCCGCATTTGTCGATCTTGGAGAACTGTACCTTGGCTCCGATCTGGGTGCGCAAAACGCCCAAGAAAGAAGCCGAAGAATTGGCGATGTATTTCCTTGAGAAGGTGAAGATCCCAGAGCAAGCGGACAAATATCCCGGTCAGTTGTCTGGTGGTCAGCAGCAGCGTGTGGCGATTGCGCGCTCTTTGTGCATGCAGCCGCGAATCATGCTGTTCGACGAGCCGACGTCAGCGCTTGACCCTGAGATGATCAAGGAAGTTCTTGATACGATGATCGAACTGGCGGAAGAGGGCATGACGATGCTCTGCGTCACGCACGAGATGGGTTTTGCCCGTCAGGTTGCGAACCGCGTGATCTTTATGGACCAAGGGCAGATTGTTGAGCAGAACGAGCCGGAAGCGTTCTTTAACAACCCGCAGTCCGAGCGTACACAGTTGTTCTTGAGCCAGATTTTGGGTCACTAAGTTCAAGGCACATTGGTGTTTTTCAAAGGGCAGGCCTTCGGGCCTGTCTTTTTTTGTTTGGGGGCTCTGCCCCGTCTCAGGCAAGCTGAGACTCCCCGGGATATTTCTGAAAAGAGGAAGAGGATTAAGGAAGTTCGCGTGGGATGACAAACTGCACAACTTTGGCAGATGACCACGTGAGGTCGCGCCAATCTGTAATGTCGCATTCAAAAACGGTTGTGGCACCTGACGGGTAGTCGAAGAAGCGTTCGTGATTTGGAGCATTGGCTGCGAGGTTTTCGACAAATTCACCAATACCGGGGTTATGAGCGATCACGAGGACAGTGTCGCCTTTTGCTTGGTGGACGTGATCGAGCAGCGTGTCTGGGGAACTCATGTAGAGGGGTTTGATTTGAGTGAGCGCAATGCTGAGATCTAGACCCGCGCCGGTTTCTTGAGCACGTTTCGCAGCGGAACAGAAGGTTTGGTCTGGTGCGAGGTTTTGAGTGCGCAGCCAATCCCCCAAGGCGTTTGCTGCTTTGTATCCGCGCGCGTTGAGAGGGCGGTCAAAGTCGTCAAAAGGAAAGTCCCAGCTTGATTTGGCGTGGCGCATGACGATTAGGGTTTTGCTCATGGTATTATTCTCCCAAAAAAGCACGCATGTGGAAAGCGGATTGTTCGGGTAGGCGCCCGTAGGTTTGCGAGATCGGGCACGCGCGGCGGGCAGCGCAGCCCATGGTGCGGCAGTTTTTACTATCGGGCCCTAGGATATGCGTTTTGCACGCCTCTACGTAATAGGACGTTTCGCTTAGCGCATCGACAGGGCAGGCAGTTTTGCAGGGTTTGGCGCAGGGGACGCAGGGGGACAGTTCGAGTGATGTGCGAGTGTACTGGCCCTTGATCCTTAGCGCTCCGCGATAAGACGTCATCAGGCCTGCGCGGTCGTGCACCAACATACCAACAGGGGCGAGCCATGCTTGCTGGCTGGCAAGCGCCCAAGAGATGAAAGGCGGGTAGGGAGGTCCATCGGAGGGAAAGAGCGCATCGGCTGCAAAGCTCTTGGCAAGCTTGCCAATCACGCGTTTGGACCATCGATCTAAAGGATTAGGCGCGCCATCATTAAGTTCAACAGATATGGTGACATGCGGCCAGAAGCCGGGCTCATGGGGACCAAGGAGGAGGACTGTTTCGCCATCTTCAACGACGGAGCCAAACACATCCAGAAAATCCAAGCGCGCAGCGGCGCGAATTTGTTCAATCACGGATCAGCGAGCCAGCGCCGTGCTCTGTATAGAGCTCTAGCAAGCAGGCGTTGGGTGCGCGGCCATCTAGGATGACAACAGCGCGTACGCCACCCTCAATCGCGTTAAGCGCGGTTTCTGTTTTGGGAATCATGCCGCCTGCGATGGTGCCATCTGCGGTCAGTGCACGGATTTGCGCGGCCGTCAGTTCTGTCACGACTTCGCCAGAGCTATCTTTCACACCGGCCACGTCTGTTAGCAGCAATAGGCGATCCGCCTCAAGGCTTGCCGCTATCGCGCCAGCAGCGGTGTCGCCATTGACGTTGAACGTTTCGCCGTTTCGACCTGTTCCAAGGGGGGCGATAACAGGAATGATGTTATCTTTGGCGAGACCACGCAGGAAGTCGGGATTCATCTCAACAGGAGTACCCACAAAGCCCAGATCTGGGTCGGTTTGCTCACAGACCATCAGGTTCGCGTCCTTGCCAGAAAGGCCAACTGCCTTGCCGCCTTGTGCGTTGATTGCTTGGACAATGCGTTTGTTGACGCGCCCAGAAAGGACCATTTCGACGACTTCGACGGTGGCCGCGTCCGTGACGCGTTTGCCGTTCACGAACTCCGATTTGATATCGAGCCTTTCTAGCATTGCGTTGATCATTGGCCCGCCACCATGCACGATTACAGGGTTCACGCCGACTTGCTGCATGAGCACCACGTCACGCGCGAAACTCTCCATGCCTTCGTCGCTGCCCATCGCGTGACCACCAAGCTTGATGACAACAGTCGCATCGTCATAGCGCTGCAAATACGGGAGCGCGGAAGAGAGCGTTTGCGCTGTGGCGATCCAATCGCGGTTCATATCTTGTTTCTTCATGTTGGGACCTCTTGCCACTTGGTTATCGCCCGCTTGGCGCGTGGGCAAGTCAAAGCCGTAGCAGCGGAAAATAAGCGAAAATAAATTTTACCAGTTGATAAAAAAATAAAACCCTGCAAACGTGAGGGAAATCGAACGTCACGAGGAGAGGTCAATGCCAGCAGATATGCTCGCTCAGGGGATAAAGGCAGGGCGCATAAGCGCTGATCAATATGAGGCGAATTTTGCAGATCTGCATGCGCCGCTGGATGATCATGAGGCTTTGGTGGCAGCGGATCGCTGTTATTTTTGCTATGACGCGCCTTGTGTGACGGCCTGCCCAACGGACATAGATATTCCATTGTTCATTCGCCAGATCGCTACGGGGACATCAGATGCTGCGGCGAAAACGATTTTGAGCCAGAATATCATGGGCGGCATGTGCGCGCGGGTTTGTCCGACAGAGACATTGTGCGAAGAGGTTTGCGTGCGCGAAGTTGCAGAAGGCAAACCTGTTCTGATCGGTCAACTTCAGCGCTATGCGACAGATGGTTTGATGGCTAAAGGGGTGCATCCGTTTGAGCGCGCTGGCTCTACTGGTAAGCGAGTGGCGGTCGTTGGAGCAGGGCCTGCGGGTCTGGCCTGCGCGCATCGTCTAGCGATGCAGGGGCATGATGTTGTTGTAATGGATGCGCGCGCGAAAGCGGGCGGGCTGAACGAGTTTGGGATTGCGGCCTATAAAAGCACCGATGAGTTTGCCGCGCGCGAAGTCGATTGGCTTTTGCAGATTGGCGGGATCGAGATCAAGCCTGGCGTAGCGCTTGGCTCTGACGTGAGTCTTGCCGAGTTACAAGACGACTACGACGCTGTCTTCCTTGGAATGGGACTTGGTGGTGTGAATGGGCTTGGTGTTGAGGGCGATGACAAAAACGGTATCGCGGATGCGGTTGATTTCATTGCAGATCTTCGCCAAGCGAGCGACTTAAGTTCAGTGCCCGTTGGACGCGATGTTGTCGTAATTGGCGGCGGTATGACGGCTGTGGATGCAGCGGTGCAGGCGAAATTGCTTGGCGCTTTGAATGTGACTTTGGTGTACCGTCGCTCTCGCGTTCGCATGAACGCGAGCGTGTATGAACAGGATCTCGCGGCCTCCAAAGGTGTGCGGATTATCACCAATGCGTCGCCCAAAGGGGTGCATGGCAACGGTGCTGTGCGCGAGGTCGAATTTGAATACACTGATGATGATCTGAAGCCGACAGGCCAGACGGTGCGCATCGCAGCGGATCAAGTTTTTCGTGCGATTGGACAGAGCTTGGTGGGCGAAGGTTTGCCAACGTTGGAGGGTCGCAAAATTAAGGTCTCCGCAAGTGGTGCGACCTCTGTGAAAGGTGTCTGGGCTGGCGGCGATTGTGCCTCTGGCGGCGATGATCTGACCGTGACGGCGGTCGCCGAAGGGCGCGACGCGGCGATGGATATACATGCGCATTTGATGGGGGGAGCGTCCTAATGGCTGATCTCACGACTGATTTTCTGGGGATCAAAAGCCCCAATCCCTTCTGGCTGGCCTCTGCGCCGCCAACGGATAAAGAATACAACGTGCGTCGTGCGTTTGAAGCAGGCTGGGGCGGCGTGGTCTGGAAAACGCTCGGTTCTGAAGGACCACCTGTGGTGAATGTGAACGGCCCGCGCTATGGCGCGATTTATGGCGCGGATCGGCGGTTGCTGGGGTTGAATAATATCGAGTTGATCACGGATCGCGATCTGTTCACTAACCTTGAAGAGATCAAGCGCGTGAAGGCGGACTATCCTGATCGCGCGGTGATTGTGTCCTTGATGGTGCCTTGTGAAGAAGAGGCGTGGAAGGCCATTCTGCCGCTGGTTGAGGATACGGGTGCGGATGGGATTGAGCTGAATTTCGGCTGTCCCCATGGGATGTCCGAGCGCGGTATGGGCGCGGCGGTTGGCCAGGTTCCCGAGTATATCGAGATGGTGACCCGCTGGTGTAAGCAGTATTATTCCAAGCCAGTCATCGTCAAATTGACGCCAAATATCACCGACGTGCGAAAGCCTGCAGCTGCGGCGCATCGGGGTGGCGCGGATGCAGTGAGTTTGATTAACACCATAAATTCAATTACTTCCGTGAACCTGGATACGATGTCGCCTGAGCCTTCTATCGATGGCAAAGGTACCCATGGCGGCTATTGTGGCCCTGCGGTTAAACCTATTGCGATGAGCATGGTAAGCGAGATTGCGCGTGCTCAAGACACCGCTGGCATGCCGATTTCGGGTATTGGCGGCATTACGACATGGCGCGATGCTGCGGAGTTCATGGCGCTTGGTTGTGGCAATGTGCAGGTTTGCACGGCGGCGATGACCTATGGCTTCAAGATCGTGCAAGAGATGATTTCGGGCCTGAGCCAATGGATGGATGAGAAGGGCTATACAGACACGTCTGAGTTCGTCGGGATGGCTGTACCGAACACGACGGATTGGCAATATCTAAACCTCAACTATATCGCGAAGGCCAAGATCGATGAGGATCTGTGTATCTCTTGCGGGCGGTGTTATGCGGCGTGTGAAGACACCTCGCATCAAGCGATCGCCATGTCTGACGACCGTGTGTTTTCGGTGATCGACGAGGAGTGCGTCGCATGTAATCTTTGCGTGAACGTGTGCCCCGTTGAAAATTGCATTACCATGGAACAGATGCCCGTAGGCGCGATTGACCCACGGACGGACCGTGTGGTTGAGCCGGAGTATGCCAACTGGACAACGCATCCGAATAATCCTTCCGCCACGGCTGCGGAATAAAGTTAACAGACCCCGCTGTTCTCCCCAGCGGACCCGAGAGACCCCTGCTGGAGTGAGTGACAGCGGGGGTTTTTTTGTGGCAACTGTAGAAGTGGGGGCCAGCCCCCGTCCCAGCAAGCTGAGACTCCCCCGAAGTTTATTTGGAAAGATGAAGGTGGGTTTTTAAGCGCCGATTTGTGTGAAGAAAGCTGAGCGAAAGCTCAAAAGTTCTTCGTGTCGCGCTTTCGCCAAGCGTTGGCCTTTCTCGGTTTTAAAGCCATCTGCAAGAGTTAGTAATTTGGTTTCGAAATGATCGATTGCGTAGGAGCGATCATCAAGCAGGCGATGCGCCGCACGTGGATCGTTTGGTTCATAAAGTGCGCTGCCCATTCTGCCGGCAACATAAAAACAGCGTGCAATGCCAATGAGACCAATGGCATCTAAGCGATCTGCGTCTTGCAGGATCTTCGCCTCCAGAGTTTCAGGCGTAATTCCCGCAGAAAAGCTATGCGCTTCAATTGCATGGCAGGTTTGGGCGATTTTTTCCTCGTCCCAGCTCATATTTAAGAGATGGTCGCGCGCAGTCGTGGCTGCGAGGATAGACGCTTTCGCGCGATCCGGACTGTCTTTCTCGACGCTTATGCAATCATGCAAAAGCGTTGCAGAAACTATAATTTCAAGATTTCCACCCTCTTGCGCCGCGATGCTTTGAGCGTTCTTCCAAACGCGTGTGATATGGGCGATATCATGCGCGCCGTCAGAAGCGTTTGGGATGGCAAACGGCAAAAGCTGTGAGGCGATATCCGTGAAGGGCGCAAACAGATCCGCCCTCACGCGTAGAGCGCTTCGATCTGGCCATCATAGAGTTCGAACACTTTGTTGCGGCGCACTTTCATCGTTGCAGTGACTTCACCATCATCGTGATCCAGTTCTTTGGACAGCAAATGAACCTTTTTGATCTGCTCAACCCGCGCAAGGTTGGCGTTTTGCTTGGCGACTTCTTTGTCAATAAGTTCAACGACTTGCGGATGTTCAGCGAGCGAGCGGAAAGTCGTGTAAGCGATACCTTTGCTTTCTGCCCAAAGGCGCACAGGGTCCATGTCGATCTGCACGAGTGCCGAGACATAAGGGCGTTTATCTGCGATTACGATACACTCTTTGATAAAGGGAGAGGCCTTCATTATGTTCTCGATCAACGAGGGAGAGAGGTTCTTGCCCGCCGCGTTGATCATGATGTCTTTCTTGCGATCAATCAAAGAGATGGAGCCGTCTGCGCAAGCCTCTGCCACATCGCCTGTGTGCAGCCAGCCATCAACGATTGTTTCGGCCGTAGCATCGGGACGATTGTAGTAGCCTTTGAACACGATTCCGCCTTTGACAAGGAGTTCTCCGTCTTCGGCGATTTTATAGTCCACACCGTCAACGAAGTGGCCAACGCGCCCCTCAGAGCAACCCCAATCGGGTTGGATTGTTGCCGCCCCTGTGGTTTCAGACATGCCCCAAGCTTCGCGAATGTTGATGCCTAAGCCACGCATGAACGCGAGCAGATCTTCCGAGATAGGCGCGGCGGCGGAGATCGCGAATTTAACGCGACCAAGGCCGAGATAAGAGCGGATATGACGATAAACTGTCCAGTCCCAAAACGCGTTGGCGATTTTGTCCTGAACGCTCCATTCATCACGCCGGATTGCGCCACGCCGTTCCGCCTGTTTCAAAGCATAAAGGGTCACGGGACCTTTTATCTTGCCCGCCGTTGCCGCTTGGATTGTCAAATCAGAACGCATTTTTTCCCAGATACGCGGCACGCCGAAGAAGATTTGCGGCGCGACTTCGCGTAGATCAATAATGATCGTGCGCAGGCTTTCGCCAAAGTTCATCACCATTTTAGACGCAAGTGCAACC